>ERZ773138.1665-NODE-1665-length-19841-cov-3.211311_pt1 | contig 19841 bp, 15 predicted proteins | sample MGYA00511114_ERZ773138 | MGnify/ENA primary metagenome ERZ773138 (study PRJEB29015, sample SAMEA2737805) | human gut metagenome | biome: human gut; feature: human-associated habitat; material: faeces | place: China | collected 2012 ...
TGAACCATTATACCGCTAATCCCCCGAAAAGGAAAGACGTGCCTTCTTTTTTCCCCGGCTTCCTCATACCTATGACCGCGTTCAATCGAAGGGAGGGCTTTTATGGACATCCTTTGCTGCGCGCTGGCACTGCTTGGCGGCGTCATCGGCGCCTGCGACGAGCTCCTTGGCCTCTTCCTCGAGTTTGACCAGATCATCAATCAGACTCATGTCTTCCCTTTCGTCTCTCGCGCATCCACTTGCCGCGGCGGCTGGAGCCACCCGGAGCTGCGGATGTGCGGCCCGGTTCGGTAACAAAAAAACCGCCCTCGGGCGTGTGCATTGCCCAAGGACGGTTGAATTCCGCGGTACCACCTTGTTTGACCCGGCGGATGTCTGGCCCGCCGTGCCCACTCTGCGCCCCTTATCGCGAGGCTCACGGCTTCCCTACTGGGGCTTCGCCGCCGCTAGCCGCGCGCCCGTTGAGGTCGCTGCTCGGGAGTGAACGCTTGGCCCTTGCCACCGCAGGAAGGCTTGCAGCCCATGACCTTCCCTCTCTTGCCGGCGACGCGGCGGGCAAAACCCTCTCCGTCAACGCATTGGGCTATAGGATAACACATTCTGCGTGTGCATCGCCGCGTTCCGTTTTGTTCGCACTGGGTACAAGGCAGGTAGCTGTGCAAACTGGCCGCACGCCCACCCGTGGCGCTCGACCTGCGAGATCAAGGATATAGGTATGAGAAAGAAACTCGATAAGAAGGCCAAGGCGGGCAAGAGCATCAAGAAGCTCCGCAAGCTCGAAGGCAAGCTGTGGACTCGCGAGTACCTGCTCAAGATTGCCGAGTTCGATGGAGCGACGATTGCTCCTGCCAACGGCGCAGCAGCGCGTGCCGACGCCATGGGCACGCTTGCCGGCGAGCATCACAAGCTGCTGACCAGCGAGAAGTCCGTTGAGCTCGTACGCTCGTTAGCGCGCGAGACCGTCGCCGGCGGCAAAATCGACGACCCTCAGCTGCTCGACGAGATCCGTGTGCTCGGCCGCGATCAACGTGAGGCCAGTGCCATCCCCACCGAAGAAGCCGAGGCCTGGACCAGGCTCACCTGCGAGGCGGACGCCGTGTGGCACAAGGCCAAGGCAGCCAACGACTGGGCGAGCTTTGAGACCTATGTGGATAGAATCGTCGCCCAACTTAAGCATCAGGCCGAGCTCATGGACCCCAAGCGCGATCCATACGACGTTTGGCTCGACCAGTACGAGCGCGGCCTTTCCGCCAAGAGCTTCGACGCGTTTTGCGACGAGGTCAAGGCCACGGTCGTGCCGCTCGTGCACGCCATCGGCGAGCGCGGCCAGCAGCCGGCTGCCGACTTTTTGCACGCCCACGTGCCCGAGGCTGCCCAGCGCGCCATGAGCTTCGACCTTATGAAGCTTGTCGGCCTGGACCTGGACGACACCGCGCTTGCCTTTACCGAGCATCCGTTTAGCGAGGGCTTTGCCGTGGGCGATGCGCGCATCGCGACGCACATCTACGAGGACGACTGCATCTCCAACGTCTACAGCATCATCCACGAGGCGGGGCACACCATGTACGAGCTGGGCGTCAATCCCGCCTATGCGCGCACGTGCCTGGAGGGCGGCACCTCCATGGGCATCCACGAGAGCCAGAGCCGCTTTTTCGAGAACACCGTGGGTCGCAGCCGCGCCTTTATGGGCCCGCTGCTCGAGGTGCTGCGTCGTCACGCGCCCGAGGTCTACGGCGACGTCGACGAAGACACGCTCTACCGCGCCGTGAACATCGCGCAGCCGTCGTTGATCCGCACCGAGGCCGACGAGCTCACCTATCCGCTGCATATTATGGTGCGCTACCAGATCGAGCGCATGCTGTTTGCCGGCGAGGCTACGGCCAAGGACATCCCCGCGCTTTGGAATCGCTTTATGGACGAGTACCTGGGCATTCCAGTTCCCGACGACACGCACGGCTGCCTGCAGGATACGCATTGGAGCGGCGGTTCGTTTGGCTACTTCCCCACGTATGCGCTGGGTAGCGCCTACGATGCCATGTTTGTGCCGGCCATGTGCCGCGACGGCGTCGACCTTACCGGTGCCTGCGCGAGTGGCGATCTGTCACCCGTTCGCGCGTGGCTGGGCGAGCACATTTGGCAGTGGGGTCGCGCCAAAGACGCGCCGGAGCTCATCAAGGGCGCCTGCGGCATGGCCTTTGACGCCCGCTACTACTGCAGCTACCTGCAGGACAAGTTCACCACGCTGTACGAGTTGTAAGGATTGACCAGCACGCCATCGCCAACGCCAACCATGTTGACGCCAATGTCTTGGCAACGTCAGCGAAAACGACCCTAAGCGAGCAAGGCGACGTGAAATGAAAGGGCGCTGACCTTCTGGTCGCGCCCTTGAAATTGAACGTCAGATTGCCGCTTAGGGGCGTTTGCAGCGTCGAGCAGTTACGCGGTTTGGTAAAACCGCGTAACTACAGAGCCTCGAGTGCGTTGGCGATGCGCTTCATGGCGGCATCGGCGGATGCTTGGTCGGGCGCCTCGGCCAGCACGCGGATAACCGACTCGGTTCCGCTCTTGCGTACGAGCACGCGGCCCTCGCCTGCCAGCGCAGCCTCGGCCTCGGCGATGGCGTTCTGCACGCCCATGTTCTCGAGCGCGGCGTCCTTGTCCGCCACGCGCACGGCCACCTGCGCCTGCGGCAGCAGCTTGCACGGAGCCGTGAGCTGCGAGAGCGTCTCGCGCTCGGCGCGGATCACTTCCATCACGCGCAGCGAGGTCATAATGCCGTCGCCCGTGCGCTCGATATCGCCAAAGATCGTATGGCCCGTCTGCTCGCCGCCCAGGCTGTAACCGCCCTCGCGCATCTTGGCATACACGTGACGGTCGCCCACACCGCTGGTCACGACACTTAGGCCGGCAAGCTCCAACGACTTGATCAGGCCAAAGTTGCTGGCAATCGTCGGAACCACGGTACCGCCCGAAAGGCGACCGTGCTTGTTCAGGTACACGCCGCACACGTACAGGATCTGGTCGCCATCGACCACGCGGCCGCGCTCGTCCACGGCCAGGCAGCGGTCGGCATCGCCGTCGTAGGCAAAGCCCACGTCCAGGCCCTGCTCCACCACATGGCGCTGCAGACGCTCCATATGCGTGGAGCCGCAGTCGACGTTGATGTTAAAACCATCAGGCGCGGCATTGATCACGCGCACGTCGGCGCCCAGCGCGTCGAACACCGGCTTGGCCACCGAGGACGCCGAGCCGTTGGCGCAGTCGATGCCGATCTTGACGCCCTGAAGCGAAAAGTTCGCGCTGGCGATGAGCGAGGCAATGTAGCGGTTGCGGCCCTGCATGTAGTCCACCGTGGCGCCGATGTGGTTGCCCGTGGCCAGCGGCACCTCGCTCTTGCTATCGACGTAGTCCTCGATGAGCTCCAGTACGTCCTCGTCCATCTTAAAACCGTCGCTATTGACGAGCTTAATGCCGTTATCGCAAAACGGGTTGTGGCTCGCGCTGATCATGATGCCGCAATCGAAGCAGCCTTCCACGGTCTGATGCGCTACGCCCGGCGTGGGGATCACGTGCAGCATATAGGCGTCCGCGCCGCTCGCGACCAAGCCGCTCACCAGCGCCGCCTCAAACATATAACTCGAGCGACGCGTGTCCTTACCCACGATGACGCGCGCCTTGCGCTCGCGGTTGGCGCCGTAATACCAGCCCACAAAACGGCCAATCTTATAAGCGTGCTCTACCGTCAGCCCAACGTTAGCCTCACCGCGAAAGCCGTCGGTGCCAAAGTACTTCATGCGCTCTCCTTACAAAATAGGGGCGAACAGATTGCCTGTCCGCCCCAAAATGGTACTCGATTATCTGCGCTACCAGAAAAACCCTACGCCGACGCGCTGTCGCGAGCCGCCTGGCATGTAGGAGTCTGACGCAGCGTAAGCGGCTTGTCCCCCGCCTCGGCTGACGTGGTCAGCGTATATGTGATCGTCGTCGTCTCGCCAGCATGCAGGTCAACGGTGCCCGAATAGAAGGGGATTCCATGCCACGTAGCGGCGCCAAGACCAAACTGGGTGCCCTCGACGGTCAGATCAGTAATGTTGCCGCCCGTCGGGGCAAACAACGAGACATTCAGACGCTCGTCGTCGCGCGCGGCATCGGGCGCGCTCGCCGCGACGTAGTCGGGCAGCTTGCCGGCCTCCTCCTGCGTCATGATGTTCGTCAGGGTAACGGCGATGCGATACGAGCATGTGCCGTCACCGTTCTTGATGCCCTGGCCAATCTGCGTATCGGCATTCAGGTACCAGTCGAGCTTGGAGAAGCTCAGGTTGTTAAAGTAGACACCAGCAACGGGATCTTCACTCGGGTCATCCGGATCGGGCAGCGAGGCGTCGATGTTCATCTCCTTGATAGCGTTCTGCTCGTCATCGTTTTTCATCCACGCGATCAGGCGGCCCTCTTCGGCACCGCGCTCAACGGCGCTGACAAGCTTCGTAACATCGACATCGCCGATACCGCCAAGGATCTTGTCGAAGGCAGCGCTGGCGACGGATGCAAAGATGCCGTCCGACTCCTCGACCGGATAGTTCCAGTACACATCGTGCATGAGGACCTTTGCGGCGTTGGTGCCGTCGACAACCGTTCCGTCGGGCAGCGACACGTTACCGACCAGGCCCAGCAGATACTGCAGGAACACCGGGTCGATGCCGACGACGCCATCAACGTCCTGCCCATATTGGGACTTCCACAGCGCGGCGACACGCTGCGAGTTGCGGGGCCAATCAGGCGAATAGGTATTGCCCGAGTTGTACAGGTTACTGTGGTTGCCGAACAGCGCCTCATCCTCTTCGTCGACACTCTCGACTGCCTCATCCTCACTGAGCCCAATGCGGGGAACAAACTCGCCAATCGACATCTGGCCGTCGGTGACCGAAATCAAACCTTGCGAACCGCCAAAGCCGCCGCAGGCACGAATTTCGACGTTGTTCATGGCGTACACAAGGTAGTTACGCGTCTGGCCGTTGGCGCCGAGCATCTGGGGAAGGACGGGGGCGACCTTCTCCGCCGCGTCAACCGCGCCGTTGAGGGTGGCAAAGCCGTCCTTGGCCTTATCGACCAGCTCGGTCACCTGGGAAATATGAGTATCGCCAATGCCCTGGATCTTCTCGTTGGCGCTCTTGAACACCTTCGAGCTGCTGGAAAGCGAATCGGCGACCGCCTGCAGCGCGGACACGTTAATCATGCCGTCCTGAAACAGCTTGCCGGGCGTGGCCTGCGAAAGGTTATCGGCCATGGGAACCAGCGCATTGCTCGAGACATCGGACAGGGCGTCGATCATGGTGCGGGCCGCATTGATGTCGCTGCCATACACCGGGATAAACGAAGCCGCCGTCCACAGCGGGCTCGAGGTCTCCGCCTTCATGCTGTCGCAAAGCTCATCAATCTTCTTCGCGTCGTCAGGCAGCGTCGAAAAATCGCCCGACGTGACCTTGTCCTTAAGGCCACCGACAATCTCGACGGCCTCCTTCGCTTCACTCTTTACGGTCTTTGCCGAGTTAAGCAGCATAAAGCCGCTTGCGCCAAGCGCAACGAGAAGCACCGCGGCTACAGCGGCAATAATGGCACCGGTGTGACGCTTTTTGCGCTCGCCCTTGCGATGGCGATGACGGACCAGACCGTCAGAGGTCGAACTCGACGAAGCGTCGCTACCGTAGTTCAAGCCAAAATCGTAATAATCTTCCTTGGAACCCGAGCCCGCAAACTCGGTACCGCTATCATCCAGGCGAGCGAACGTGCCAGTCTCGGAGGCGCCGGTGTAAATCGTGCCGAGGTTACCCGTAAGCCCCGCGCCACCGGCAGAGGGAGTATTGTTGTCGGCCTTGCCGGCATTAACGTTGCCGGCGGCATTCGCGGCGTTGGCAGCACCTGCGTTGTTCGCAGGTACCGAAGGAGACCCACTCGGCTGCGACGTGGAGGTTGCACCGTCCGCAAAGACATTCCCTCTTGCACGGCCGGTCTTTTTTGCCTTTTGTGACTGCTCGTACAGAGCGGTAAACATCGCCGTCTCGCCCGGGGACACGCGCTTACCGGAACCGCCCTGTCCAGTGCCGCCCGGCGTGCCGGCCTTACCAGCCCCGTTCGGACGCGGCGGAACTGCAGGACGGCCGCTATCGCTGCCCTTAAAGTGATTACCAGCCATAAAGAAATCCTCGCAATTGAGTCGCAATGAAAAAGTCCATAACGTTACTAGTTTATGGCATTTTGGGCATCGACAGCTAAACTCCAGACACGGACATCAATTGGCGAAAATGCGGCACAACACCTTTTCCGTCTTGGCGGCGGCGCCAGCTACACCGTGAGGAACATCATCACGATGATCATGGCAAAGCCGATAAGGTCGGTCGGCAAAAACACCGTGCCCAGCATAACGGCGCTGGTGATGGTCGCCGAAACCGGCTCCACAGTTCCGATGAGGCTCGCACGCACCGAGCCGATGTCCTTAACGCCCTGCATATAGAGCATGTAAGCAAAAAACGATCCGATAACCACGAACACCGCGAGCGCCTCGACGCCGGCAGCGTCGAGCGCTGGCATATGCGTCCAGGGCTGCACGAAGACACACGAGAACACTCCCTCCGTGAGCGTTCCCGAGCCCGTGACGATGGGGCTGCCGTATTCGGGCAGGATCTTGGCGGGAATCACCGCCATACACGTGGCGCTGACCGCACACATAAGACCTGCTGCCAGGCCAAGCGGCGAGATATTCAGGCTGGTGGGGTCGCCGCCGGTGGCGATTAAAAAGGTTCCACCCAGAGCCAGGCCAATGCCGATAACTTCGCGAGTACGCGGCATGCGGCGATCGGTCACGCAGGTGTAGCCCATGATGATAACGAGCTGCAGGCACTGGAGCACCGTCGCGGTTCCGGCGTTCGTCAGGCGCACGGCCGAAAGATAGCAAAACTGGTTGAACAGCAGACCAAAGGCGGTAAAGAGCAGCAGCTGCTTGCGATCGGCGGGTGTGGTCCAGAGCTTAATCAGGCGCTCGCGGTCGCGCGTAACAACCACGGCCATAAAGAGTAGACCGGCGAGAATCTGACGCACGCTCATAAGCCACAAGGTGTCGACGTGGTAGGTATCGAACAGAAAGCTCGCGCTGGTGCCCGAGAAGCCCCAAAACGAACCGCCCACCAGCGTAGCCAAGACGCCCGTGATCATCTTGCGCGTCGAAGCGCTGTTCAGGCGCTCGCGCCAAGCGCGGCGGGTGCTACGGCTGAGCTCATCGGTGCCCTCGGGCACATCAATGTTCGATATATCGGTCATCGGCACCGAAGCCCCTGCGCCTTCGACCTGCTCGACACGCTCTTTGCTCATTCCATTCCCTCGAAGCAACCTGGAAACAATTCGGCTTACCTTACCACGGCGAAGGCACCAGCCGAAGGCTTGTCCGCTTATCGGTAGGACAATTCCGCAGACGTCTTTCCATAGCTCGATACCGCAATGGCCTTGCATTATGCGACAGTCAAATCGCGGCAGCAGGCTCTTTTGAAATGGATATGACAAAGCCCCCGAATTCCACAATGTAAGCGATTTTTAAAAATGTTCTTGCCACCGAGTTCAGGCTCCGTTATATTATCCCTTGCGCGCTTGCGCACCCTTGATCGGGCGTTTAGCTCAGGGGGAGAGCGCTTCCCTGACACGGAAGAGGTCAGAAGTTCAAATCTTCTAACGCCCACCAAATGTTCGCAGCTCAGAGGCTATGTCCTCTGGGCTGTTTTGTTTTATGTCGCTAAATCCGCTGGCAGTTCCAACCGTCATCGCAACGTAACATCAATTCACCTGACGAATGGCAGCCAAATATATTCAATACCCCAACATCAACAATAGCCAGGCACAAAACTGCGCCGCAAGCTGCTCCAACCGCCCAACTGGTCAAAAGCCGACCATCTACTTGCCAATTTATCTAACGGCGTAACCAAGCAGTCCGCGCCGCAACTTCTCAACAAAACGCCGCGATGTCTGCGCCCTGCGGTATCCTTGAGCCACTCGCACCTGCAGCACCAAGGAGCCGCCATGCGCACCGAGCTCGATGTCCCCTTTTCGCACAAAGAAGAAGCCAAAGCGCTGGGCGCCAAATGGGACCGGACCAAGAAGATCTGGTATGTACCCAGCGGCGTCAACCCCGAGCCCTTTGCCGAGTGGCTGCCCGGTGTTGACCGATCCGACCCCTCAGCGCCGTATATATATCTAGTACTGGGCAAGCGCGAGTGCTGGAAGTGTCACAAAGAGACCTCGGTCGCGGCCTTCGGCATTCCCTATCGAATCGATGACGACAAGGGCATCGCCATCGCGCACGCGCCCAACGAAGCCGGGCACATTACCATCGACACGGCCAATGCCAACGCGCTCGCCATTGTTCCCGCTCTTGGCTGCGTGCCGGGCGAGATCCGCGACTATCTTTCTAAGCGCTGCGGCTACAAGCCCGTAGGCGCGCGAGCCTCCAAAGCCCCGTCGCTCGGCAACACGTGCACCAGTTGCGACGCGCTGCAAGGCAGCCGCTATCTGTTCGAGGAGCCCTCGTCCCCGTTTGCCCTCACTGCCATCAACAAACTGCCGGCACTGGAGTTTGTGCGCGTCGAAGTTGCCGGCGTCTTCGGCGTCCCGGCCACACGCACCGACTTTGACCAGGCGCTCTTTACCTGGGCACGCGACCATCACGCCAAGTTCCACAAGCAGCTCGGTGAGGGGATTTATTTATAGGGACAGAGATGCCTTCACAGCCAGCTCCTCCGCATCACCTATCCCTCGTCGCCGGCGTCGTACACGATATCGAGGCCACAAACAGGGCATTTCTCCTGATACACCGGCATATGAACGCCTATCCGTTTTCTCACTTCGTCGCTAAGTCTGTCGCACGCATCGATGAACCGAATGTCGAGCCACGGTATTTGCGAGCCGCAGCAAGGACAGGCGACGACAAACGACCCGCAATCAACTTCTACGCTCGGAAACATTTTGTTGTCTATAAGGGCGCACGGCAGTTTTCCGTACTTCCCCATCGCAATATCGCCTCGCCAGCTCACGTTCGCTCCCCTCTCGCTATACAAATCAGGAAGAGCATGCACCGGCAGGCGTGTGCGAGATTGCATCGCCACGCGATCCGATCAAACAGCACGATCGTAAAAGACCGCCAAAGCCAAATTTCATCGTCGGTCGCACCCTGTCCGGCAAACTCAATATCGACGGGTATGTGCTTCAGATAACTCATGTCGGGCGCAAAACGAGGGTCCGGTCCGCCTTTATGAACAGGACCGTGCAGAACAAACCATCCGTTTTCGGGCTCGAACCGCTCAACAAACGCAAGGCCGAGCACCTTATAGCCCACCTCGGTTGCAAATATGACTCCGACTGGGACGTCACATTCCATGCAGTTGAGCATTTTACGGTTGTAATTCTGGTCTCGAAAACCAACGGTACCCGACGCTTGAACCGAGTACTTAATGACCCACGTACCATCGTCCAAATAGAGCGGAGGCACATTGTTGATGCTCTCGGTTTGCCGCTGGCGCGCTTGTACCCCGCTACCCCACTCCCCTGTATACTGATGTAGCACGTGTTTCATCCGGGCTTGTTGGACCGGGTCGTTCATGGGAGGGTCTTATGGCTGCTTCGAATCCGCCTAAGGGGAGCGTTTCTTCTTCGTCCATCAAGCCGGTTACGCGCAAGGCCGTGCGTTGCCAGCGCGAGGTCGCTTGGCTTGTCACGCAGGCGGCGGGCAGGCTTGTGGCGAGCACGGAGGACGTCAATGCTCCCACACCGAGCTTTGTGCTGGCAGCGGCGCTTGATCGAGTACGCCAGCTGGAATTCGCCGCGCAAGAAGACGGCAGCCACCTTGACTACCAGAACGCCATGGCGCCCGACCTGCAAACGTTCTGCCACATGGCCAAGTTGCCCGCCGCGCCCAATGCGCTTTCGGACGCAGGCTACATGTTTACGCTTTCGGGCGCGGACCTTATCCGCGACATCTACGCATACTGCAGCGAGCTCGCCGAGCGCAGCGTCTTTGGCACGGCAGAAATCAAACCGGGATATGTCATCAAGCTGGTTCTTAGGCTGTTCTTGATGGACGGGTTCGGGGCCATGCCGGCGTAAGCCGAGTCTTTAGCATCACCGTCGACTGGGCAACAACCGCTTTACCTTAGTGGGCGCCAATCGAGGGTCGATTATTGGGTCGCCTCGTCCACTAACGCATTTATTCCACGCGCTCTGACAGTCTATATTTGCGGTTGCGGCTTGTCGACGGCGCCGTCGGCTCAAGCTCACCCTGCTCAATGAGCGCATTGACGCGTGCCCTAACCTGGGAAACCGTGAGTCCCGTGCGCTCCGCCAGTTCGCGCGTCCCCAATTCGCCGTAGCGCTTGAGTGCCGTCATAATCAAGTCCCCGCCATGATCGACCGGCTCGATCTTTGGACGGTAAAGTACGACCTTGAACCGATCGAACCCCGGGCAGAACAGGGGCTCGGCCAGACCATGCGCGCGCATGGCATCGATCATCATCGGGATGCCCGAGCCATTGCCCTCAGCCGGCGAACCTGCGCCATCCGGCAGCGGGACAATCGACATGAGTTTCACGAGCGTCGCGTTACGGCATCGGGAGCTGCCGTCAAACAAGTTCTCGCGAGTCTTTCCCCCGTAAAGGCCGCCAGGATTCGTCACCTCGACACGATCGTCAAAGACGTCGACGGCAATCGATTGTCCACAGAACCGATCCCCGTATTCTCGATGGATTACGGCGTTGGCGATTGCCTCGCGCAGAACCTCCTCGGGAATCTCCAGCGAGTCGACACGCGAGACGCCTTGGACGGTCGAGGTTCGCCGCAAATTCTTGGCGACGGCCGCGACAGCATCCGAGATCATCTCGCCCAACGTTCCCTCACAGATTGTGCGGTCCATAAACCTTAGTGGCCCCGCAGCTCCCTTTTGAGTTCCCACGTGGACAGCCACATCAATGAAGAGCTTGGGATAGAACTGCTGAGGGTAAACGCCCGCGGCAAGGAGGCCGGCCTTGGTAACATTGCCCTGGAAGTCGAGGAAATTCAGACGCTCCATCTTTGTCTTCTTGTCCGCCGCACCGCGCATCGCTCGAGGCGTCAACGAATAGGCACGCTCTATCGTGCGGTCGACCAGCGACTCGTCGAGATCGCCCACACTCGTGCCGGGCACCGCATCGCGATCGCTAGGACTCGTCCGTTCATATGACGACAGTGCCAAAACCTCGGTCGACGAAAGCGGGACATCTTTGTCATCGATGCGTTTGTAGCTGCCACCTTGAGCGCCCCGCTCCATGACATAGCAAGGCTTGCTCGACGGGTCAAGCTCCTCAATCGCGATGACTAGAACCACGGTGCCCTGGAGCTCCACGCGCTCAATGGTGTATTTGGGCGGATTGGCCAGCTTTCCGCGACCGCCAGCATCGCCCATGCCCGCCACGAATTGGTTGAGCACTTTCTCGGTCTCAAAGTTTGCAACTGGGACAAAACCCGCGCGCTCGCTCACTCCGAGTACGATGATGCCGCCGGCGGTGTTTGCGAAAGCGCTGACCGTTTCCCATACGTCGCGGGAAAGCGTCGTGGCGCTCTCCTTGACCTCAACGTTAAGATCGTCCGATCCCATGCGCCTTAAAGACTCGAGCAGACCGGTCAGTTCGTTTTCGTTCATCTGCACGTCCTTTCGCTCGGTTCTGCGAAGAATACCGCGAATAGATTTCCTTCGTCTCTCAGTTATCTCTCGTAATTATCTCTCATCTTTCTGTTATCTCTCATATTAGAGAGGAGTGAGAGATGAAAGATAAGATGTCTGTCATCTGTTTCATTTAAACATGTTTTCGCTGGTAAAACAATCTATATTGAGACAATACCATGGTTGTCTGTCTCTTTGCAGCATTGTTATCTCTCATATTTATCTCTCATCTTTCTGTTATCTCTCGTATTAGAGACGAATGAGATATGAGAGATGTGCGGGCGGCGGATGAGCGTGGATTTTGGACGGTCGGGAAATGAGGGTGGATATTTGGACGGTTTTTGGGCGTTTTGAGGCTGATTCCGTCCGAAAATCCACTCTCATTCGATAGGCGTCCAAGTTTCCACGCTCGTGCGGTGAACGCGCGGGGCCTTTGTCCAATCCGCTGGCATCGTCTTCAGTTCGTCGCAGAGCCGCGGCCCCATATGGGTATACTCTCGGGGATTCGACTCGATTCGCCCCCGCTGGGGCGTCAAAGGAGACTGCATATGCCCCCCACCTCAACCGACCCGCGCGCCGCAGCCGCCGCGCTGCTGGCACCCGGCACCACCTGCCACGGCTTTGCCGTCGAGCGTTGCGAGACCGTGCCCGAGCTCGACTCGGACGCCTACGTGCTGCGCCACACCGCCTCGGGCGCTCGCCTGCTGTACCTGGCGTGCGACGACGAAAACAAAGCCTTTGCCATTGGCTTTAAGACGCCGCCGGCCGACTCCACCGGCGTGTTCCATATTCTTGAGCACTCGGTGCTGTGCGGATCGGCTAAGTTTCCCGTCAAGGAGCCGTTTGTCGACCTGATCAAGAGCTCCATGCAGACGTTCCTCAACGCCATGACCTACCCCGACAAGACCATCTACCCCGTTGCCACCACCAACGAGCAAGATCTGTACAACCTGATGGACGTGTACCTGGACGCGGTGTTCAACCCGGCCATCTATACCAAACCCACCATTTTTGAGCAGGAGGGCTGGCACTACGAGTTGGACCTGCCGGAGGGCGCCGAGGGCGAGGGCGATGGCAGCGCCGCGAGCCTGCACGAGGGCACGCTGCGCTATAACGGCGTGGTGTTCAACGAGATGAAGGGTGCGCTGTCCGACCCCATGAGCGTGCTGGACGACGCCGTCAACGCCGCGCTCTATCCCGACACCGCCTATGCGCATGAGAGCGGCGGCGATCCGCGCGCGATTCCCACGCTCACCTACGAGCAGTTCCTGGACACGCACGCGCGCCACTACAATCCTTCCAACTCCTACATCACGCTCTACGGCGACCTGGACGTGGACCGCGCGTTGGCCTTTTTGGACGAGCGCTATCTGTCGCAGCCGAGTGCCGCGAGCTGCCGCATGGACGCAGCCGTTGCCGCCGGCGAGGACCCGTCCATGCTGGCGCCCAATCCGCTGGTCGTGCAGGCACCCGTGACCTGCGAGTACAAACGCATCGAGATGTCCACCACACCCGAGAACGCCTTGGTGGGCCTGGGCCTTGTGCTGGGCAGCGCGCTCGACCGCAAGCGTACGATCGCGGCGGATATCCTGTTTGAGGCGCTGCTGGGTTCTAACGAGGCGCCAGTTAAGAAGGCCATTCTGGCCGCCGGCCTGGGCGGCAACGTGGTGAGCTATACCGCGGCCGAGAGCCTGCAGCCCTACGAGCTCATCATGCTGCAAAACGCGCAGCCCGGCGTGGCGCGCGAGCTGCGTCGCGTGTTCCAGGACGCCTGCCGCGACCTGTGCGAGCACGGCGTTCCGCGCGAGCGCCTGGAAGCTATCATCAGTAGCAACGAATACGACCTGCGCCAGCGCGACTACGGTATCGCTGACGGCGTGGCCATTGCGTGCGACGCGCTGAGCACCTGGCTCTACGATGACGATGCTGCAACGCTGGCGCTCAAGTACGGTCCGGTGTACGAGGAACTGCGCGGCGAGCTGGACGGCAGCTATTTTGAGGACCTGCTGCGCGAGCTCGTGCTGAAAAACGACCACATGGCGCTGGTCGAGCTGGTACCGGTGGATGCCGCCGAGGGTTCGGAGGGCGCCGGAGCCGCCGAGCTGGCAGCCAAACGCGACGCCATGACCGATGCCGAGCTGGCCGACGTGGTCGAGCGCACGGCCGCGCTGCGTGCCGCGCAGGAGGCGGAGGACACGCCCGAGGCCAAGGCCACGCTGCCGCGCCTGCGCGTGTCCGACATTGGCGAGGCGCGCCCCGAGCCGCCGCTGGTCGTAGACACGACCGCGCCCATCCCCTGCCTGCGCCACGGCATCCCCACCAACCGCCTGGCCTACGCCATGCAGTATTTCGACCTGAGCTGCGTCGCGTTTGAGGACCTGCCCTATGTAACGCTGCTCTGCCGCCTGCTCAAGCAGCTGCCCACGAGCGAGCACTCGGCCGAGGAACTCGACAACTTGCTCGCCGGCAAGCTGGGCTTTTTGAGCTTTACGACCGAGGTCATGACGCAGCCCGACGTGGACGGCGTGCGCCCCTACCTGCTGGTGAGCGCCGGCGCCCTGTCCGAGAAGATCGACGCGCTGGCGAGCCTGCCGCGCGAGGTGTGGTCGAGCACGCTTTTGCTCGATGCCGACGCCGACCGCGTGCGCGACGTGCTCACGCAGATTCGCATTGGGCTTGAGCAGGGCTTTATCAACAACGGTCACTCGGCGGCGCTCGGTCGCGCGATGAGCTACAGCTCGCCTTCGGCCGTGGTGCGCGAGCAGCTTTCGGGCGTGGACTTCTACCTGTTCCTGCGCGATCTGCTCGAGCACTTTGACGAGCGACTGGACAATCTGCGCGCCAAGCTTGCCGAGCTGGCAGACCGCATCTTTGTGGCCGACGGCTGCCTGGCGAGCTTTACCGGCAGCGATGAGGACTTTGACGCGTACTGGGATGCCGCGGGCGACCTGGGGCTTGGCGCGGGCGATGGTGCCGGCCGCGACGCGCTCGTGGTGCCGGCGCCGTGCGACCGCCACGAGGCTTTCGTGATCCCCAGCGACATCTGCTTTGCGGCAAGCGCGTGCGACCCGCGTCGCCTGGGCATTGACGTGACAGGCACTTGGGCCGTGGCTGCCAACGCGCTCTCCTACGACTACCTGTGGAACGAGATCCGCGTGAAGGGCGGGGCGTACGGCTGCGGATTCCGCGCGGCAGGTGAGCGTCAGGCGGCGTTCTACACCTACCGCGACCCGGCGATCGATCCTTCGATTGAGCGCGTGGAGCGCGCGGGTGCATGGCTTGGCAGCTTTGAGCCCGACGAAGCCGCCTTTGAGGGCTTTATCGTGAGCTGCGTGAGCGGCATGGACGCGCCGGTGAAGCCGTACGCGCTCACCAAGCGCCGCAACACGACCTACCTGGCCGGGCTCGATCCGCATGCGCGCGAGGAGCGTCGCGCCCAGATGCTCGCCGCCACGCCCGGTGAGCTGCGCTCGCTCGGCACCGACGTGACGCGCATCGCAGCCGAGTCGCCCACCTGCGTCTTTGGCGGCCGCGACGTCATCGCCAAGAGCAACGCCAACTTCAACGTAGTCGACCTGCTGGGCTAGCCACAGCAAGCAAAACCACCACAAAGGGGACAGGCACCTTTGTGGTGGTTTCGACATTTGCCCAGATAAAACCTGCCAAAATAAACCTGTCCCTTTTTGGTAGGTTTGGGAGAGGGGGCTGGAATGGATAAGGCTGAGTTGCGGCGGGCGGTGATTGCTCGGCGCGATGCTCTTGATTTGGACTTGCGGGCAGCGAAGTCTGCTGATATCTGTGCACGGCTGGTTGAGCTGCTGGGCCGCTTGGATGCCGCGGCGCCGCGCACCGTTGCCGTCTATGCCGCGATGGGTTCCGAGGCAGACCCTGCCGCGTTTGCCGCTGCGGCCGCCGCGCGCGGCTGGCGCGCAGCCTATCCGTGCATGCTCTCGGCAGCCGAAGCCGCAGCTTGTGGCCAGCGTATGTGCATGCGGGCAGTTGCCGCCGACGATGCGTCCGCGGCTCCGTTTATCACTCATCCCACGCGAGCCTTCGCTGCCGCGGACATCGGCAGCAACCGCTTCCCCATCGTGCCTGCCGAAGCACTCGACATGATTGTTGTGCCGCTCGTGGCCTTCGACCAAACCGGCGCGCGCCTGGGCTACGGCGGCGGCTGCTACGACCGTTACCTGTCCATGCTCTCGCCCGCATGTCAAATCGTCGGCATCGCCTTTGACGAACAGCGCATCGACCACGTCCCCACCGACGTCCACGACCTGCCGCTGCCCAACATCGTCAGCGCCTAAATGTCGTTGTATCGCACCCGCAAGATAAGCGTGGAAAAACTCCCACTTTGGGACTGTTCGGGGGCAAAAAACGGGAGATTATCCACGCTCATTATTCAAACGTCCGATAATCCACGCTCGTATGTCTGAAAATCCACGCTCAATCAACGCGCGTCCAGATTTCCGCGCTCGTGTGTCCGATTATCCGCGCTCGTGCAGCTTAACGCCCCGCAACCGCCTCAACATGCACGCGGCACGCCGGCAACTTTGAGCTTGCGATCGAGCTTTGCCGGATCCCTCAGATCATCCCAGCACAAGCGCACGATCCTGCAGTTATCAAGCAGCGAAAGCCTCGACTCGCGCTGGCGCTCATCAAACTGCGCCTTTGCGAGCTTGCCCTCCTCCGCTGCCTTCTCGCTTTTAACGAATCCGTCAAATTCCCCGATGATCAGCCGATCTTCCACGCGCCACAAGTAGTCGACGCGATACGGCCGTCCCGGCTCAACCGGGTCGAACAGCTCAATTTGCAGCTCCGGCGTCTGCCAGCCGCGCTCGATCATCAGGGCGCGCGCCTTGGACTCGCCACCGCTTTCCGACAGGCCATCGGCATACCTTGCAACCCTGCGCGCCGTCACAACACCGCGACGACTTAAGCCAAGCTTGTTGACTGCCTCAACGAGATGCTCCTTCGACAACAGCTGCTCATGAAGCGCCGAGTCCGCAATGATCAGTCCCTCGACAAACGATGCATCGACCAGGCAATCCGTAATCGTTTGATCGATATCGGTCACGGCAATGTCCATCTGGGTGGCCCGTGTTTGACGAACATAACGATGGCGAACGACCTGAGAGCCCGGCGTCGTTGATTGTGCCGGTGCCACGGCGATATGGATGTGCGTCAAATCGGCATGCGAAACCGAAAGGCCATAGATAACAGCCGCCGTATAGGAGCAAAACGTCCAGTCGGGATGCTTTTGCGCAAGGGCCCGCACCCGATGCAGATAACGCTGTCGAAACTTGAGTTCGGACCAATATTCCGGACGCGCATACAGCCCTGGCATGACCGCCTCTAGACTTCCCGCCGCCACCCGTCGCTCAATCTGCTTTGCCTCCGCCGCAGTTCGCGCGTACACGCAGCTCATCTGCTGTTCGCATGCCTTAATGTGACCTGCAAGTCTTTGATTCGCCGTCATGTTTGCCATGTCGCCTCCAAACTCTTGGAACGGCGCCAACGTACCAGACGGTTTCATGCGAAGTCTGACCAAATGCTGTCCAGCAGCTGACCAAATGCTTGACGGTTTTGGACGTTTTAGGCCAATGCTCTATATCTGCAGGTAGAGCGGTTGTCCAGAGGTCCCTGTCTCCACATCTTTATGCCTCAAAAGCCGTCGATTTCCTTAAAAGAAAATATGCTGTGGCTCGAAACCACCTAGTTTGCGATGCTGTCCGTAAACACTCGACGCGTGGTGCTGCCGCCTACGACAGCCGCAGAAAAATCGAGCGTGGAAAATCTCCCACTTTGGGCCTGTTCCTCGACCAAAAGTGGGAGATTATCCACGCTCATTCAACATGCGTCCGATTATCCACGCTCGTCGCGTAGCGGCCACGGTAACCGCCGCAGCCACAGCCACGACAGCGGCCTAGTGCTCCTCGCCGGCGCGAGCCAGGTCGTAGGGCGTGGTCTGGTAGACGTAGTAGTTGAGCCAGTTGGTGTAGAGCAGCTGAGCCTGGCTGCGCCAGACGTTGCGCGGCTCGGCGGTGGGGTCGTCGTTCGGGAAGTAATGCGCCGGCACCTGAGGGTTGAGGCCGCGCTTCACGTCGCGCTCGTACTCCAGACGCAGCGTGTCGGTATCGTACTCGGGATGGCCAAAGACAAAGAAGCGACGGCTGTCGGTCGACTTGACGATGTACAGGCCCACCTCGTCGGACACGGCCACGACCTCAAGCTGCGGCTCGGCCTCCACGTCCTCGCGGCGCACATCGGTGTTGCGCGAATGCACGGCATAGAAACGGTCGTCAAAGCCGCGGACCAGCGGGCTTTGCGGCTTCACCAGATAATGCTCGAACACGCCGCTCGCCTTTGCCGGCAGATCGTACTTCTGGATACCGTAATGATGGTACAGACCGGCCTGCGCGCCCCAACAAATGTGCAGCGTAGAGTGCACGTGCGTGGTGGACCAATCCATGATCTGGCAGAGCTCGGGCCAGTAGTCGACCTCCTCGAACGGCATCTGCTCCACGGGCGCGCCCGTGATAATCAGGCCGTCGTAGTGGATGTCGCGGATGTCGTCGAACGTGCGGTAGAACGTCTCCAGGTGGCCGGCGCTCACGTGCGTGGCCTCGTGCGTTTTGGTGCGCAGCAGGTCCACCTCCACCTGCAGCGGCGTGTTGGAGAGCTTGCGCATGATCTGCGTCTCGGTGGCGATCTTGGTGGGCATGAGGTTGAGGATGAGCACGCGCAGCGGACGGATGTCCTGGTGCAGCGCGCGGTACTCGGTCATGACAAAGATGTTCTCGCTCTCGAGCTGCGCGGCGGCAGGGAGGGCGTCGGGGATGCGAATGGGCATGGATGCTCCTTACGAGTCAGTTGCAGCTATGGTACAACGACCGGCCCCATCCGCGCGAGCACATCGCCCAGCGATGCCGTCAGCGGCCCAAATCACTCCAAAAGTAGAGATTACGGCATGTCCCAAAATCTGTGGCGCTTTAGCCTAGCAAAGTGGCAACAGGACGCTACAATGGTTCGACGCGAAAAACTCGGCCGAAAGGATACATATATGTACCAGACGCGTAAGATCGGGGTGGTCGGCCAGGGCCACGTAGGAGCACATGTCGCCAACAGCCTGCTCATGCAGGGCATTGCCGATGAGCTGTACCTATGCGATATCAACGAGGCCAAGGTGACGTCCGAGGTCCAGGACCTGCGCGACTCCCTTTCGTTTGTCCCGTACAACACCAAGATCGTCAACTGCTACGACCACTACGAGGAGCTGGCCTGCTGCGACGTCATCGTCAACGCCGCCGGCAAGGTCGCGCTGGCCGCCAGCAACCGCGACGGCGAGCTGTTCTTTACCACCGACGCCGCCCGCACCTTTGCCAAGCGCATCGTCGACGCCGGCTTTGACGGCATCTTCGTGAGCATCTCCAACCCCTGCGACGTCGTGTGCACCGAGCTGTGGCACCTGACCGGCTACGATCCCAAGAAGATCATCGGCTCGGGCTGCGGTCTGGATTCCGCCCGCCTGCGCACCGAGATCTCCAAGAAGGTCGGCGTGAGCCCCAAGTCCATCGACGCCTACATGATCGGCGAGCACGGCTTTAGCCAGCTTGCCGCCTTTAAGGCCGCAACCATCGCCGGCAAGAGTCTCACCGAGCTTCAGGCCGAAAACCCCGACAAGTACGCCTTTGACCACATGGAGGTCGAGGAGCTCGCGCGTAAGGGCGGCTATGTGACCTACCAGGGCAAGCAGTGCACCGAGTACGCCGTCGCCAACTCCGCCGCGCGCGTCTGCGCTGCCGTTCTGCACAACGAGCACGCCGTGCTTTCCGCCTCCACGCTCATGACCGGCCAGTATGGCGAGGAGGGCATCTTTACCTCCCTGCCGTGCGTGATCGGTGCCGAGGGCGTCGAGGAGGTCTACACGCTCGACCTGTCCGAGTACGAGCTCGAGGGCTTCCACAAGAGCTGCCGGCACATCCGCGACAACATCTCCCAGCTCGACTGGTGGGACGCCGAGGCGTACGACGCAAAGTAAGCGTCGGTTGCCGCGACACCTCGCGAATCTAAGCGCGATACCAAGCGGGCCGCGCCGGAAATCCCCGGCGCG
>ERZ773138.1676-NODE-1676-length-19687-cov-4.061787_pt1 | contig 19687 bp, 14 predicted proteins | sample MGYA00511114_ERZ773138 | MGnify/ENA primary metagenome ERZ773138 (study PRJEB29015, sample SAMEA2737805) | human gut metagenome | biome: human gut; feature: human-associated habitat; material: faeces | place: China | collected 2012 ...
GGTGTGATTTAAAAAATATTTTAAAGAATTTCTCAGAAATTTTAACAGGAAAAACCGCACAGTGGTGCGGATTGTAGCAATTTCTTCACAACTTCTTAAAATTTTGTAACAAAGTTGTAATATTATGTGCAAGTTTTAACATAAATCGTTCAATATCTTGCGTGGGATAAAAAAATATGTCAATATATTGTAGATGTAAAGTTTTTTATGTTAATCGTAAATGTAATATACTGTAAAAACGATGAACAAATTTTTGTAATATTTCAGCTTAATTACACGAATATTTCAGCTGTTTTACTGTAATTTTACAAAAACAATACAAAAATTTTAAGAAATTTAACATTTTTACTTGCCAAAGGCTTGACACAGCTATTTTTTAGTGTTACAATACAGTCAACGTTCAAAAAGCAAAGACTATGAACGTAAGACAAAATATTAACGCGGATAATACAAACATAGAAAAAACTCATAGGGTAAAGGTCTTTAAAGTAAAAAAGGAGAGATTATATCTTGAATAAGTTAGCAAAGAAGATTATCTTATCTGTTATATCGATGTCAGCGGTTTTAGGAACTTCTGCTTTGGCGGCAGACCTAAGCGGCTGGGCTGTATCCGACTACCAACAGGCTAATGAAGCCGGCCTTGTTTCGTACTCGGTGGTTTCAAACAACCTAAAGGATAACATAACTCGTGAAGAGTTCTGCGAGCTTGCGGTAAACTTATACGAAAAGCTTACAGGTGAAGATATGATAGAACCGGAAGTGTCACCTTTTGAAGATACAGATAGCATGGCGGTAGCCCAAGCTTACTGTTATGGAATGGTTTCCGGTACAGGTGATAATACATTTACACCTGACAGACTTGTGACACGTGAAGAAATGGCAAAAATGCTTGTAAGTACACTTACTGCAAGTGAAGTCAATTTTAACCTTTCAGACGGTTATGACGACGCTGATGTTGTCGACGCATTTGAAGATTCCGACGAAGTTAGCTCTTGGGCTAAATCATCGGTAATTACAATGCTTAACTACTCATTAATGAGCGGTGTTGACGATGAAAACTTCTCGCCGTTGGGTTCAACAACAAGAGAACAAGCCATTTCAAGTATCAATCGTTCATACAATACATTTAAGAGCGGTGATTATTCAATCGAACTTCCTGAAATAACACTTCCGGAAGACGGTGCAGAAATTGAAGAAGGCAACTTTACAGTGTCTTGGACACCTGTAAGTAATGCACAAGCATATCACGTTATTATAAAGGACGCAAACGCAAGTTCGGTTCTTTTGTCAGACGTATATGACGGCGAAAGCGTTGAAGTCAGCGAAGGTTCGCTTAGAGCCGGTAATGATTACTCAATAACAATCGGTGCTGTTATTGCAGACGGCTCAGAAGTTTACAGCTTGCCTGTTGACTTTAAATATGTGGCAAAGCCGATAATACCAAACAGTGAATATATTCAGGAAAACCCTGCCGCACAGGGCTTGCTTACAGAAGCGGCTAAATATCTTGGCGTACCGTATCTATGGGGCGGTACAACACCATCAGGTTTTGACTGCTCTGGATTTGTACAGTATGTATGCCGTGCAAACGGTATTTCAATACCTCGTATAGCTGATGACCAACTTCACGGTCCGGGTACATATGAAACAAGAGGCGAACTTCAACCGGGCGACCTTGTATTCTTCGGAAGTGGCGGTTATGCATCTCACGTTGGTATGTATGTAGGCGACGGAATGATGATTCATGCTCCGTCAACAGGTAAGGTGATTCAATATACTTCTATTGACTCAAGTTACTATTCATCAAGATTTTTGGGCGGTAAAAGGGTAATTGATTAATATGTATAGTAAAACGGACTGTAATGTTATTTGCAGTTCGTTTTTTTGTGGCTAATGATTTGAACAAATATGATTATATATTTTGTGCAATATTTTTTTAAAAAACACTTTACTAAATTAAATTGATACAGTATAATAATATAGTAATTATAATTTAAAGGGGAAGAAAATATGTCAGTTTATATTCAAAATTTTGTCAAATTTAAGCCGTTTTTAAAAGAACTGGTTTCAAGAGACGTGAAGGTGAAATACCGGCGTTCCATACTGGGGGTTTTATGGACACTGCTGAATCCACTTCTTATGATGACGGTTTTATCCATCGTTTTCTCAAATCTGTTTAAATTTGATATAGAGAATTTTCCGTTGTATTTGTTATGTGGGCAGGTTATTTTTAACTTTTTCAATGACGCTACGACAAATGCAATGTCAGCAATTATCGGGAGTGCATCTCTGATAAAGAAGGTGTATGTACCGAAATATGTATTCGTGATGTCAAGGGTGTGTTCCAGTCTGATCAATCTGATGTCATCCTGTGCAGCGTTATTTCTGATTATGATCGGTATGCGTGCGGAACTTCACTGGACAATGCTTCTTTCAGTTGTGCCACTTTTTTTGCTGGTGGTTCTGGCTCTGGGGATTGGACTGATTCTGGCGACGATTGCGGTGAAATACAGGGATGTTCTGCACTTGTATTCGGTGCTGATGGCAGTGCTGATGTATCTGACACCGGTTATCTATCCAATGTCGATTCTGCCGGAATGGTTATACCATCTGGTAATGATAAACCCCCTGACCAGTATTCTGATCATGTTCCGGAATGTTGTGATCTATGGCATACTTCCAGGTCTGGTGATGCTTCTGGTGACAGGAGCAGAAGCTGTACTGTGTCTTGGAGTGGGATGCTGGGTTTTTTATAAGCATCAGGATGGTTTTATCTTTGATTTGTAGGAGTAAGGATGGAGAAAAAAGTAATTGTAAAAGTAGAAGATGTTTCCATCAAATTCAGTCTGGCATCAGAGAAATTTGATGGATTTAAAGAATATTTTATACAGAGAGTAAAGAAAAAAATTACCTATCAGGATTTCTGGGCATTGCAGGATGTGTCGTTTGAGGTCTATAAAGGAGAAACACTGGGGCTAATCGGTGTAAACGGAAGTGGAAAGAGCACGATGTTGAAAATCATTGCAGGTGTCATGAAGCCAACCCGCGGCAGTGTTAAGACTTCTGGTGTGATCGCACCGCTGATTGAGTTGGGAGCCGGGTTTGATTTTGATCTGACTGCAAAAGAAAATGTATTTCTGAATGGGACGCTTCTTGGATATACGAGAGAATATTTGGAGGAGCATTATGAAGAAATCGTAGAATTTTCAGAATTGGAGCAATTTATGGATGTGCCGGTGAAAAATTTTTCATCTGGAATGTTTTCACGGCTTGCATTTGCGGTCGCAACGATTGGGCAGCCGGATATTCTGATCGTAGATGAGGTATTGTCGGTAGGAGATTTCCATTTTCAGCAGAAATGTGAGGCGAGAATTAACCGGATGAAGGAAAATGGTGCCACGATTCTTTTTGTTTCACATAATATGGAGCAGGTGAGAAATTTGTGCAGTCGGATCGTGTGGCTGGAGCATGGCAGGGTTCACAGTATCGGAGACGCGGATGAATTGTGCAGGGAATATCAGGAAGCAGAATAAGAGGGAAAAATGAAAAAAATAAAAAAGATGGCAGCAGTCATTATACTGATTCTGATTGCATTTATTTATGGACATATTCATAAGACCCATGCGATTTATGACCGGACGGTTGAAAATGATCAGTATATCATGCTGGACGGATCACAGAGTCAGATAACACAGGAGTTTATCTGTGAGGAAGATTCGCTGGATGGAATTCAGGTGAAATGTCAGAATTTGCAGGAAGATCCAGAAGCGGAGATTCGAATTTATCTTCAGGATTGTGAAAATGGAGAAACGGTTGCGGAATCTGTGAAGAAGGTGGGAGATATAAAAACGGGCAAATTCAATGAATTTTCGTTTGATACGGTAACCAGATGCAGGGGGAAGGCGTATAAAGTAGTATTTGAAAAAGATTTTATTGCACTTTATACGGAAAAGACATCAGAGGAAGGAACAAATTTGAAAATAAATAGTGAAGAAAGTGAAGGAACTTTAATTTTAAAGACGGTTACATATCGGTTTGATATAGAAACATTTTGCGTATTTCTGCTGTTAGTATTGTATATCTGTGTTTTCTTTCAGTTTTTGAACTGGTTATTTTCCAGATAGTGTGGAAGTGAGAGGATTTGAAAAATGGAAAATGCTTTTTATATCGCAACATGTCGGTTTCATGTAAAAGAAAAAGACAGATTACTTATTACGGGATATTTTCTGGATAACAGACCAGATGGAAACCGGATTGAAATCCGGCTGGATGGAAAGGAACTATTTTATACAACGGATGGAATCCGTCTTCATCCGTTGAAGTTCCGTAAGATAAGAAAAAGACTTATAACCAAACAGTTTTTTCTTTGGATACATCTTCCGAAAGACTGGAGAGAAGCGTCCAGACTGGAAGTATTGCAGTCGTATCGTGGAAAAGAAGAATTGATGAAGACCTTTGCAGTCAGTGAATTGAAGAACCTGGAGAAATGGCTGGCAAACAGCATAGATAAGGTGAATACTGAAGAAAAAGGATTTTCAGTCGAGGGATGGTATTATAGCAGGAAAAATGCATCGATTCGGTTTCTGGATGAGAATCAGAATGAACTGGAGATGAAAGAAGAAAAAATCCGGCGTCTGGATGTGCTGCGAGAGTATCCGGAATGTAAAAAGGAAGAGATTGCCGGGTTTAAGGCATTTTATGAGGAAGGTATTCCGCGAAAACTGGAAGTATGCTTTGAAGAAGAAGAGAAAAATGCGGAAGAGATCATAAATCTCAAAAGAAAACTGCGACGTCAGAAAATGCTGGATGATTTTCGCAAAGTCAGAATCTATTATCGTCAGTTTGGAATCTGTGCAGCGTTTATCAGGGCGGGTGACAAATTGAGTGGGAAAAACGGTACAGAGTATGAAGAATGGCTGCGAAGACATGAGCCGTCCAGGATCAGACTGTACCGGCAGAAGAGAAAGCAATTTACCCGGATGCCGAAGATTTCGATTGTTGTTCCTCTTTACCGGACACCGGAAAGATATCTGCGGGAAATGCTGGATTCTGTAAGAGGACAGTCCTATCAGAACTGGGAGCTCTGTCTTTCAGATGGAAGCGGGGAAGATTCGTCGATTGCAGGGATTCTGGAAGAATACACAAAGAAGGATAGCCGAATCCGGGTGAAGGACAATAAAAAACAACTGCATATTTCGGATAATACAAATGTGGCACTGGATATGGCAACGGGAGATTATATCGCTTTTATGGATCATGATGATCTGCTGACACCGGACGCATTGTATGAGTGTGTGGCAGAATTGAATGAATATCCGGATACAGAGCTTATTTATACGGATGAAGATAAGATTACGATGGATGGAGAAGAGTATTTCTTCCCTCATTTCAAATCGGATTTTAATCCAGATATGCTTTGTACAACAAATTATTTCTGTCATCTGGTGGTTGTTAAAAAGGAATTATATCAGGCGGCAGGAAAGTTGAACGGCGAATACGATGGTGCACAGGACTATGATTTTGTACTCCGGTGTGTTGAGAAGACCGATAAGATCCGGCATATACCGAAAATCCTATATCACTGGCGAGCATGCGAAGGATCTACAGCAGGCAGTGCAGACAATAAATCCTATATTGTGGATGCAGGTGCAAAAGCGGTAAGAGCGCATTACAGAAGAATGGGAATTGAAGCAGAAGTCATTCCAACGAAGTATCCGGGAATGTACCGGACAAAATATCCGGTGAAACAAACGCCTAAGATATCAATCATTATTCCGAACAAAGATCATACCGATGATCTGATCAAGTGTCTGCGGTCGATCCGGGAGAAAAATACATATGAGAATATAGAAATCCTTATTGTGGAAAATAACAGCCAGAAAAAAAGAACTTTTAAAGATTACAGAAGGATCATGTATGAGGATTCCAGAGTTAAAGTTCTGTACTGGAAAGGAGAAGGGTTCAATTATCCGGAAATCAACCAATATGGAGTTGACCATGCGGCTGGAGAATATCTGCTGTTCCTGAACAACGATACAGAAATGATCGGCAGTGATTGCATCAAAGAAATGCTGAGTTATTGTATGCGGGAGGATGTAGGTGCTGTCGGAGCGAGAATGTATTACGAAGATGGAACGCTTCAGCATGGAGGAGTGATCATCGGACTTGGAGGAGTGGCAGGACATGCATTCCTTGGCATAGACGGAGATTCGCCGGGATACTTTGCGAGGGCGCAGGTGGTCCATGATCTGAGTGCGGTGACCGCAGCCTGTATGATGATGAAAAAACGGGTGTATGAAGAAGTTGGAGGATTTGACTCGAAGTTTGCGGTGGCATTTAATGATGTAGATCTGTGCCTGAAAATACGAAAAGCCGGATATCTGATCGTATATGATCCATATGCGGAACTGATTCATTATGAATCCAAGTCAAGAGGATATGAAGATACGGAAGAGAAAATCGAACGTTTCCACGGAGAAGTAAATCTGTTTCAGACAAGGTGGAAAGATTTCCTGAAAAAGGGTGATCCATATTACAGTCCGAATCTGACACTGGATCATAATGATTTTGGACTGAATCATCTGGCAAAAGTGGAGAGGAGATAGGAGATGTTCAATAAAATGTCTCTGTATCGGGTAAAAAAAGGATTCGTATATCTGCGGTACTTTGGACCAAAAGAATTTCTGATACGATTAAAAGAAAGAATCCGTATTCAGAAGATTGATTATGAAAAATGGTATGAGAATCACAGACGAACAGAAGAGGAATTGGAAAGTCAAAGGCAGGAAGCATTTGCGTATGCACCTCTGATCAGTATTGTTGTTCCGGTATATCAGGCGCCGGAGGAATTTTTGAGACAGATGCTTTTGTCAGTATGCCGGCAGACTTATAAAAACTGGGAACTCTGTATGGCTGTTTCGGATGAAGAGAGACACAGAATAGAAGAAATTCTCGAAGAGGATGTGTTTAAAGGAAAAACTGTCCGTCTGATCGGAATGCGTGAAAACAGAGGAATTTCTGAAAATACAAATGCAGCGATCAAGGAAGCTGCCGGAACCTATATTGGTTTTCTGGATCAGGATGATCTGCTTGCGCCGGATGCGCTGTATGAGATGGTAAAAAAACTGAATGAATATCCGGAGGCCGGACTTCTTTATTCAGATGAGGACAAAGTGACGGCAGATCTGAAAAAACATTTTCAGCCGCATTTTAAACCGGATTTCAATCTGGATCTGTTGCGGGCGAATAATTATATCTGTCATTTTTGTGTGATAAAAAAAAGTCTGATTGAAGAAATGGGCGGTCTGAGAAGTGAATTTGACGGAGCGCAGGATTACGATTTGGTTTTCAGGTGTGTGGAAAAAACGATAACGGCGCATGTGCCGAGGATTCTTTATCATTGGAGGGTACATCAGGTTTCTACTGCGGACAATCCAATCAGTAAAACTTATGCATTTGAGGCTGGACAGCGTGCCATAGAAGCACATCTGCTAAGATGTGGTGAACATGCAGAAGTTTTACCGGAACTGGATAGAGGGTTTTATCGTGTCCGGTATAAGATGCAGGGGAATCCAAAGATTTCCATTCTGATTCCCAATAAAGATCATATAAAAGATTTGGAGAAATGTCTACAATCGATTTCCAGATCGGATTATAAGAATTACGAGATCATAATTATCGAAAATAACAGCGAAAAAGCGGAAACATTTGCTTATTATAAAACAATAGAGTCAGACCGGATCCGGATTCTGAAGTGGGAGGGATCATTTAATTATTCGGCGATCAACAACTACGCAGTAAGCGAGACTGATGGAGAATATCTGGTACTTCTGAATAATGATACAGAAGTGATTGGAAAGGACTGGCTAGGAGAAATGCTTGCGAACTGCCAGAGAAAAGAAGTCGGGATTGTCGGAGCAAAGCTTTATTATCCAAATGGTCAGGTGCAGCATGCTGGAGTCATTGTTGGGATTCGGGGAATTGCTGGTAATATGTTCCGGGGACTTCCAAAAGGTTATTCCGGGTATATGCACAAAGCAAGTACTCAGCAGGATTTGTCAGCGGTGACCGCAGCATGTATGATGGTAAAGCGTTCTGTATATGAAGAAGTGGGTGGATTTGAGGAGCAACTTGCAGTGGCGTTCAATGATGTTGATTTTTGTCTGAAGGTACGCAGATGTGGATATCTTGTAGTGTATGATCCTTATGTGAAACTGTATCATTATGAATCCAGATCGAGAGGGGCAGAAGATAATGAGGAAAAGATCAGAAGATATCAGTGTGAGATTGATTATGTACGCCGGAACTGGTCTGAAATCATGGAAAAAGGAGATCCGATGTACAATCCTAATCTTACGCTGGTGAAGTGTGATTATTCTTTGCGTGAAAAAGAAGATGGATAGAGAAAAGATGGTGGTATTTTGATAAAGAACAATCAGCGGATGTTAAATAAAGCGCAGGTATGTATGGATGCGGGAATCATTGGTGCTGCATATTTTTTCTCATGGTATCTGAGATTTAAAAGTGGTTTTTTTGTGCAGGACGTAGGGGTTCTTCCGGCGAAAACGTATTTTTCAGCTTTGTTTTTAATAATCCCTGGATATCTGCTTTTGTATAGTATTTTTCAGCTTTATATGCCAAGGAGGGTAAAAAGTTACCGTAAGGAGCTGATGGATATCATCCGTGCCAATGGAATTGGATTTATGATCTTTATCCTGGTACTTTATTTTATAAAGCAGGAGCATTTTTCAAGACAGATGCTGTGTATTTTCTTCTTTATAAACATCTCGCTGGAATTTGCTTCGAGATATCTGATTCGCACAATTTTGTGGAAAATGCGAAAGCAGGGACTGAATCAGAAACATATCCTGATGATTGGAGAGAGTCAGATGGCAGAACAGTATATGGACAGGCTGAGAGAGAATCCAAAGTGGGGATATCAAGTGTTTGCCCATCTGAAAGATGAAGAAAAACTGGAAAGAATACTGGAGGGGAATGAACTGGATGAGGTTGTGATTGCGCTTCGTGCGGAGGATTATGGAAAACTGGAGCGGATTGTGGATGTCTGTGAGAAGGCAGGGGTACACACGAAAATGATTCCTGATTTTGGAAATGTGATTTCTACCAGGCCTTATATTGAGGATGTGCAGGGGATTCCGGTGATCCATGTCCGCAGAGTTCCACTGAATGTCATGCGGAACAGGGCGGCAAAGAGGGCAGTTGATCTGATTGGGGCAACGGTTGCAATTATTCTTTTTTCACCGGTCATGCTGCTTACTGTGCTGGTGGTTGCCTTGACAGAGGAAGGAAGTGTGATCTACCGGCAGGAAAGAGTTGGACTGCATAACCAGGTATTTTATATGTACAAATTTCGGTCTATGATCATGCAGGATGAAGAAAAGGAAAAAGCAGAATGGTCTACCAGGAATGATCCGAGGATTACACCGGTTGGAAAGTTGATCCGCAGAACAAGTATAGATGAATTGCCGCAGCTTTTTAATGTGCTGAAAGGGGAGATGAGTCTGGTGGGACCAAGACCGGAAAGACCGCAGTTTGTGCAAAAGTTCCGGGATGAAATTCCACGTTATATGGTAAAACATCAGGTACGTCCGGGAATGACTGGATGGGCGCAGATCAATGGCTACCGGGGAAATACTTCCATTGAGAAGCGGATCGAATATGATCTTTACTATATTGAGAACTGGACAATGGTATTTGATATGAAAATATTGATTCTGACAATTTTTAAAGGATTTTTTGACGGAAGATGAAGATAGATGTGATCATACCGGTCTACAGACCGACAGAAAAACTGCATAAAGTATTGTACAGGCTCTGCAGACAGACGCACCTTCCGGAGCAAATCATTCTGTTACACACCAGGGATGGGATAAAGCTGGATGTTTCGGTTTGTAAAGACCGGGTTTCTGTTACAGAGATTCCGATTTTGGAAAAAGAATTTGATCATGGAAGAACCAGAGAGCAGGGAATCTGGATGTCAGATGCAGATATTGTGGTCATGATGACCCAGGATGCAGTTCCGGCAGATCCGTTTCTTTTGGAAAAGCTTTCAGAAGTATTAAATGAGCATCCGGATGCTGTGGCAGCTTATGCCAGACAGATACCGGATCAGAACTGTGGTCTGTTGGAAAAATATACGAGAGTTTTCAATTATCCCCCAAAAAGCCAGATTAAATCGCAGAAGGATTTGCCAAAACTGGGAATAAAAACTTATTTTTGCTCCAATGTGTGTGCTGCCTATCGGAGAGGAGTCTATCTGGAACTGGGAGGATTTCCGTATCCGGCCATCTTCAATGAAGATTTGATCTTTGCAGCAGGAGCAATCCAAAATGGATGGAAGATTATTTATAAAGCAGATGCACGGGTGATTCATTCTCATGAGTATACTTACAGAGAGCTGATAAGGAGAAATTTTGACCAGGGTGTATCGCAGGCATGTCATCCAGAAATATTTGAAAGAGTAAAGTCAGAGAAAGAAGGCATACACCTGATTTGCACACTTGTGAAAAAGCTTTTAAAAGAAAGAAAATATTTGCAGATTATACAGCTGTTTGTGGAAAGCGGGTGCAAATATCTGGGCTACCAGATGGGAAAACATTACCGACAATTACCGGAAAGTTTCATCATGAAACTGACAATGAATCATAATTACTGGAGAGGAAGGAATGATGAGGATGCTTAAAAAAATTGCAGGATGGTCATGGAAGAAAAAGATAATAGTGATTATTTGCGTAGTGTTGACACTTGTTCTGGGGGCGGCAGGTGCCGTATTCGGATATGCTGCCAGTAAAGTGAACAAAATTCAGAAGATTGAAGTAAAAAAAGAAACGTTGAAAGAGTCTATTACAGAAGAGGTGGAGCATAAAAGCGGATATCTGAATGTGGCAGTATTCGGGCTGGATTCTAGGGATGGGTCACTAGATAAAGGAAATCGAAGTGATACGATCATGATCGTAAGTTTGAATCAGGAAACTTATGAAGTGAAAATGGTATCGGTGTACCGTGATACTTTTATGCGGCTGAAAGATGGAAGTTATAATAAGGCGAATGCAGCCTATTCTTATTTCGGACCGGATGGGGGTGTTGCTCTTTTGAATGAGAACATGGATATGAACATTGAAAAGTATGTATCTGTGAACTTTAATGCCTTAGTCGATGTAATTGATGCGGTGGGAGGAATGGATCTGGAGCTGACTGATGCAGAAGTAGTCCACATGAATAATTATTGTGTGGAGACTTCTGAAGTAACCGGAAAAAGTTATAAGAAGATTGAGCCGGAAGTCGGAGGTAGCTATCATCTGAATGGAGTACAGGCGGTTTCTTATGCGAGAATCCGTTATACAGATGGTGGAGACGCGCAGCGTACAGTGCGTCAGAGAATCGTCCTTTTGAATATCATGCAGAAGCTGCAGCAGATGGACCTGACGACGATCAATAAGATTGCTGACAGTGTTTTTCCACAGATTGCAACCAATTTTTCTTTTACTGAAATTCTGAATTATGCGAAAGATTTTCAAAAATATAGAGTAGGTGAAACACTTGGATTTCCAAATGTAAGATATTCCAAAATGCTTTCTGGAGTGGGAAGTACAGAAATTGCAGATACACTGGCATCCAATGTTGCCGAAGTACATCAGTTCCTGTTTGGAGATACAGATTATCAGGTATCAGGGACAGTAAAAGGAATTGATGATGAAATAAAAGATGCGCTTTCCAGTGGAAAATATGAGGAAACAGACGAGACGGAAAAAGAGAATGAAAAGTCGGAAGACAAGACATCTGAGGAAACGAATCATACAGAAAGTGATATAGAAGTGACGGAAGATGGAAATGCCGGAACGGATTCTGGCAATTCATCAGCCGACAGTGGATCTGGTTCATCAGCAGTGACAGAACCACAGCAGCCGGATACAGAAACACCGCCGGATTATTATGAGGAAGATTACTATTATGGTGATGATTAAAGGAGGAAAAAGGAATGAGAAAAATAACAAAGTGGTTATGCAGTGTATTGCTTGTAGCAGCAATTGGTCTGACAGGATGTGGACAGAAACAGAAGACGGAAAGTACGGCAGAGAAATCCAATGAAAATCATTTTGTGGGAGAGTGGATCGTTGAGCCGGAGTATGCAATCAGCAAGGTTGGAGATGAAAATACGCTGTTTGTAGATGGAAGGGGAGAAAAAAAGGCAATCCTTGGAACTGTAAAAGGTGCAATTGCTACAGTATGGCAGGACTGGAGTATTACAGAAGGAAAACAGGGAGATGAGAAATGGGGGTGCATCCAGGAGCCGGAACAGCTGGAAGAGACTCTTGGCAATCTTGGAATTACAAAGGATAAAGAAATTATTCTGATCGGTGAGACCCTAGATGGATGGGGAGATGATGCGAGACTTCTCTGGGAACTCCGGGCAGCCGGATATGAAGATGTGAAGATGGTAGATGGCGGATGGAAGGCGTTGAAAGACAGTGGAATCAAGACACAGTTCCTCGCATCCAAACCGGAACCGGCAGAAGTAAAAATCGATGAAATTGATTATTCCCATGTGATGACAACCGAAGAATTACAGAAGAATTATGACGAGTACAAAATTGTGGATGTGCGTACCGATGAAGAATATGAAGGAGCAATCCTGTATGATGAAGCAAAGGGAGGACATCTTCCGGGAGCAATTCATATCCGGTACACGGATCTGTTCGATGATGCGGGATATCTGAAATCCAATGAAGAACTGACAAAAATGTTTGAGGATGCCGGACTGTCTAAAGATGATGAGATCGTCACTTATTGTACAGGAGGAATCCGTTCGGCATATACACAGCTGGTAATGGAAATGTGTGGATTTGAACATACATACAATTATGATCAGTCATTCTGGAGATGGGCTGTTGTTGGAGATGTAGAATAATGGTTAGCGTTTTGATGTGTACTTATAACCGGAGATTTTGCCTGCAACAGGCGATTGACAGCGTACTTTGTCAGACGTATCCGGATTTTGAATTTGTCATCGTAGATGACGGATCGACCGACGGAACAGAAGAACTGATTAAAAGCTATCAGGATCCACGGATCAGATATTTTAAACTGAATCGGAATTCGTTTTACTGTTATGCAGCAAATCAGGGGCTTGATCACTGCCAAGGAGACTATGTGGCATTTATGAACAGCGATGATGCATGGTTGCCGGATAAACTGGAAAAACAGGTGTCAGTTATGGAACAGAACCGAATGCTTGGTGCATGTTTTACAAGAGTGTATCTGGTAGATGAGAGCGGCAATGAGATATCGGAAGAATGCAGAGATATGGCAGCACTTTTTGACAGAAAGTGTACGACACAGAACGAATATCTGCATACGCTTCTGCAATCTGGGAATTTTCTTTGTCATCCTTCGGCGCTGGTCAGAAAATCCGTTTTGGACAAGATTGGATATTTCAATCTTTTGTATCGTCAGCTGGCGGATTATGACCTGTGGCTTCGGCTTGTAAGTGAGTCAGAGATCACGATTTTGGAGGAACGGCTGATTCGGTTTCAGTGGGATATAAAAGGGAAAAAACAGATCAGCATGTCGACAAGAGAAAATTCGGTGCGTTCATTTAATGAATCTGTTATGATCCGAAAAAACTACATTGAAAAGATGTCTGAAAAAAATTTTTTCCAGTTTTTCAGGGGAGATTTTCAGAATCCGGATTCTACATCACATTTACAACTGGAATTTGAAAAGGCATTCTGGCTGATGAAATGTACAACTAAAGAGCCAGGACTGAAAGCGGCAGGGATGGAAATGCTGGAGAGGGCTATGAGAGAAGAGAATGCAATGGAAACTTTAAGAGCGCATTTTCATATGGATATTTTTGATTTGTATCAGTGGACTGGAGAGCATATGTATAAGACGCCATGGCTTATAAGTGAAATTGAAGAAGGAAGCCAGCAACTGGCGTATTATAAAGATATTATCAGACAGAAAGATGAGTATATCGGGCAGCAGAAAGAACAGCTTGAAAAACAAAATGCAGCGATTGAACAGCAGCAGGAATATATAGAAGGACAGCGAAGGCAGGCCGCGCATTATGAAGAACAGCTGGATGAACTTGGCAGACGGATGGAACAGAAAACAGGGCAGCTTAAGAAATATGAGGATAAGATCAGGGAGCAGGATGAAATGATCCAGACATATGCAAATTCAACCAGCTGGAAAATAACAGAACCGATGAGAAAAATCATGCGTCTGCTGAAAAAATGATTTATAGAAAAGATGAATATACTTAATCCGGGATAAGGACAATCAATTAGTGAATAGATTGAAGATATGTTATAGTTAGAAGAAAGAAGATTAGACGAGGAGAAAAGATTATGAAAAGAACAGCATTATTTCTTGCAGGAATTCTTGCGATTTCATCACTTTCAGGATGTGGTGCAAAGAATTCGGAATCAGACAGCAGTGAACCATTTGAAGGAAAGTATGTAGTAACCGCCGACTATGTGAAAGAAAATCTGGACGATATCATCATAGTGGATGCAAGAGGTGAAGATGAGGCGAAAAAAGGTACTGTAAAAGGTGCAGTGGCAACGACATGGCAGTATCTGGCAACCTGCGAAGACGGGGAAGCGGGGGATGCAAACTGGGGATGTATTCTTGATACAAAGCGCCTGAGCGAAAGATTAGGAGAGCTTGGGCTGGCAAAAGATAAGGAAATCGTGCTTTTTTCAAATGCGGAGAAAGGCTGGGGAGAAGATGGCAGGATTGCATGGGAGCTGATCGCGGCAGGCTATGAGGATGTGAAAATCGTAGATGGCGGGATCAAAGCACTGAAAGCAGCAGGAGTTGAGACTGTCAAAGGAGTAGCAGAGCCGAAACCGGTATCGGTAGAAATTGATTCGATTGATGAAACGCATGTGATCAATACGGATGAGCTGAAAGAGATTTATGACGACTGTAAAATTGTGGATACCCGTACAGATAAAGAATACAATGGAAAGACAATGTATGGGGAGGCAAATGGGGGACATCTTCCAGGGGCAATCCAGATCCGTTATACGGATTTATTTAACAGTGACAGTACATTAAAGAGTAATGAAGATCTGACCAAGATGTTTGAAGATGCAGGACTTTCAAAAGAGGATCATATTATTACTTACTGTACCGGAGGAATCCGTTCAGCTTATATGCAGCTTATAATGGAAATGTGTGGCTTTGAAAATTCAGAGAACTATGACGAATCTTTCTACAGATGGTGTGTGGAAGGAAATCTGGAGAAATAAAAGAGAAGCAGATCAACGAGATCTGAACGTCGTATGAATATGAATGGATTTGAAAAAGCGGGACGTTGGCAATTTAGTCAACGTCCCGCTTTTGTAACCTTTTTGGGAATAATTATTATTTTACAATTTTTTTCTTACCGAATGCAATGATTGCGCCAAGAGCAGCGAGCATTGCAACCGCGAGAGCAGCGATAGGAGCGGTATCTCCTGTCTTTGTTGTAGCAGCAGTAGTGGTTTTACCGTTATTCTGGTTTTTATTGTTATCTTTGCCATTGTTGTCTTTCTTTGTATCAGGATCAGCGACAGGATCTGTTACAAAATGCTTCTGGATCACTTCACTTTTTGCACCGTTTTCGATGGTGAATACGTTGGTGATTCCGGCTTCTTTGAGAAGCTGAGTTGCTTTTGCAGCACCTCTTGCTCCACTGTTGCAAAGAACGTAAATTGTTTTTCCTTCAAAATCTGCTTTGTGAGCAGCTACATATTCTGTAAATGCTTTTGCAAGATCATCCGGAAGTTTGTTATCTTTGTCAAAAAGTGGAAGGGAAAGGGATCCCTTTAAGTGTCCTTTTGTGTAAGAAGCTGTAGAACGTACATCAAGAATCAGGTAGTTCTTTGTATCTGCCATTTTATTGATTACATGAGTGTCAGAAACATAGATTGCAGCAGCTTTTACATCAGCATCTTTTGCACCACCAGTGATAGTATGCACTTTTGCAAGATTATATCCGGCAGATTTTAATAAAGCAGTAGCTGCTCTTGCACCACTTGCACCACTGTTGCAGAGAAGATAGAGTTCTTTTTTCTCAAGAGTGGCTTTGTTGTCTGTTACATATTTTGTGAAATCTTTGGAAAGCTGGTCATCTGTAGTTTTGGCAACTCCGTTTGCATTGAATACAGGTGTTGAGATAGAGCCTTTTAAGTGTCCACTTCCATAGTTACCTGTCGCACGGACGTCAAGGATTACTACGTCGTCTTTTCCGACAGCAGCAACAGCTGTTTTTCCGTCTACAGCATTTCCATCTGTTCCTGACATTGCGTACAGGAGTTCCAGACCTTTTGCACCATTTTCAATGGTGTATACTTTACCATCTTCTTTGGTGCTTGTGTTATAGCCAAGTTTGCCAAGAAGCAGAGTTGCTTTCTGCGCACCTCTTGCACCACTGTTGCAGATAATGTAGATTGGTTTGTCTTCTGTTATTTTTGAAGGAATTTCTTCCATGAAAGCTTTTTCAAGCGCTTCCGCTTCAGCAGTGTCAAGTTTGTTGTTATCATCAAACAGAGACTGAGAAATAGATCCCTTCAAAGTACCTGTCTTTGTCTGTGCTTTTGAAGAACGTACATCAATAATGTATGCACTTCCGTCTTTTGCAGCGGCAATAGCATCAGTTCCGCTTACGAATTTGTAGCCGTCTACAGTTACAAAAGCACCTTTTACTGTTTCATCGCCTGCACCACCGGTAATGGTGTAGATTGTGTTCTTGTCAACACCGTTGTCTGCAAGTAATGCAGTGGCGGCTCTTGCACCTCTTTGGCCGCTGTTACAGAGGACGTATACTTTTTTGCCTGAGAAGGTAGGAAGATTAGCCTTCACATATTCAGCAAAGGTTTTTGCATATGGATCTTGGTTGGTTTCTGCTACAACCTGTTTTCCTTCTTCATTCAGATAGAAAACAGGAAGAGAAAGAGAGTTTTTCAAATGACCGTTTGCAAAGTTCTCTTTTGTACGTACATCTACGATAACCACGTCATTTGAATCAACAGCAGCTACAGCTTCAGCACCGGTTACAGCGTTGTTTGTTCCAAGGAATGCGTAACGAACTTCAAGACCTGTTGCTCCGCCTGTAATGGTATGAATACGACTGGTATCATATCCAGCACGTTGTAATAAAACAGCAGCAGCACGAGCCCCTCTTGCACCACTGTTGCAAAGAAGGTAAAGCTCTTTGTTCTGGAAATTTGCGTTATTAGTTACAGTTTCTGTGAAAGCTTTTGCAGTAGCATCTTCAGAAGTTTGGATGATACTGCCATCCTCATTAAATACAGGTGTTGAGAAAGAACCCTCTAAGTGAGAAATCTCATAGTTTGCAGAAGAACGAACGTCTAAAACAGCAACGGTATTTTTATCGGCTGAAATAGCATCTGGGCCGCTTACATTTGCACCAAAAGTATATGCTTTATATGCAGTTTCGAAATCTGTGATAGCATCAGATTCATCAGCTGGAACTGCTTCGTCTTCAGAAACTTCTTCCTGAGTAGTTTCTTCTGGATTCCCTTGATCTTCAGAAACAGTAGTCTGTGCATCGCTTTCTGTAACGGTATCAACACTTGAATCAGTTGCAAAAGCTGTCAGAGAGCCGTTCGCAAGTAATGCGAAAGACAGAAATACTGGTAATAATTTTCTTTTCATTTTTCCTCCTTACTCTCAAAATTAGGTTACGATTACATTGTAACAGTTTTCACAAAAATTTCATAATTGTTTTAATCTATATATAAAAATGAAATAGATAAAATCTATAGGTATAATTGAGAGATTTTATTAAACTAACTGCTGTTTCGTGGTAGAATAAAAAGATAAAAATGAAAAACGGGGATATGAAAATGAAAGGAATTATTTTGGCAGGCGGATCAGGAACCCGGCTCTATCCACTTACGATGGTGACATCCAAGCAGCTTTTACCTGTGTATGACAAGCCGATGATCTACTATCCGTTGTCAGTTCTTATGAGTGCAGGAATTCGGGAGATCCTGATCATCAGTACACCACAGGATACACCAAGATTTGAAGAACTTTTCGGGGACGGGCATCAGTTCGGCATCGAATTAACCTATGCGGTGCAGGAAAGACCGGAAGGTCTTGCGCAGGCGTTCATAATAGGAAAAGAATTTATTGGCAATGATGCGGCGGCAATGATCCTGGGGGATAATTTGTTTGCCGGGCATGGGCTTAAGAAACGTCTTTTAGAAGCGGTAAAAGCAGCGGAGAGAGGAGACGGTGCAACCATATTTGGATATTATGTGGATGATCCGGAACGGTTTGGTATCGTGGAATTTGATGAAAAGGGCAAGGCGGTTTCCATTGAGGAAAAACCCGAACATCCGAAAAGTAATTACTGTGTGACAGGTCTGTATTTTTATGATAACCGGGTGAGCGATTATGCAGGACAGTTAAAGCCAAGCAGACGCGGGGAGCTGGAGATCACGGATCTTAACCGGATCTATCTGGAACAGGGAAGACTTCGGGTAGAGCTTCTGGGTCAGGGCTTTACCTGGCTGGATGCGGGCACCCATGAGAGTCTGACAGATGCGACCAATTTTGTGAAGACGGTAGAGATTCATCAGCACCGGAAAATTGGATGTCTGGAAGAAATTGCCTATATGAATGGCTGGATTTCCAGAAACGCACTGCTGGAAGTCTGTGAAAAATACAGACAGAATCAGTATGGACAATATTTGCATGACGTAGCAGAAGGAAAGTTCAGGGAGAATCTGTTTTAGACAGGGGAGAGAGTTTATGAAAATCATTGTTACCGGCGGCGCCGGATTTATTGGCAGCAACTTTATTTATTATATGATGGAAAAGCATTCGGAGGATCAAATCATCTGTCTGGATGCACTGACTTATGCAGGGCATATGTCAACCCTGGAAGTAGCAATGAAAAATCCAGCGTTCCGTTTTGTGAAAGCATCTGTGACGGATCGGGTGACTGTATACCGGCTGTTTGAGGAAGAACACCCGGATATAGTAGTTAACTTTGCAGCGGAAAGTCATGTGGACCGGTCGATTGAAAATCCGGAAGTCTTTCTGGATACCAATATAAAGGGAACGGCAGTGTTGATGGATGCGTGCCGGAAATATGGAATCTGGCGTTATCATCAGGTTTCTACGGATGAGGTGTATGGGGATCTTCCGCTTGAACGGCCGGATCTGTTTTTTACAGAAGAGACGCCGATCCATACGAGCAGTCCGTACAGTGCATCCAAGGCAGCGGCAGATCTTCTGGTACAGTCCTATCACAGAACGTATGGACTTCCGGTTACAATCAGCCGTTGTTCCAACAACTATGGACCATATCATCTGCCGGAAAAGCTGATTCCGCTGATGATCGTCGAAGCGCTTCATGACCGGCCGCTTCCGGTCTATGGTGATGGAAAAAATGTCCGTGACTGGCTTTATGTAAAGGATCACTGCCGGGCGATCGATCTGATCCTGCGTCACGGAAAAGAAGGGGAAATTTACAATGTCGGCGGGCATAACGAGATGAAGAATATTGATATTGTGAAGCTGATCTGCAGGGAGCTTGGAAAGCCGGAAGAGCTGATTACTTATGTGGAGGATCGGAAAGGGCATGACAGAAGATATGCAATCGATCCGTCAAAGATCCACAGAGAGCTTGGCTGGCTTC
>ERZ773138.1681-NODE-1681-length-19646-cov-41.290593_pt1 | contig 19646 bp, 12 predicted proteins | sample MGYA00511114_ERZ773138 | MGnify/ENA primary metagenome ERZ773138 (study PRJEB29015, sample SAMEA2737805) | human gut metagenome | biome: human gut; feature: human-associated habitat; material: faeces | place: China | collected 2012 ...
AATGGTGTCGATGTACTTGATGTGACTTTCGTCAGCCACCATTACTTTAACTTCTTCCATTTTCTCTTTATATTTTGAATGTTCTTATTTGTAATCTGTTGTTTTAATACCTATCAAAGATCAATTAATATCTATGATTGAGCTCCGGAATCACTTCCGACAAGATGTCGATGATTTCCTCTTCAGTAGTACCCTTCTTCTTGACCAGGAAGATGGTGTCATCTCCTGCGATGGTTCCAAGGATTTGAGGAATATCGCTGTTGTCGATGTTGTAGGCGATACTGCTCGCATATCCCGGTCGTGTCTTGATAACTACCATATTGCCTGAGAAATTGATGGATTGAAATCCTGTACTCAGTCCCATCTTGCTGATGGACATAGGGTGAGTGACACGTTTGTAGAGCGCATCATTTGGTAAGACGTATGCGTATTTTCCGCTGGATGAAGCAGCCTTGGCTACCTTGAGCAGCTTGAGGTCGCGGCTCAATGTGGCTTGCGTTATCTCAAATCCTTCTTTGTGCAAAGCTTGCAAGAGTTGTTCCTGCGAACTTAGCTCTTGGCTAGAGATAAGCATCTTTAATGCTTCTAATCTATTGTTCTTTACTTTCATACGATGTATTTTTATTCGTTTGTGGTTGCAAAATTACAATAAATATATGAAAACGCCAAGAAAATACGTATAAAATTTGCATATTTCTGATAAATTGTTGCGGAATGATAAGAATATGCAGGAAATATGCAGCATAAATATACATTTGACGTGTTCGGGATACAGTGTAGAATAGCTTTGGCTTGTTTCCTGGTGTTTCCTTTGGCATTATATATTCGTTTGAAATCATTATTAAAGTGGGTTGCAGGAATAAAAGAAGATTTTTTTGTTGATTCTTGCATCTTTTTTACTTAAAAACTTGCATTTATTGTTTTTTTTATTTATTTTTGCAGCAACTAATCTTTAAGCCGATGAATAAATTAACGCTAAACTTATTGATTTTACTAACCATACCCTGTATTCTCTATGGTCGTAACTTCAATGTGATGGATTTCGGTGCTCGAGGTAACGGAATCAGTGATGACGCAATCGCCATTCAGAAAGCTGTAGATGCTTGTACGAATGCCGGAGGGGGAGATGTGGTCTTTTCCGCCAATCATACTTTCCTTTCAGGACCCGTACAGTTGAAGTCGAATGTGAACATCGTTTTGGAAACCAATTCCGTCTGGAAAGCCAATCCCGATGAGAGTATCTATCATCTCAGTGCCTTCGGTAAGAACGAGGGTGAGGGTATGATGTGGATATGGGCGAAGGATGTGGAGAATCTTTCGTTCTCGGGTCATGGTACGATTCATGGCAATGGTATCAGGTTTATGGGTGCCGAACTTTTTGATAGTTACGAACTCAAACCGGTCACTACTTTCGATCCCCGTCCGCACGTGCTTACCCTGATGGGAGTCAAGAATCTCAATATCCGTGATATTACCATTCGGGAAGGTGCTTACTGGACTGTGCATCTCATCGGATGTGATGGGGCTGTGATTGATGGTATCAATCTGCTCAACAATCTCAAGATCCGTAATGGTGATGGCATTGATATCGATCATAGCAAGAATGTGCGCATTGCCAACTGTCATATCACCAGTGGCGATGATGCCATCTGCCTGAAAAACCGCCGTGAGTTTGAAGAATATGGTTCTTGTCACGACATCGTGGTAACGAATTGTGTGATGGAGAGTCGCAGCTGTACCGTGAAGATTGGCAGCGAGAATATGGATTCCATCTATAATGTGGTTATCGATAATTGTGTAATCAAAGGTAGCAACCGTGGTCTCGGTATTCAGAACCGTGATGAGGGAACCGTGAGCAATGTGGTTTTCTCTAACATCATTCTGGATTGCCAGCTATGGAGCGATGTATGGTGGGGCAAGGCAGAACCTATTTACGTTACTTCTTACCCTCGTGCCAATGGAAATCATAAGGATGCCAACTGGCGATTCCCTAAAGGTCAGACGGTAGGAAGATGTGGCGAGGTGAGCCATATCTACTTCAATCATATTTATGCCACTTCAGAAAACGGATGCTTTATCGGCGGAGATACCCGGGATAAAGTGAACAATATCTATCTCAACAATGTACATCTCAACTTGAAGAAACTGACAGGCTATGATGGTGGCGTATATGACAAGCGTCCATGTCGTGGTGAGGGCTTTATATATAATAAGGTATATGGAGTCTATGTAGAGAATGCCAGGGATGTAGAGATTGATGATCTGAGAGTGCAGGTTGGACCGAAAGTAAACTATGGAGGAAAAACTTTCGGTATAGATGACTAGAAAAACAATCTTTTCATAGAATTGAAACTAAAATCTTAAACAGGTGTAATAAGGTAGTACTACCTTTGCATCCGATTATTAATAACAAAATCTAATAAGTTATGCAAATAGTACAAAAGACAAATGGAAGAAGTATGAAAAGAGTATTGCTTTCTTCCGCCCTTCTGCTGGTGAGTACACTCACATTTGCACAAAGTAAGGTCAGCGGCACCGTGAAAGATGCCAATGGCGAACCTCTCATAGGTGTTAGCGTCATGGAGGTAGGTACTAACAATGGTGCGGTTACCGATATGAATGGTAACTATACCTTGAATGTGAAGCCGGGAGCGAAGTTGAAGCTTTCTTACATTGGATTTACACCGCAGACGGTAAAGGCTGGCTCTAACAGTCAGATTGTTTTGCAGGAAGATAATACGGCTTTGAATGAGGTCGTAGTTGTAGGTTATGGTACGATGCGCCGCAAGGATTTGACTTCTTCTGTTACTACAGTTAGTTCCAAAGACTTGAACCAGGGTGTGTTTACCGATCCTGGTCAGATGTTGCAAGGTAAGGTTGCTGGTCTGGTAGTTACTACTACTGGTGACCCAAGTGGTACGCCAAGCATTACGCTCCGTGGTTCTTCTTCTCTTCGTGAAGGTTCTGCCATGCAACCATATTATGTCATAGATGGTATTCCTGGTATGGATATATCGATGGTTGCTCCTGATGATATTGAGAGTATAGATGTTCTCCGTGATGCAACAGCTACAGCCATCTATGGTTCCAAGGCTGCCAATGGTGTCATCATCATTACTACCAAGAATGGTGCTGAAGGTAAGACCAATGTTACTTATAACGCCTATGTGGCTGTAGATAATATCTTAAAGAAACTCGATATGGCTTCCGCTTCCCAACTTCGTGCGGCTGGTGAAGTCGTTGAGGATGCTGGGGCTGATACTGATTGGCAGGATGAAGTGCTTCGTACGGGTTTCAGTCACAATCATAATTTGTCTATAACAGGCGGCAATAAGCAGACTAAATATGTGGCAAGTTTGAGCTACATGAACCATCAAGGTGTCGTTCGTGGTACTGGTATGAATCGCTTTAATGGTCGTGCGCTGGTTTCGACCAAGGTTTTGAAAGACCGCTTGAGCCTTTCTGCAGGCATCAATGCTATGCAGGGTAAGTTCCATGGCGTACCAACAGGTAATGACGGTGCGTCTGTTTTGGATGCGATGAATTACTATTCTCCTACCAATCCTGTTCGTAACGAGGATGGTACTTGGTATCAGAGTTATGTAGGCTCGCAGAATTACAACCCATTGTCTATGATTCATGAGGATTCCAATGATTCAGAATGGAAGCGTATGCAGTTTACCGGCAAGGCTTCCTTGAAGATTGTTGATGGGCTGATATGGAATGCTAACTATTCTTATAATACTCGCCAGAATGTATATAGCTATTATAACAGTTCAGAGTCTCAACTGCCATATGGTGGTAAGAACGGAAAGGCTTTCCGCAATACCCGTACAGGTCATGACCAGACTTTTGAAACCTATTTTAATTATGACAAAACCTTCAATAAGGTACATAAGTTGGGTTTGATGGCTGGTTATTCTTGGGAAGAGAGAACTGGTGGTGATGGCTTTGGCTTGGCTGTTTATAATTTCTATGATGATGCTTTGGGTTATAAGAACTTGAAATATGGTAACTTGATTCATGGTATGAGTGATGTGGACAGCGGTACGGAAGAGACGGTCCGTAACATCTCTTTCTATGGTCGTGTCAACTATTCATATGATAGTCGCTATATGTTGCAGGCAACCATCCGTCGCGATGGCTCTTCTGTAGTTGGTACCAACCATCGTTGGGGTACATTCCCTTCTGTCAGTGCAGCATGGAATATCTCAGAAGAAGATTTCATGAAAGGTAGCATCTTTGATCAGTTGAAGTTGCGTTTGGGTTATGGTGTCAGCGGTAATGCCCTTGGCTTCGGAGCTTATTCTGCAGTAGCAACCTATGGCTTGGATGCAAACAGTAGCTTCCAGTACGATGGTGAAACTTACTATAAGTTGGTTGCAACTAAGAATGCGAATCCTGATTTGAAGTGGGAAAGCACTGGTATGTTCAATGTGGGTTTGGATTTCGCTTTCTTGAATAGTCGATTGAGTGGTTCTATTGAGTTCTATAACAAGAAGACAACCGACTTGATATGGAACTATCCTGTATCTACCAATATTTATCCATACGGTGAGATGAATGCCAATGTGGGTGATATCACTAATACGGGTATTGAGCTGACCATTAATGCAGTGCCTGTTCAGACCAAAGATTTCAGATGGAATACCACATTGAACTTGTCTCATAACAAGAACAAGGTTAACAAGCTTTCCAACTCAACCTACGCCGTGAAGTACCGTGATTGGGGTGATCCGAGAATTGCAGGTATCTCTTCTAATGGTGAGGTTGAACGAATCATGGAAGGTGAGGCTTTGGGTACTTTCTGGACATACGAGTGGGCTGGCTATAATCAAAACGGACAGTCTCAGTTCTATGTACATGATCCGGAGACTGGTGAGCGTACTGGTGAGTTGACAACCGATCCAAAGGAATCGGATAAGACAAAGGTGGGTTCTGCTCTTCCTAAGTTGACATACGGCTTGAATAACACCTTATCTTATAAAGACTGGTCTTTGACAGCCTTCTTCCAGGGTAACATCGGTAATAAGATCATGAATGGTACACGTGCTCATTATAGTAGCCGTTCTTTGTTGGCTGGTGGTAAGAATGTATTGGCATACGTTCTTGATGACCCTAACTGGAAGACTGATTCCCATTACAACTATCCGTCAGACAGATACTTGGAAAATGGTAGTTATCTTCGTTTGTCAACTGTTACCTTGGGTTATACCTTCACAGATTTGGGTGGCTGGTTGAAGAGCATCCAGGTTTATGGAACAGCCAAGAACGTGTTTACTATCACGGGCTACAAGGGATTGGATCCAGAGGTCAACCTTGGTGGTTTGCAACCAGGTCTTGACTTGCGTGAGACTTTCTATCCTCACACTCGTTCATTCATCTTTGGTGTAAAGGTTAATTTCTAAATGATTACGACAATGAAACAAAATATTAAATTATTGTTTGCAGCAGGATTGATAGGCTTGACTACTTCCTGCACGGACTTGGATGTTCCTGTTAAGTCACAATATACAAAATATCCAACTTCAGAAGTTGCTCAAGAGGCTCTGATGGCAGATGTTTATTATCATCTTCGTGGCACTTTGGGCCGCCGCTATATGGAGGCGCAGTGTTTGGCCTCTGATGAATGGGTAGGTATCAGTTTTGATGGTGATTACTTCGATAGCGGTACATATGCTCATACCTGTCTGCATAATTTTTATGATACAGACCCAAGTATAGGCTGGTATGCTGATGTTGCTTCTGGTATTGCAAAGGCGAATCGTGTTATCGTGACTATGGGAGGTGACGATGCTGATCCTAAAGCAATTGCGCCAGCGCGTGCCATGCGTGCTTTCTATCATTTCATCTTGATGGATAGCTATGGAGATGTGCCTGTGTTGGATGCTATTCCTGGGGAGAATGAAGCAGTGGAAAGAAAGCCTCGTGCTGAGGTGGCCCGTTTTATAGAGAGTGAACTTCTGGATATCATTCCTTATCTCTCAGAGACAAATGATGCGACCACGTACGGTAAGCCAAACAAGTGGATGGCTGAGGCTCTCTTGGTGAAATTGTATATCAACTGGCCTGTTTATACAGCCGCATCCGTTGATCAATATGATGCTGCAACAGCCAAGAATGAAAAGTTGAATGATTGTGTGAAATATTGTGATGAAATCATCAAGAGTGGCAAGTTCAGCATTTCTGAGGGAGCTAATGGCTATCGCTCTAAGTTCTTCCCAAATAATGGCTCTCAGATAAAGGACTTCATTTATGCAATGCCATTCCATACTACAGAGGCAACTGGTATGCAATATGGTCGTCCTCGTACTTGGCGACAGGCCAAGGGTAGCTTTGACAGTTATTATGGAATGAAGCTGAGCAATTCCGTAGGTGGTAACTTCTCTATGTCTCCAGAGATGTCTGATTTGTTCTCCCTCCCAGGTGATGAACGTAATGATAATATTCTGGCAGGTCAGATTTACATGTATGATGCAACTACTTATGCCAAGACCAGCACTCCGTTTACCTACAAAGGTGAGAATGTGGTTTTGAGTAAGGATATAGAGTTTAAGGATAAGGAGAGCTTGAATGTTGGTAAGGATGTTCATGGATGGTGCCAAGGTTATAAATCTGTAAAATGGTTTGTCATTGATGAGGATTTCCGTAACTCACGTAACCAAAGCAACGACCTTCCAATCTTCCGCTTTGCCGATATCCTCTTGACTAAGGCTGAGGCTATTACTCGTGGCGCTACTGCTACCAATGGTGATACACCTCAGAGTTTGTTCAATCAGATTCGTTCTTATGTTCATGCTCCACTGCTTGACCATAATCCTTCTTTGCAAGAGTTGCTTGATGAGCGAGGACGCGAGTTCTTTGATGAAAATTGGAGAAGAAATGATATGATTCGTTTTGGAACTTTCGAGAATGAGTATGGTGCTCACAAGAAGGATTTCCCAACTGCTCGTTTTGAAAAAACTTGTCGTATCTTCCCGATTCCAAAAGATGTCCGTGAACAGAACACCAATTGGAAGCAGAATCCTGGTTACTAAATGATAATAGTTAGGATGCTATATCATTTAGCATCCTAACTTACTTTATAAGTTTTCAAAAAAGAGAATGGCTGGGTGATGTTGTTCCATACATTTAAGAACGAATAGATTAAATTAGATGAGGAAAACTATTATTATATTTTTGATACTCCAATTGTTTTCTGTGTCATGGATAAATGCTGTGGCGCAGAAAAATAAGCCGCTTGTCTTACACTCAGATAAGCAGAGAATTCTATCCGATGGCAAGACGATATGTACAACCCAGCTCCAACAAGCTATCGACCGCATTTCTAAGCGAGGGGGGTGGAACTTTGGTCTTGACTCCTGGCACTTATCTTTCTGGTAGCATCTTCTTGAAATCAGGTGTCACTCTTAAATTGGAGAAAGGGGCTGGGCTGTTAGGTTCTCCTAATCCTTACCAGTATATGAAAGCGGATGTGGATGCTAATGGACGAGATGCTCGGCATGATAATGCGTCCATGGCTTTAGTGGTGGCGCAAAAATGTACCAAGTTTTTTTACAGTTACTAACTTTAAAAATATGGATATATGAAACAATTATATTTTATTTTACTATCTTTAGTCTTGTTGTCTTGTTCTGAAAATATTTCAGAATTGGCCAATGATGACCGTCAGGCTTCGTTGAAGCAAGAAAATCAAACAAGAGCAACTGTTGACATTCATAATCAATCAACGACTAATCCAACGTTGTTGAATGATTGGGAAAATGTGCAAACTATATCTTTGAACACGAGTGGTAATCATAATGTAACAGCTCCTTGGGCTAATGGAACCGCTTCTTCCCTGAGTGAATCATTCAGGAAAGACATTAAAAAAGAAGATGGCTGGGTTATGCTTTTTCATACTTTTAAGCAAAAAGGGCTAGATGAAAGACAGAATTATATGTTGTTTTATAACCAATTAACGGGTTACATTAAAGTATTTTATTATTATGAAGGTGAACGTGCAAGCCAAGGTACGCAATGGTATATAAAAACGGCAAATGGCTCTTGCTCAAAGTTGTTTAATCTTACAAATTTTTTAGCTTTCCCAGATGATGTTGCAGATATAAATATGGCTGTATTCTCTAATCAAGTTGGTGATCCGACAAAAGGTTTACAGACAGGATGGAATGGTTTTGAATTCGAAGTTCCATATTGCACTGATTATGCAGATAAAGAGTTTATATTGGGAGCATATGATAAGCAAATCACAAAATATAATTTCTTGGGGAATGTAAATTTAAATTCTTCAGGAACAATAACACCTATGGGTGGAATTTCTGGGTGGCAATCTACTGTGGCGAATTTGGCTGGTCAAGGGGCAAAATCATTGATAGATGATAATTTAAAAAAGAGCCGAAAAACAGGAAATAATACAAAAAATGATTCGACTGGTACTTTTGGCCAAAAACTAGCAGATTTAGTGTCTAAAATACCAGCAGGAAATTATGCGCAAGCAATATCTGCGGGATTAAGTTTAATATTTGGTAAAACTACAGTTACAAATAACTATGATGTAAAGTTAACGACAACAGGTAAGGTGGAATTCAATGGTACGGGTACAACCGAAATGACTTCTGGTATACCTTCTGTTACTTTCAATCTTTATTCTTTAATGAATTCTGAACAAAATAAAAATATAACGTCCTCATTTGTATATAATTTAGCGGAAGGAAATGGACACTATGTTGGGGTGTGGAGTTTACAGACTTTACCAAAAGTTTGTTTTCGACGTATAACGCTAATTGATAATCCAACAAATTGGCAATTATACTCAGATGGTTCTATTTATATATCATATGTAAAAGTTAAAGCTCCTGGTTATTGGACAAACCATACTTTAGTGGTAAATCCGGATTTAAAAGAACTAGGCACTTTTAAATCTGCTTTTTCGGGTTTAATGCGTTGCGATTCATTATCGGGTAAGGTTTATAGTCCTAAAATGATAGATATTGGCGACTACTTGCACTCTTCACTTGCATACCAAGATAAAGAAAAATGTTTGTATAATTTAGATGGAAACATAGAGACTAGCTACAAACTTTCAAGTTCAGAGCGTTATAATAAACGAGAATTCTATTTTGATTGGGGAAATATTGATTGTGGGCGCCAAGTTATAGTGATTAAATGTAATAATAAAATATCTTATAAAGGAAAAACGTTTGATATACAGCAAACAAGATCTTACCCTGCGAGTTATCATATAGATTTAGGAGTAGTCGAAGATGTACCATATTATAATGAGGGGCGGAGAAAAATTGTGAATGGCGAAGAACCATTTTATGAATATAAAAAATGGAGAAATGGAATCCCTATTATTGACTACGAATAGTATTGTGTGAAATAAAAGCAACATTATAGGCAATTAAAGTGTCTGTTATGTTGCTCTAATTTGAAATCTGATGAGAACGATTTTTTTGTTAATATTACTGTGTTTGGGAGTACTAGTATTAGATGCTCAAACATTGAGCCGTAAAGAGGTCGAGACTTACGTGATTAATCAATATGGAAAAAGATGGAAAGACATTGCGCTTTATCTTGGCGAAAAAGATACGTTGGACAAGGACAATGCTTTGACGTTTGAGAAAACCATCTCGGTGCGAGGCAAGAGTAAAAATGAACTCTTTGTCGATTTGAATTATTGGTTTCTGAAAACCTTTAGCAATGCTAGTTCATCGATAGAGATGGCAGACAAGGAATTGGGGGTTATCATGGCAAAGGGTTATTTGCCTGGCATTGCTTATCACTCGGGTGGTTATTCCTCTTATTGTGTCAATATTCGCCCTCTTGTGCGTTGCGACATCAAAGATGAACAGGTCAAACTGACGATTGTCGTTCCAAATTATGAGGTGACGAAAGTTGATGATGGTATTTGGAGTGCCATGCTGGATGAGGATTTCGACAAGCATCCCCCATATACTGTGAACGAAACATGGTCGCTGAATGTTTGTTTCCCTTTTGCGAAGAAAGATGGAACCAAGAAAACTTCCAGCAAGGCATTGGTGATGAGCCATGGATATGTGGAGGTCTTGATGAATCGCATTCAAATGGCGTTATAGCTGCGCCAAAATGTGGTAAATTTGAAGATTTTGGCGCAATCATTAATTAAAACGTATGAAGAGAAGCGTATTCTTAGTTATATTTTTTGCCTTTGGCTTCTTGATGACAATGGCCCAAGATTTTTCCCGATACGTGGATCCACGTATCGGTAGTGAGGGATTGGGTAGAACTTTCCCCGGACCTTGTATGCCATACGGTATGGCGAAGCCGGGACCGGATGCCGTGTCTATGCCGAATGCGGGATGGGCGCCGATGCCTGTGCCTATCAAGGGATTCTCGCAGATGCATGTCAGCGGAACCGGGGGTGGACAGAAGTATGGCAATATTCTTATCCAGCCTTTCTTGGATGCAGGGGACATCATCCAGAAACGGGTGGATGAGAAGATTGCCCTGGGATATTATGCCTGTACTTTTGAAAATGGAATCCGGACGGAGATTACCGCTTCAGAACGTTGTGCCTTCTATCGATTGGATTATGGCAGGAAACAGAAGGGAAAACTCCTGATAGATGTGGCTACCTTCCTGGGTATAGACACGATTCCAGATAAGCGCGAAACTCAGCAGTATGTGGATTCGTATGTTACTTGTGATGGGAAATATGCCGTCTCAGGATGGAGTACTGTAAGGGGTGGCTGGAACAATGGCGGTCCTTATACCGTATATTTCTATTTGCAGAGTGATGTGCCTTTATCTAATAGCGATGTCCCTTTAGCTAATGGCGAAGCGCCTCTATATAATAAGGTGAAGGAATCAAAGACAAGATTGGATGTTGCCTTCTCGAAAAGTACCGTCAATCTGAAGGTCGGTATTTCGCATATCAGTATTGCCCAGGCAAGGAAGAATATTCCGTCTTGTGGCTTCGATGCCCAGTTGAAGAATGTGCGAAAAACCTGGAACGGAAAGTTGGGAAAGATAGAAATCTCAGGCATCGAAAAGCAGAAGCGGATGTTTTATACAGCCCTTTATCATACGATGCTGATGCCTGTGGATAAGTCGGGTGAAAACCCTCATTTCTCCGCTACGCCTTATTATGATGATTACTATGCCATCTGGGATACTTATCGTACTTCCATGCCTTTGCTTACGCTGATAGAGGAACCGCAGCAGCGTGATATGGTCAATTCCCTGCTCAATATCTACAAGCATGACGGTTATATGCCTGATGCTAGAAGTGGCAACTGGAACGGCAGGACGCAGGGTGGCAGCAATGCGGATATAGTCATAGCCGATGCCTTTGCCAAAGGAATGAAAGGTATCGATTATCAGCTGGCGCTGAAGGCGATGATCAAGGATGCCGAAGTGCCACCAACGGATGATGATGGCTTTGTGGGCAGTGTGCCTGAGGAAAAGCATGGTAGAGGTGGATTGATGGAGTATAATATGCTGGGCTATATTCCGTATGGAATAGACCGTGCCGGCAATCGTACCGTGGAGTATAGCTATGATGACTGGTGTATTGCTCAGGTGGCAAAAGGACTGGGCTATCCGGAACTCTACGATAAGTATATGAAGCGTTCGCATAACTGGCGCAACCTCTGGCGCTCTGATTATGAATGGCAGGGGATGAAGGGATTTATCATGCCGAGAGATGAGGATGGCAGATGGCTCGACTCTGTGCCTTGGGGCAAGTCGAAGGTCTATCATCCTGTGATTCCTTATCATCCGGATACCAAGGTGGCCCCCTGGTATCTTCCATGGTGGTCAACCTTCTTCTACGAGGCCTTGTCGGCAGAATATAGTCTCAGTATTCCGCACGATGTTCCGGGACTGATAGAGGTTTGTGGAGGTAAGGATGCTTTCATCCGACGGTTGGATACCTTCTTCGCCAATGGTCATTTCAATGTGGCGAATGAACCGAGCTTCATGACTCCTTACCTGTATCATTGGGTAGAACGCCCGGACTTGAGCATTCAGCGAATCCAGCAGATCGTGAACGATAACTATGATGATTCTCCTGGCGGTTTGCCGGGTAATGATGATGGAGGAGCAATGTCGTCCTGGCTCGTTTTCAATATGCTGGGATTCTATCCGATAGCCGGTCAGAATCTCTATATCGTAGGTTCGCCGATGATTCCTGAATACACCATCCATCTATCCAATGGAAAGGACTTGAAGGTGGTGAGAGAAGGAGAGCTATGGAAGCAGATGTTCATAACTCACGATGTGTTGATAAGTGGTGGAAAACTTGTTCTTCCTGATTTTAAAACTGAGGAAAAGGGTGTTGATAAAACGCAGAAACTGCTGATAATGAAAGAAAAAGAGAAATCCACAGTTTTTGCACAGTCTGTGGATAAGTATTTGATAACTATTCCAACGCAGTATGTGGCTCGCTTCATCCTCAACCGACAGTATCGCAATTGGGAGGTAGGAGTAGATTCAACGAGTATGGCTGATACGCTTATACTGAAATGTAATCAATCTCTCTATCTGATTCCTCGCAAGGTGGTGGATGAGGCTGATGGTTTCTGTTGGGATAGTCCGCAGAAAGGCAGGAATCTCTATGTATGCGATATGAGTTCCAACAAGGGTATGCGTGACGGTACCTTCCTGTTTATCTCCCGAAAGGCACTGCGTCAGCTTCAGGCAAACGGATCCTTTGTCTATAATGGGATTTTATGGCGGAAAATATCAGCAGATGAAAAGAGCATCACCGTCAAGGCTGAACAGGATGAAACTGTGATGCAGATTGCAGTGAATCTCGGTCTCCCTTGGGTGCTGCGTATGGATGGAAATCCTTTAGGAATTGATTGGAGGTTGGAAAAACAATAAATAGGAGTATTCTCCGTTTCATATATTATATGAATAGAAAAGTAACATTATTATATATCTCTTTGGCTTGCGTGCTTTCGCTGCAGGCTCAGACCCGCCAGCAGATGGGTGGCGTCTATTATGTTTATCCGGAAGGTCCTTCTGCCAAGACAGGAACTTTTGGTGCGGCTACTTATGTGATGTCTGATTCTCTGAATGTTCCTCAGGGATATACACCCTTTTATATCAGCCATTACGGTCGCCATGGTTCCCGTTGGATGCCGAAGGATGACCGGTATGTCTGGATCTGCAAGCATTTTGAAGATGAGAGTAACCTCACTCCGCTTGGCTTACAGGTGAAGGGAATGCTGCAGCGTGTATGGGAGAATGCCAAGGGTAATGGTGGAAAACTGAGCAAGCTGGGTGCTCTTCAGCATCAGGGCATCGCTCATCGTATGTTTGAGCGTTATCCGCAGATCTTTGCTGCGGGCAATGCGGTAAAGGCTCGTTCCAGTGTGGTGGATCGATGCGCCAAGAGTATGCAGGCTTTTACTTCGGAATTGCATAGTCTTCAGCCAGGCTTGAATCTGGATGTCAAGACCGATTCTGCCGATATGGCTTGGATAGCGTATGTCTCTCCCGAAGTGAAGGATTTGGAGAACCGTACCCATGTGCAGGCTCAGGTTTCACCTCGCCGTTTCCTTCTTCAGTTGTTTAAGGATGTCTCTAAGGTGGATGAACCCCTGAAGCTGATGACCGAGATGCATACGGTGGCTTCTTCTATTCAGGATGTAGGCTTGAATTTCTCTTCTTATCCGCAGGATATAGAAGATGGCTTGAATGCACTTTTCACCGATGATGAGTTCCGTGCCATCTATGAAGCCAATAACCTTCGGATGGCTATCAACAATGGTACCGTGGCGACGAATGAGGATATTCCTGCCCGTAGTGCTATCTCCTTATGGCAGAATATCGAGGCGGAGGCAGATCGGGCTTTGCGTTCTGTCAAGTCATCGGCTACGCTTCGCTTTGGTCATGATACAGCCCTTTACCGTCTTCTGTCTCTTCTCTTTGATGTAAATGTTCCTCCGGCAGGAGCACGTGAAGAGGCAAGTCTGGTGGTTTTGGGAGATGAAATGGAAAAGATGGATCGCGTAGTTCCGATGGCTGCCAATCTCCAGATGATATTCTATAAGAATGCGAAGGATAGCGTGCTGGTGAAGTTCATGCTCAATGAGCGGGATGTCATGCTTTCTCCCGTAGGACAGGTGATCTATGGCACGCATTACTATTCCTGGAATGCCTGGAAGCAGGAAATGCATGAGCGGATTCATCGCCTGGAACATATCCGCCAGCTCAATGCCATCAATACGATGGTGGGTACGGCACAGGCAAATACCCAGACTGCGGGCATGTTCGGAAAGGGTAGTGAGGAACATGGACAAACCATCCCTGCAGTTCTCGTTCCGAATGGTCTGAACTTCTGGACTCCTCAGACGCAGGATACAGAACAGAAATGTATCGCACCTTATTATTATAAGGATACCCATCTGCAGGGCTTCCGCTGCAGCCACTGGCTGGTGGGCGGATGTACGCAGGATTATGGCTCTTTCACGGTGGCTGCGCTTGGTGGAAAGCTCCGCCTTCAGCCAGAACAGAGAGCTACGGCTTTCAGTCATGAAGATGAAGTCTCTCATCCTCACTACTATGCTGTCCGCCTGAAGGATGAACATCTGAAGGCTGAGATGACAGCCTTGAGTCATACCTCCTTTCTCCGTGTTACTCCGGAGCAGGATGAGCTGGTTCATCTTGTCATCAATCCGAACAGTGATGAAGGACAGGGATACATCGAGATTGATACCATCAATCATATCGTATATGGTTATAATCCGGTGCATCGCATCTATCAGGGATGGGGAAAACCGGCTGGTTTCTCCGGACATTTCGTCTTGGCTTACGATGAGAAGGACCTGGTGGATTACGGTGTTTTCGAGGGCGACAGGAAGATGATAAGAGGTTTGAAGGTGCAGGGTAAACCTCGCATTGGCGCCTGGCTCACCTTCCGTGGCAGATCGGGTAAGGCGATGGAGTGGATGTCGGGTACATCCTTTACGTCCCGCGACAATGCGGTGGAGAATCTCAATGCAGAAAACTATATGTATGGCGGATTGGACTTCAACAGCATGATGGAGTATGCTGCCGGAATCTGGTGCGACCGACTTCATACCATTGATGTGGAAAGCAAGGATGTGGCAAAGGTTAATCAGTTTTATGGTGCTCTCTACCGTGCATCCTTCCTCCCTCATGAGATGAGTGATGTGAATGGCGATTATCCGGAGTTTTCTACCGGTACCGTGAAGATGGGCAATGCTACCCTGAGTTCCAAGGGCTATGCCGTTCCTGCCTATTCTTATCTCCGCAAGTATGGCGATTTCTCCATGTGGGACATCTATCGTGCAGAGTTGCCGCTCTATAGTCTCATCACTCCGAAGATGTCGGGCGAGATGATGCAGTCTCTGGTTCAGATGTACAAGGAAGGCGGCTGGATGCCTATCTTCCCATGCTGGAACAGTTATACGGCGGCGATGATTGGCGATCATGCAAGTGCGGCTCTTGCTGATGCGTATGTCAAGGGCATTCGCAATTTTGATGCAGCCAAGGCTTACGAGGGAATGCGTCTCAACGCTTTCTCTACTCCTTATCTGGCGAAGGATTATCGGGATGGAAAGGGGCGCCGTGCCATCCGGTCGTATATGGATAATGGCTATATTCCGTTGGAGGATATGGTGGAGGAAGCCTTTCATACCAACGAGCAGACTTCCCGTACCCTGGAATATGCCTATGATGATTATGCCGTGGCACAGATGGCGAAGGCTCTGCATGATTCCTGTCAGGATACCGCTCTGCGCCAGAAGTATCTGGAGGATTACAACGATCTGATGCGCCGTTCCGAGAACTGGCGCAATGTCATCAATCCTGCTACGGGATGGGCGGATGGCAGATACGAGAATGGCAAGTGGGAGAATAATGAAGACCTGGTGCATCGCAAGAGTTACATCACCGAGGGTGCTACCTGTCATTATACCTGGTATGTTCCGCAGAACCCGGAAGGTCTGTTCGAGGTAATCAGAAACAGCAAGCCGATGGATAAGCAGGAAAAACAGATAGAAAAGGCTGAAAAGAAGATGGAGAAGAAGGGTGAAACTCCTGTTCGCAACGAGAAGGTGATTGCCCGACTGGATAAGATGTTTGATAACGGATGGTATTGGCATGGTAATGAACCTTGCCATCAGGTAGCCTATCTTTACGATGCTGCCGGGGCTCCGGAAAAAACGCAGGAGCGGGTGCATCATATTCTCCAGACCGAATATAATGATACGCCGGGCGGATTGTCGGGAAATGATGATGCCGGACAGATGTCGGCGTGGTATGTGTTCTCGTCTATCGGATTCTATCCTGTATGTCCGGGTACACCTTATTATTATATAGGTACTCCAAGCTTTGACAAGGTTACTCTGAATCTGGAAAACGGCAGGAAGTTCATCCTGTCTGCCGATCGCCAGCACATGGATGATTATCTCATCCAGTCGGTAACCCTCAATGGGAAGCCTTTGGGTGATTATCGCCTCTCTCATCAGCAGATATTGACTGGTGGAGAATTGCATTTCCAGATGAAATAACCCAAAGATATGACTGGATGGAATGTAATGCCCGGCCATTCTGCCGGACCTATAATACTGAAATGATAAATGATAAGTAACTTATGGATGCAATAACTGGATTCGTTTATGGCATGAGCATGATGTTTTTTTCCATGATGGCATGGATGTTCTGGCGCAAGGGCAGTGACAGGCTCTTTCGCCTCATCATGATCTTGATGCTGATCGTAGATGCACAGTGCCTGAAGGATATTCTATCCTTCTATTTCACAGGCTTCGACAATGAGGAAAACTGGTTCCTCATATCGGCTGCCGATATGTTTATCATACCATTCTACAGCTTTGTGCTGATGGAATTGGTGAAGCCGGGATGGACTACCTGGCGTAAGGCGGTGATGCTGGAATTGCCGTTTGTGTTGCTTCCTGTCATTTATTGCGTGACGGGCAACAATATCTATTTCTACATCCTTGCGGTGTGGGGAGCTGTTTATGGTCTCACCACTTTCGTCGTGATGTTCTTCCTCATCAGGCGCTATCATCGCCAGTTGAAGGAGCGGTTTTCTTATCAGGAGAACATCAATCTCAACTGGCTTCTGGCTATCCTGAGCAGTTGTTTCCTGATATTGATTATCTGGACGATGAGCTGCTTTGTCATCAATGTAGATTTTGATGATCTCTACATGGTGTTGTCTCTGACTATATGGATGTTTATATGCTATTTTGTCTCTAAGCATGAGTCGGTTATTGATGAACTGACAGATTCTGATACCGGACCTATTGATGATGGCCTGGACGATGGAAATGTGGCGCAAGGACTGGCGGCGACAGTACGGCAGCTTTTCGAAGAGGAGAAGATCTATCTCAATCCTAAGCTCAAGCTGTCGGATGTGGCGCGTATGGTAGGCACGAATCGTACTTATCTGAGCCGCTTCTTTAATGAGGAGAATGGGCAGACTTTCTATGATTTCGTGAATAATTATCGGGTGGAACATGCTACCCAGCTGCTTCGCACATCTTCCTATACGGTGTTGGAAGTGGCTGAAAAGTCTGGATTCAATTCTGTTTCTACTTTTCGCAGGGCTTTTGTTGCTGCACACGAATGTTCGCCTAATGAATATCGTGCGCAAATGTAAGTGTAAGCTAATCAGGAGAATTGATGTAATGACTCTCCGGATTTTACGCAATGACTCTTTGGAGAGTCGGGGTGTGAGGGAAGATTTTGTTCTTTTGAACCTATGTTTTTTACCCAATGATACCCGAGGTTTCGGGAAAAGTTGTATCTTTGTAGCAGAATTTTCTAGATTAGGTTTACTTATCATTTGCTTTTGATGGACACAAATCAAAAAAGGTTGGCTAACCCGAAGAGGGCAAGCCAACCTTTCTTTTGTTTATGATGATCTTAAAATTCTTTTTTTGCGTTTTAAGTGATGTTTTTCTTATTCCTTGTTGCTTCCGAAAATACGCAGCAGGTAGAGGAAGAGGTTGATGAAGTCGAGATACAATGTCAAGGCTCCGATGAGAGCCAGCTTCTGAGCACCCTCGCTCATATCGTACTGTGTCTGGAGCATCATCTTGATCTTCTGGCTGTCCCATGCTGTCAGACCCACGAAGATGGCTACACCCGCATAGCTCAAGATGTATTCAAATCCGGAACTCTTCAGGAACATATTGACTACGGTGGCAATAATCAGACCAATCAGCGCCATAAAGAGAATTTTGCCGAGAGAGGTGAGATCCTTCTTGGTGGTGTATCCGTAGAAGGCCATCGCTCCGAATGTGCCGGCGGTGATGAAGAAGACTTTGGCAATGCTGGTCATTGTATATACTGCAAATACCGAAGATAGCATCGCTCCATTCAGTACTGAGTAGATGATGAAGAGCATAGTGGCGGTACTCAGCGACAGGCGGTTTAAGGCTCCGGTGATGATGAACACCAAAGCGAGTTCTGCAATGATAAGACCGAAGAGTAAACCGCGGCTTGTCATCAGAGTCATCAACAGGGTAGGACTGCTGGCAACGCCGTAAGCAGTAACGCCGGTAATGACGAGTGCCAATGTCATCCAAGTATAAACCTTGCGCATCAGTGCGGAGAATACACCGCTTAATCCACGCTCTTTCTCGTTGACAGCGAAGCCGTTGCTTGACTGTCCGTTCTGACTATTTATCAGATTGTACATTTCTTTTTCTGTCATAATTCTAATTTCTAATTTAGTTGATTTTTTATTGTTTCTTGATGGCAAAGCTGATTATGCCACAATATAACGGATGCAAAGATAATGCCATTTATTGAATCTGCCATTATATCTGCTCATTATTAACATTTATTCCGTAATTTTACGGAGCCTTATTCCTCTTATTGCCTGGTTATGGCAAGATATTGCCCCTTGCCAGGGCAACTTTGTGCCATTGCCAGGCAAGAAACGATACGTCGGGAGAAAGGATTCCCCAGGACTGTCATTTCGATTCGATCACCCCTCTCGGCCTGTAATCAGGGGACGATTTGCTCGTAAAAATCCTACTCTCGCTTTTACTCTTCACTCTTCACCAAACAGGCTGAAACCCCGATAAACACTAGGGGTGTGGGAGGTGAAGAGTGCACCGCCACTCTTCACCACTCTTCACCACTCTTCACTTATCGTAAGGCTCAGCTATTTTTTTATTCCAAGGTCTGGTCATCTTTATGCTAAGGTCTGGTCATCATTTATGCTAAGACTTGGTCATCATTTATGCCAGGGCTTAGTCATCATAGGTGACGGAACCTTTGCCTGCCTGATATTCTTTTTCCCTAAAATGGTTTGGGTGAAGAGTTGTGAAGAGTGGTGAAGAGTGCACCACCACTCTTCACCTCCCACACCCCCAGTGTTTATCGGGGTTTCAGCCTGTTTTGTGAAGAGTGAAGAGTATTTTTGAAAGTAGTTCTCTATTCATTTGGTAGAAAAGTCCGGAATGCATCTTCTTTTACGTGTGCTCGAACACAAACGTTCTTTCGCGCGTATATATATAATTAGGAGAAAAACGGATTTAAAGCACGAAAAGTGTTTATGAGTGTTAAATTTGAAAGAAAAATGCAACTTTCTTCTCGAAAAATTTGGTGGAATGGAAAATAGTTAGTACTTTTGCACTCGCTTTTGAGAAATCAAG
>ERZ773138.1713-NODE-1713-length-19291-cov-3.742618_pt1 | contig 19291 bp, 18 predicted proteins | sample MGYA00511114_ERZ773138 | MGnify/ENA primary metagenome ERZ773138 (study PRJEB29015, sample SAMEA2737805) | human gut metagenome | biome: human gut; feature: human-associated habitat; material: faeces | place: China | collected 2012 ...
ACTTGTAAAGGAAGATGATGTGATCGAAATCGTGGCAGGTATTGATAAATTCACCGGAATCGAGAATCCGTACCCGGTATTTACAAGCCTTGCAGAGTGTGATGTGCAGGCAGATGTTGTGATTGATTTCTCAAACGCAGCAGCAGTTGATGAGCTTCTGGATGTATGTGTGGAGAAAACTCTTCCGGTTGTTCTTTGCACAACAGGACTTTCTGAGGAACAGCTTGCAAAGGTGAAAGAAGCAGGAGAAAAAGTTGCGGTTCTCCGTTCTGCAAACATGTCACTGGGAGTCAATCTTCTGATGAAGCTTTTAAAGGATGCAGCAAAGGTTCTTGCTCCGGCAGGCTTTGATATTGAAATTGTAGAAAAACATCATAATCAGAAAGTTGATGCTCCAAGTGGAACAGCGATCGCACTTGCAGATTCGATTAATGAAGCGATGGCTGACCAGTATGTATACAATTATGACCGCAGCCATGAACGAAAAAAACGTGAGAAAAACGAAATCGGGATCGTTGCAGTACGTGGAGGTACGATCGTTGGACAGCATGACGTCATCTTTGCGGGGGCAGATGAAGTGATCGAATTCCACCACACTGCATATTCAAAAGCAATTTTTGGAAAAGGTGCAGTTGAAGCTGCCAAATTCCTGGCTGGAAAACCGGCAGGAATGTACGATATGAGTGATGTGATCGGACTGTAAGCAGAAAAAGCTTTTATACAAGAGGGAGGAAGTTATGAAAGCATTAGAGGAGAAATATCTGGAAGGGCTGTCGGAATTATTTCCATCAATCGCAGCTGCGTCCACAGAAATTATTAACTTACAGGCAATCGTGAATCTTCCAAAAGGAACGGAACATTTTCTGACGGATATTCACGGAGAATATGAAGCGTTTGCACATGTGCTGAAGAACGGATCGGGTTCGGTAAAGCGCAAGGTCGATGATGTATTTGCAAACACAATGAGCAGTCGGGACAAGCAGACACTGGCAACCTTGATCTACTATCCGCGGGAGAAGATGGAGCGGATCCGGGAAGAAGAACAGAATATGGATGACTGGTACAAGATCATGCTGTACCGTCTGATCGAGGTAGCAAAACGTTCGGCGAGCAAATATACCAGATCGAAGGTCAGAAAAGCACTCCCGAAGGATTTTGCATATGTGATCGAGGAACTGATCACAGAAAAGTCAGGAATGACAGATAAGGAATCATATTATAATTCGATCATCAGTACAATTATCCAGATCGGAAGAGCGGAGGAATTTATTGTAGCCTTGTGTGAACTGATCCAGCGTCTGGTTGTGGATCACCACATCAGACCAGCGGGCTTCGGCATCAATGCGCGTAATTGTCATAAACGTATCCTCGTTATCTTTCGTCGTCAGGCGGCAAGACTGCCATAATGTTCCGCCGTCGTCACTATTTGGGGTGGCACCGGAGAGAAGGGGCTGACATAATCCCTGTGCAAAAATACAGTGAGAGAACACCGTGGCAGACGATTTTTCCCCAGAGGGTCAGTTAGCACAGGCTATCCCCGGCTTTAAACCGCGCGAACCCCAACGTCAGATGGCGCATGCCGTTGCGCACGCTATCGACAAGGCGCAGCCGCTGGTCGTGGAGGCCGGTACCGGTACGGGGAAAACGTATGCTTACCTCGCTCCTGCGCTGCGGGCGAAAAAGAAGGTGATCATCTCTACGGGATCAAAAGCGCTCCAGGATCAGCTCTACAGCCGCGATTTACCCACGGTGGCGAAAGCGCTGAAATACAAAGGGCGTCTGGCCTTGCTGAAAGGGCGTTCTAACTACCTGTGTCTGGAGCGTCTTGAACAGCAGGCGCTGGCGGGCGGCGACCTGCCGGTACAAACCCTGAGCGATGTGATCGTCCTGCGCGCCTGGGCCAACCAGACGGAGGAGGGGGACATCAGCACCTGCGCGAGCGTGCCGGAAGACTCCCCGGCCTGGCCGCTGGTGACCAGCACCAATGACAACTGCCTCGGCAGCGACTGCCCGCTGTATAAAGACTGTTTTGTGGTGAAAGCGCGTAAAACCGCGATGGACGCCGACGTGGTGGTGGTGAACCATCACCTGTTTCTTGCGGATATGGTGGTCAAGGACAGTGGTTTCGGCGAGCTGATCCCGGAGGCGGAGGTGATGATCTTCGATGAAGCCCATCAGCTACCGGACATCGCCAGCCAGTATTTTGGTCAGTCGCTCTCCAGCCGTCAGCTTCAGGATCTGGCGAAAGATATTACCATTGCCTATCGCACCGAACTCAAAGATACCCAGCAGTTGCAGAAGTGCGCGGACCGCCTGGCGCAATGCGCACAGGACTTCCGCTTACAGCTAGGCGAGCCGGGCTATCGCGGCAACCTGCGCGAACTGCTCGCAGACAAAAATATCCAGCGCGCGCTGCTGCTGCTCGATGATGCCCTTGAACTCTGTTACGACGTGGCGAAGCTGTCCCTCGGACGTTCAGCGCTGCTGGACGCCGCCTTCGAGCGCGCCACGCTCTACCGTGGGCGGCTGAAGCGGCTGAAAGAGATCAATCAGCCGGGCTACAGCTACTGGTACGAATGTACCTCGCGCCACTTCACCCTGGCGCTCACGCCGCTGACCGTTGCCGACAAATTCAAAGAGGTGATGGCGCAAAAGCCCGGCACCTGGGTCTTTACCTCGGCCACGCTGTCGGTCAATGACGATCTGCACCACTTTACCGAGCGCCTCGGCATTGAGCAGGCGGAATCCCTGCTTCTGCCGAGCCCGTTCGACTATGAGAGACAGGCGCTGCTGTGCGTGCCGCGCAATCTGCCGCTGCCTAACCAGCCGGGCGCGGCGCGACATCTGGCGGCCATGCTGAAGCCGATGATCGAGGCCAACAACGGGCGCTGCTTTATGCTCTGCACCTCACACGCTATGATGCGCGATCTGGCCGAGCAGTTCCGCGCCACCATGACGCTACCGGTGCTGTTGCAGGGGGAAACCAGTAAAGGCCAGCTGCTCCAGCAGTTTGTCAGCGCCGGTAATGCCCTGCTGGTGGCGACCAGTAGTTTCTGGGAAGGGGTAGACGTGCGCGGCGACACGCTCTCGCTGGTGATTATCGATAAGCTGCCGTTCACATCGCCGGACGATCCGCTTCTGAAAGCGCGCATGGAGGACTGCCGTCTGCGCGGGGGCGATCCGTTCGACGACGTCCAGCTGCCGGACGCGGTCATCACGCTTAAACAGGGGGTAGGGCGACTGATCCGCGACGTCACCGATCGCGGGGTGCTGGTGATCTGCGACAACCGCCTGGTGATGCGTCCCTACGGCGCGACCTTCCTCGCCAGCCTGCCGCCCGCGCCGCGCACGCGGGATATTAAACGCGCGGTCCGCTTCCTGGCGAACCCGACGGCGGAGTAATTCTTCCCGGAGTGTGTTAAGATGCGCGCCATTTTGTGACTGACCATTGCGAGAGCGCGACGACTGATGCGAATTCTGGCTATTGATACCGCGACAGAGGCCTGTTCCGTTGCCCTGTGGAACGACGGTACGATTTTTGCTCATTTCGAAGAGTGCCCACGGGAACACACCCAACGTATTCTGCCCCTGGTAAAAACCATTTTAACCGAGGGCAACACCGCCCTGACTGACCTCGACGCGCTGGCCTACGGCCGTGGTCCGGGCAGCTTTACGGGCGTACGTATCGGGATTGGCATTGCGCAGGGGCTGGCGCTGGGCGCTGACCTGCCGATGATCGGCGTCTCCACGCTTGCGACCATGGCCCAGGGAGCATGGCGCATGACCGGCGCCACCCGCGTGCTGGCTGCGATTGATGCCCGCATGGGGGAAGTCTACTGGGCGGAGTACACCCGTGACGAAAACGGCGTCTGGCACGGCGAAGAGACGGAAGCGGTGCTTAAACCTGAAGCCGTCACCGGGCGCCTGAAACAGCTCTCCGGTGAGTGGGCGACGGTCGGAACCGGCTGGGCGGCATGGCCTGAGATGGCGAAGGACACCGGCCTTACGCTGGTGGACGGTAACATGCTCCTGCCCGCCGCAGAAGATATGCTGCCGATTGCCTGTCAGCTACTTGCCGCAGGAAAAACCGTGGCGGTTGAACATGCTGAACCGGTTTATTTACGAAACACCGTCGCGTGGAAGAAACTTCCTGGCCGCGAGTGAATCTCAGTAACAGGAACTGAGAAAAAGGAGTCGCATCATGGCGGTTCAGACTAAAGTTGTACGCTTTCTTATGGCAGGCGCGGTTGCCATAGCACTGAGCGGGTGCGTCACCGTTCCTGATGCGATCAAGGGCACCAGCCCGACGCCACAGCAGGATCTGGTACGCGTGATGAATGCCCCGGAGTTGTATGTCGGGCAGGAAGCGCGGTTTGGCGGCAAGGTGGTTGAAGTGCTAAACCAGCAGGGGAAAACCCGGCTGGAGATTGCCACTGTCCCGCTGGACGACGGCGCGCGGCCTGTTCTGGGTGAAGCCTCGCGCGGGCGGATCTACGCTGACGTCAGCGGCTTCCTCGATCCGGTAGATTTCCGCGGGCAGCTGGTGACCGTCGTCGGGCCGATTACCGGTTCGGTGGCGGGGAAAATCGGCAATACGCCATACAAATTTATGACCATGCAGGTGAACGGCTACAAACGCTGGCGTATCGCCCAGCAGGTGGTGATGCCGCCACAGCCAATCGATCCGTGGATGTGGGGACCGCATCCGTATCGTTACGGCTACGGTGGCTGGGGGTGGTACAATCCAGGCCCTGCACAGGTTCAAACAATAGTAACTGAGTAAGTTACTGTTATTGCTAGGAAAGAGACAGCGGCTCAGCCGCTGTCTCTGTTTTTTTACGGATAAAACGAAAAAAAAGAGTGACGCGCTTCGCAACCTGCAATCTGAACAATTAATAAACTGGTACGCTGAGTTAATATAATGTTAACAAACTGTTTATTATCGGGGCTGTGATGACGACGAACACTCATTTCAGAGGTGATGCATTGAAAAAGGTTTGGCTTAACCGTTATCCCGCGGATGTCCCTGCGGAGATCAATCCTGACCGTTATCAATCCCTGATTGAATTATTTGAACACTCGGTACGGCGCTACGCTGACCAGCCCGCGTTTGTGAATATGGGCGAAGTGATGACTTTCCGTAAGCTGGAAGAGCGCAGCCGGGCGTTTGCGGCCTATTTACAGGAAGGGTTGGGCTTGCAGAAAGGGGATCGCGTCGCGCTGATGATGCCAAACCTGCTGCAATACCCGGTGGCGCTGTTCGGCATCCTCAGGGCAGGGATGATCGTGGTTAACGTTAACCCGCTCTATACCCCGCGCGAGCTGGAACATCAGTTGAATGACAGCGGCGCGGCGGCGATTGTGATTGTCTCCAACTTTGCCCACACGCTGGAAAAAGTCGTTGAAAAAACTCAGGTTAAGCACGTCATCCTGACGCGCATGGGTGACCAGCTCTCTACCGCGAAAGGTACGCTGGTCAACTTTGTCGTTAAATACGTTAAGCGGCTGGTGCCGAAATACCACCTGCCGGATGCCATCTCCTTCCGCCGCGCCCTGCATGCGGGCTACCGGATGCAATACGTAAAGCCGGAGATCGTGTCCGAGGATCTGGCCTTCCTGCAATACACGGGCGGCACCACCGGCGTGGCGAAAGGGGCGATGCTGACCCACCGTAACATGCTGGCGAACCTTGAGCAGGTTAACGCCACCTACGGGCCGCTGTTGCACCCGGGCAAGGAGCTGGTGATCACCGCGCTTCCGCTGTATCACATTTTTGCGCTGACCATGAACTGCCTGCTGTTTATCGAGCTTGGCGGTCAAAACGTATTGATCACCAACCCGCGCGATATCCCGGGGCTGGTCAAAGAGCTGGCGAAATACCCGTTCACCGCCATGACCGGCGTGAACACCCTGTTTAACGCGCTGCTTAACAATAAAGAGTTCCAGCAGCTCGATTTCTCCACGCTGCACCTCTCCGCGGGCGGCGGGATGCCGGTTCAGCAGGCGGTTGCCGAGCGCTGGGTGAAACTCACCGGGCAGTATCTGCTGGAAGGCTATGGCCTGACGGAGTGTGCCCCGCTGGTCAGCGTTAACCCGCATGACATCGACTACCACAGCGGCAGTATCGGTCTGCCGGTCCCGTCGACGGAAGCAAAACTGGTGGATGATGAAGATAACGAAGTGCCTCACGGTGAGCCAGGGGAGCTATGCGTCAGAGGGCCGCAGGTGATGCTGGGCTACTGGCAACGTCCGGATGCCACGGATGAGATCATCAAAGACGGCTGGCTGCACACGGGCGACATCGCGGTGATGGATGACGAAGGCTTCCTGCGCATCGTCGATCGCAAGAAAGACATGATCCTGGTGTCAGGGTTTAACGTCTATCCGAACGAAATCGAAGACGTGGTGATGCAGCACAGCGGCGTGCTGGAAGTGGCGGCGGTGGGCGTTCCTTCCGGCAGCAGCGGTGAAGCGGTGAAGATATTTGTGGTCAAGAAAGATCCTTCTCTGACCGAGGATGCGCTGATAACGTTCTGTCGCCGTCAGCTGACGGGCTATAAAGTGCCGAAGCTGGTGGAATTCCGGGATGAGCTGCCGAAATCCAACGTCGGGAAGATATTACGACGAGAATTACGTGACGAAGCCCGTGCCAAAGTGGACAATAAGGCCTGAGCTTCACGTTAATCGCCCAGACGCCGGTTAAGCCGGCGTTTTTTATGGGCGCAAACAAAAGAGAGTCCGATTTGAATTACCAGATGATCACTACCAACGACGAGCTGGCTTCGCTGTGCGAGGTGACGCGTGAATTTCCCGCTATCGCCCTGGATACGGAATTTGTCCGCACCCGAACGTACTATCCGCAGCTGGGTCTGATTCAGATGTATGACGGCAAACACGTGTCATTGATTGACCCCCTCGGCATTACCGACTGGGCGCCAATGCGCGAGCTGTTGCTGGATACCGCCGTGACCAAATATCTGCACGCGGGCAGTGAAGATCTGGAAGTCTTTCTCAACACTTTTGGCATCATGCCGCAGCCGCTGATTGATACCCAGATCCTCGCGGCGTTCAGCGGTCGTCCGCTCTCCTGGGGCTTCGCCGCGATGGTGGAAGAGTACACCGGTCTGACGCTGGATAAGAGCGAATCGCGTACCGACTGGCTCGCGCGTCCCCTAACGGCGCGTCAGCTTGAATACGCCGCGGCAGACGTCTTTTACCTTCTTCCAATTGCCGGCCAGCTTATGAAAGAAGCTGAGGCGTCCGGCTGGCTGTCTGCCGCACTGGACGAGTGCCGCATGACGCAGCAGCGTCGTCAGGAAGTGGTTGATCCGAAAGAGGCCTGGCGTGACATCACCAACGCCTGGCAGCTGCGCACCCGCCAGCTGGCCTGTCTGCAACTGCTGGCTGACTGGCGTCTGCGTAAAGCACGTGAGCGCGATCTGGCGGTTAACTTCGTGGTGCGTGAAGAACACCTGTGGGCGGTGGCGCGCTATATGCCGGGTAGCCTTGGCGAACTGGACAGCATTGGCCTTTCCGGGAGTGAGATCCGTTTCCACGGTAAAACGCTGCTCGCGCTGGTAGAGAAAGCTCAGCAGCTGCCGGAGGACGCACTGCCAGAACCACTGCTTAACCTGATGGATATGCCGGGCTACCGCAAGGCGTTCAAAGATATCAAAGCGCTGGTGCAGACGGTGGCGGGGGAAAGCAAACTGAGTGCCGAACTGCTGGCTTCACGTCGTCAGATTAACCAGCTGCTGAACTGGCACTGGAAGTTGAAACCGCAAAATGGTTTACCGGAGCTGGTCGCCGGATGGCGGGGGGAACTGATGGCCGAACGCCTGAATACCCTGCTGGAAGGGTATCCGCGCTAAAGAATTGTAGCCCCGGTAAGCGCAGCGCCACCGGGGAAATTGCCGGGTGGCGCGTTGCTTGCCCGGCCTACAAAACCACAACCGGATTAACGCGACTCTTCCGCTTCCGGAAGCGTGACGTTCAGCTCCAGAATCGAAATATCCCCGTCTTTTTGCTCCAGCTGAACGGTGACCATTTCCGGGTCAATCTGCACGTATTTGCAGATCACTTCCAGAATGTCTTTGCGCAGCTGCGGCAGGTAGTGCGGTTCGGCGTCGCTACGACGACGTTCCGCCACAATGATTTGCAGACGTTCTTTTGCGATGTTGGCGGTGCTTTTTTTCCGCGAGAGAAAAAAGTCCAGTAATGCCATAACTTATCCTCCGAACAGGCGTTTGAGGAAACCTTTCTTCTCTTCTTCAATGAAGCGGAAAGGACGTTCTTCTCCCAGCAGACGGTCAACGGTATCCGCATACGCTTTACCCGCGTCTGCCTGTGTATCCAGGATCACGGGCTCGCCCTGGTTAGAGGCGCGCAACACGGACTGATCTTCCGGGATCACGCCAACCAGTTTGATGCGCAGGATCTCCAGCACGTCTTCCATGCTCAGCATGTCACCTTTGTTCACCCGGCCCGGGTTGTAGCGGGTCAGCAGCAGGTGCTCTTTGATTGGCTCCTGGCCATTTTCCGCGCGACGGGATTTCGAGGCCAGAATGCCGAGAATACGGTCGGAATCACGTACTGACGAGACCTCCGGGTTGGTGGTGATGATGGCTTCATCCGCGAAGTAGAGCGCCATCAGCGCGCCGGTTTCGATACCGGCCGGGGAGTCGCAGACCACGAAGTCGAACTCCATCTTTTTCAGATCGTCGAGCACCTTTTCCACGCCTTCGCGGGTCAGGGCGTCTTTATCACGGGTCTGGGACGCCGGAAGAATGTAGAGGTTCTCGGTACGCTTATCTTTAATCAGCGCCTGGTTAAGGGTGGCATCGCCCTGAATGACGTTCACGAAGTCATACACCACGCGACGCTCGCAACCCATGATCAGGTCCAGGTTACGCAGACCGATATCGAAGTCGATTACGACGGTTTTCTTTCCCTTCTGGGCCAAACCAGTAGCGATGGCCGCGCTGGAGGTGGTCTTGCCAACGCCTCCTTTACCCGAAGTCACAACAATAATGCGTGCCATAGAAATTCCTTGTTAAAAGGGATCAATTTAACGGTTGAACGGTCAAAGCGTTATCTGCCAGTTGCAGACGGGCCGCTTTGCCATAAAATTCGGCTGGGATTTTATCGCTCAGCCAATATTCACCTGCGATAGACACCAGTTCTGCCGTCAGGTGAGTACAAAAAATTTGTGCTTCTCGATCGCCGCTGGCGCCCGCAAGCGCACGTCCACGCATCATACCGTAAACGTGAATATTGCCATCTGCAATCAGTTCAGCGCCCGCACTGACGTGGCTTGTAACAATCAGATCACAGTTTGGCGCATAAATGCGCTGACCGGAACGAACCGGCAGATCAATCAATCGCGTTTTTGTGACTGGGGCTACATTTTGCGCCGGAGGCGGGGGAGCGGGAACGGTTGCAGGCGTTGCACGTGGGGCTTTTTCTTTGCCCTCGTTTAACAAGGGCAAACCCGCGCGTTCAATTTCGGCTTTTAACTCTGCGTCTTTGCAGCCGCTAATGCCCACGATGCGCAACCCCGTGGAGGCGACGGCCTGCTGGAGCCGCTTCCAGTTAACCGGCCCCTCAAGGTCGCTTACATTGACGACGACAGGAGCATGCTTAAGAAAAGCGGGAGCCTGCGCGATTTTGTCTTCTAACGCCTGACGAATAACCTCGGGTTTTGCATCATGCAAATGAACCACTGATAAGGTGAAGCTACTGCCTTTAAGCTCGATGGGCGTATTTGACATCCTGGCCTTACTCAATTTGCTATTAACCGCAACACATCGCCGCGATATTCCGAAGAGTATCAGGCATGTTATAGTCAGGAGTATATTGAGGCAAGCAACCACCCGTTAATTCAGAGTAAAAACATGTTTTGTGTGATCTACAGAAGTACCAGCCGCGACCAGACCTACCTTTATGTCGAAAAGAAAGACGATTTTTCCCGCGTGCCTGAAGAATTAATGAAAAGCTTTGGCCGACCGCAGCTGGCGATGCTGCTGCTGCTGGACGGCCGTAAGAAGCTGGTGAACGCCGATCTGGAGAAAGTCAAAAAGGCGTTAACCGAGCAGGGCTATTATTTACAGCTTCCGCCGCCACCGGAGAATTTATTAAAACAGCATCTTGAGGTGAGCGGAAAGAAATAAGCCCGGGTCCTTCCGGGAACAACTCATCAACCGATTAGGGGTCGACCATGTATCAACATCATAACTGGCAAGGTGCATTACTGGATTATCCCGTCAGCAAAGTGGTCTGCGTGGGCAGCAACTATGCAAAACATATTCAGGAGATGGGCAGCGCCGTGCCGGAAGAGCCGGTTCTGTTTATTAAGCCAGAAACCGCACTGTGCGATATTCGCCAGCCGCTGGTTCTGCCGCAGGGACTGGGCTCGGTGCATCATGAAGTGGAGCTGGCGGTGCTGATCGGCGCGACGCTGCGCCAGGCGACCGAAGAGCATGTAGAGAAAGCGATTGCGGGTTACGGTGTCGCGCTTGACCTGACGCTGCGTGATGTTCAGGGCAAAATGAAGAAAGCGGGGCAGCCGTGGGAAAAAGCGAAGGGTTTTGATAATTCATGCCCGATTTCCGGTTTCATTCCGGTGAGTGAATTTACCGACGATCCGCAGAACACGCCGCTCAGCCTGAAGGTCAACGGCGAGATCCGCCAGCAGGGAACGACCGCTGACATGATCCATAAGATCGTTCCGCTGATTGCCTACATGAGCCGCTTCTTCACCCTGAAACCTGGCGACGTGATCCTCACCGGCACTCCGGAAGGTGTGGGGCCGCTGCTTAGCGGCGACGAACTGGATGTCAGTTTTAACGGCCTGTCGCTGAAAACCCGCGTGCTGTAAAAGCACCTTGCCGCCTGAAAAGGGCGGCAAAACTTGCATCAACGTGCCAGACTCGTTATAAGGTGCGCTCTATTTTGACGTGTGGACATCCCGATGAACGACATTCCTTTCTGGCAAAGCAAAACTCTCGACGACATGACCGACGCGGAGTGGGAATCGTTGTGTGACGGCTGCGGGCAGTGCTGCCTGCATAAGCTGATGGATGAAGATTCGGACGAGATCTATTTCACCAACGTAGCCTGCAAGCAGTTAAACATCAAAACCTGTCAGTGCCGCAACTATGAGCGCCGTTTCGAATATGAGCCGGACTGCATCAAGTTAACCCGTGAAAATCTACCGACCTTTGAGTGGCTGCCGCATACCTGCGCGTATCGCCTGCTGGCGGAAGGGAAAGATCTGCCCACATGGCATCCGCTGTTGACGGGGTCGAAAGCGGCGATGCACGGCGAACGTATTTCCGTGCGCCACATTGCGGTGAAAGAGTCCGAGGTGCGGGACTGGGAAGACCACATTATGAATCACCCTAATCGGTGATAATAAAAAACCCGCCGAGGCGGGTTTTTTATTGTTCACAATTGTGTCGAGTGGCGCTGCGCTTACCCGACCTGCAAAACTGACGTTGCCGTTCTGCTTTTACCTTCCAAAAAGATCGCGTTTCTTTGGTTTGAACGGCTGGGCAATCAGCACCAGCAGCGCCACCACAAAGTAGGCGACAAAAATGCCCACCAGCCACTGCGGCATCTCCAGCGTCAGGAATTCCCACTGGCGTACAGAGCAGTCACCGGAGGCCACAAACACCTGCGGCAGCCATTTATCCAGCGGCAGCCAGCTCGGGAAGCGGGCGGCAAAATCGCAGGTCATAAACGGCGACGGGTGAAGCTGCATTTGGGTGTGCTCCCAGGCAAGCGCAATGCCTTTCCCGGCGCTGTACAGCCAGATGGCAATTGCCGCATAGCGTAACGGTGATTTGGGTGCAATCGCACCTACCAGACCCGCGCCCATAATGCCGAACAGCGCACAACGCTCATAAATACACAGTACGCAAGGTTTCAGCCCCATCACATGCTGAAACCACAGCGCGACCATTTCCAGCGCAAAGGCGGTCAGGGCCATCAACAACCACGCTCCGCGACCGCGTGAGCACTGGTTCAAAAATCGCAACATAATCATTTCCCTGGAACATGCTTAGACAGCGCAGTGTAAACGAATTTTAATGCGCCGCAAGTATACCTGCTTGCAATAACCATTGCGTACAGGGAACGAGAGTAATTTTGATGCACAGTAAACCAACCAGGGTAAGCACCAGCGTATACGGCAGCGCCATCCAGACCATTCTTCCATAAGAAAGTCGTATGAGTGGTGCCAGTGCCGAGGTCAGAAGGAAGAGGAATGCCGCCTGACCGTTCGGGGTTGCCACGGAGGGGAGGTTGGTTCCGGTGTTGATCGCCACCGCCAGCAGCTCGAACTGTTCACTGCTGACAATCCCTTGCTCCATTGCGGCTTTGGCCTCATTGATGTATACCGTCCCGACAAAGACGTTATCGGATATAGAGGACAACAGACCGTTAAACAAATAGAACAGCGTTAGCTGCGAATCTGGCGTAGCCTGAAGCACAAACGCGATGATCGGCGCGAACAGATGTTGGTCAATAATCACCGCCACGACGGCAAAAAACACCGCCAGCAGGGCGGTAAACGGCAGCGCTTCGGTAAAGGCTTTTCCAATAGCATGTTCGTCCGTAACGCCGCCCAGGCTGGTTGCAAGGATAATTACCGACAGGCCAATCAGCCCCACCTCGGCAAGGTGGAAGGCCAGCGCAGCGATAAGCCACACGCCGATGAAACCCTGTGCAATCAGGCGCAGCGTCTCCTGGCGCGTGCGTTGTTTGCGGCTCTGCTCGTCAAACTTATGCAGCTCCTGGCGGACCTGATCGGGCAACGTCGCGCCATACCCAAAGAGGTTGAATTTTTCGACCAGCACACAGGTGGCTAACCCGCAGACCAGCACGGGTACGCTGACCGGCGCCATGCGCAGGAAAAATTCGCCAAAATGCCACTCAGCTGCTTTGGCGATAATCAGGTTTTGCGGCTCCCCGACCATGGTCATCACGCCGCCCAGCGCCGTCCCCACGCCTGCATGCATCATCAGGCTGCGCAGAAATGCGCGGAACTGTTCCAGCACATCGCGGTTGTGCGCCTCAACGTGGCTGTCGTCCTGCAAGTTATCGCCAGGACGAGACGAGGCCACCCGGTGGTAAATCCCGTAAAAGCCGACGGCGACGCTGATCACTACCGCCACGACCGTCAGCGCATCCAGGAAGGCAGAGAGGAAGGCTGCGGCGAGGCAAAACGCCAGCGAGAGCAGCGTTTTCGACGGAATGCTCAACAGCAAACGGGTGAAGATAAACAGCAGAAGCTGCTTCATAAAGTAGATCCCCGCCACCATGAAGATCAGCAGCAGCAGGACTTCAAGATTCGACGCTATCTCGTTTTTAACATGCTCCGCGCTGGTCATTCCAATGACCACGGCTTCCAGCGCCAGCAGCCCGCCGGGCAACAGCGGATAGCACTTCAGCGCCATCGCCAGGGTAAAGATAAACTCGGCGACCAACATCCACCCGGCAACGAAGGGATCCAGCAAAAAGATAACGGGATTAACGACCAGGAATACCAGTAAAGTGAGTTTGTACCAGTCAGGTGACTGACCTAAAAAGTTGCGCCACAGCGCGCGCCCAAATGAAATTTCCACGACAGACGTCCTTTCCCCGTCAAATAAGACAAGACATCAGTATACGCAAAAATGGCGGCAAAGCGGGGGATTAAGCCATTTGTAAATTTCATAAAAATGAAACGGCGATCCCTCTTTTCTGTCTCTGCTGCGCTATCTGCCTCTGCACGCCTCTGGTATGATGAGTGCAATTTGCTAAAGCTGTGTAATGGAAATCTCACTATGGTCATTAAGGCGCAGAGCCCGGCGGGTTTCGCGGAAGAGTACATCATTGAAAGCATCTGGAATAATCGTTTCCCTGCGGGATCAATTCTACCTGCTGAACGCGAACTCTCTGAACTGATTGGCGTCACCCGTACCACGCTGCGAGAAGTGCTCCAGCGTCTGGCGCGCGATGGCTGGTTGACGATACAGCATGGCAAACCCACTAAAGTGAATAACTTCTGGGAAACGTCCGGGCTGAACATTCTGGAAACGCTGGCGCGTCTCGATCACGAAAGCGTACCGCAGCTGATTGATAATCTGCTTTCCGTGCGCACCAACATCGCCACCATTTTCATCCGCACCGCGTTTCGCCAGCACCCTGAAGATGCGCTGAAGGTACTTGCTACCGCCAATGAGGTGGAAGACCACGCGGATGCCTTTGCGACCCTGGATTACAACGTGTTCCGTGGTCTGGCGTTTGCTTCCGGCAATCCGGTTTACGGTTTGATCCTGAATGGAATGAAAGGGTTATATACGCGCATTGGTCGTCACTACTTTGCTAACCCTGAAGCCCGCAGTCTGGCGCTCGGCTTCTATCATAAACTGAGCAAACTCTGCACCGAAGGGCTGCACGATCAGGTCTATGAAACCGTGCGTCGTTACGGCCACGACTCCGGTGAAATCTGGCACCGGATGCAGAAAACGCTGCCGGGTGATTTAGCGATTCAGGGCCGGTAAAAGAAAAAACCTCTCGATTGAGAGGTTTTTTTTCGCCGGGTGGCGGCTTCGCCTGACCCGGCCTACAGGTCCCGTAGGCCCGGTAAGCGTAGCGCCACCGGGCAAAAAATCCCACTACAGCGTATTCAACCGCGCCGGACACCGCTCCAGCAGCTCCACGCTGCCATCTTCGTTCTGCTGCTCCAGCAAGACGTCAAATCCCCACAGGCGATGCACATGCTTCAGCACTTCCTTACGCCCCTTATCCAGCGGTGCGCGGTTGTGCGGAATATAGCGCAACGTCAGAGAGCGATCGCCGCGCAGATCCACGTTCCACACCTGAATGTTCGGTTCAAGATTACTCAGGTTGTACTGGGACGACAGGCGCGAGCGGATCTCGCGATAGCCCTCTTCGTTGTGGATCGCGGAGATCTCCAGGAAGTTGTTGCGGTCATCATCCAGTACGGTGAAGAAGCGGAAATCACGCATGATCTTCGGCGACATGAACTGGCTGATAAAGCTCTCATCCTTAAAATCACGCATCGCGAAGTGCAGCGTTTCCAGCCAGTCGGAACCGGCAATATCCGGGAACCAGTATTTGTCCTCTTCGGTGGGCGACTGACAAATACGCTTGATATCCTGGAACATGGCAAAGCCGAGCGCGTACGGGTTAATACCGCTGTACCACGGGCTGTTATATGCCGGCTGGAACACCACGTTGGTGTGGCTGTGCAGGAACTCCATCATAAACCGTTCGGAGACTTTTCCCTCGTCATACAGGTGGTTCAGAATGGTGTAGTGCCAGAAGGTCGCCCAGCCTTCGTTCATGACCTGGGTCTGCTTCTGCGGATAGAAATACTGGCTCACCTTGCGCACGATGCGCAGGATCTCACGCTGCCAGGGCTCCAGCAGTGGGGCGTTTTTCTCCATAAAGTAGAGCAGGTTTTCCTGCGGCTCGGAAGGGTAGCGACGCGCCTCGGCGACGGTTTTCTCCTCTTCACGTTTTGGCAGGGTGCGCCACAGCATATTCACCTGGCTTTGCAGATACTCCTCGCGGCTTTTCTGCCGGGCTTTCTCCTCCTGCAAGGAGATCTTCTGCGGACGCTTATAGCGGTCAACGCCGTAGTTCATCAGCGCGTGGCAGGAGTCCAGCAGTTTCTCAACCTCGTCCACGCCGTAGCGCTCTTCGCAGTCGGTAATGTAGTTACGGGCGAAGATGAGGTAATCAACGATTGAGCTGGCGTCCGTCCAGCTGCGGAACAGATAGTTATTTTTGAAGAACGAGTTATGTCCATAGCAGGCGTGCGCCATCACCAGCGCCTGCATGGTAATGGTGTTCTCCTCCATCAGATAGGCAATACATGGGTTAGAGTTAATGACGATTTCATACGCCAATCCCTGCTGCCCGTGCTTATACAGCCGCTCTGTCTCAATGAATTTTTTACCAAACGACCAGTGCGGATAGTTAATCGGCATCCCGACGCTGGAGTAAGCGTCCATCATCTGTTCCGAGGTGATGACTTCAATCTGATGGGGGTAGGTATCCAGACGATAGAGTTTGGCCACCCGGTCGATCTCCGCCAGGTAGACATCCAGCAACTCGAAGGTCCAGTCGGGTCCATCGCTCAGACGGGTGCTGTCCCTGGACATGGAATCTAGTGTAGCCATTAGCGCGCCCTCGTTGTTGGTCGCTCTCTCTGACTGGAGAGCCTCCTTTCAAGCATAGATCACCCCATTCAAATACGCGGGGCGCAGAAATTTTTTCTTTGCGATTTCACGTTTTCGATACGGCAAAAAAAGCGGTTCTCACAGAATTTTCTACTGGTTAAAAATAACGCGCAGCAGGAGATCCCAAATAAGCGCTATCCCCTGATACAGCGGGATATGTGAGTTGAGTCACCATAAAAAAGTCATATGTTGAATAATATTTTCAACTAGGTTATCAATCTGTAATTAGATGATTGTTCTTTTGCTCATAATGGAGTGGCTATGCGTGTTGTCATACTGGGAAGTGGTGTCGTTGGCGTAACCAGCGCCTGGTATTTAAGTCAGGCGGGACATGAGGTTACCGTTATCGATCGCGAATCCGGTCCGGCGCTGGAAACCAGTGCGGCGAATGCGGGGCAAATCTCCCCGGGCTACGCTGCGCCGTGGGCGGCCCCGGGCGTTCCGCTGAAGGCGATCAAATGGATGTTTCAGCGACATGCGCCGCTGGCGATCAGCCTCGACGGCACGCAGTTCCAGCTTAAGTGGATGTGGCAGATGCTGCACAACTGCGACACCCGCCACTATATGGAAAACAAAGGGCGCATGGTGCGTCTGGCGGAATACAGCCGCGACTGCCTGAAGGCGCTGCGTGCCTCAACGGGCATTGAATATGAAGGACGCCAGGGCGGCACGCTTCAGCTGTTCCGTACCGCGCAACAGTACGAAAACGCGACCCGCGATATCGCCGTGCTTGAAGATGCGGGCGTACCGTATCAGCTGCTGGAAGCCAGCCAGCTGGCGCAGGTGGAGCCAGCGCTTGCCGAGGTCGCGCACAAGCTGACGGGCGGTCTGCGTTTACCGAACGATGAAACCGGCGACTGCCAGCTTTTCACCCAGCGTCTGGCGCGCATGTGTGAGCAGGCCGGGGTGAAATTCCGCTTCAATACTTCTGTCGACAAACTGCTGTCGGAAGGGGAGAAGATTTACGGCGTGAAGTGTGGGGAAGAGGTAATCAAAGCCGATGCCTACGTGATGGCGTTTGGCTCCTACTCAACCGCGATGCTGAAAGGGATCCTGGATATCCCGGTCTATCCGCTGAAAGGCTACTCCCTGACCATTCCTGTGAAAGAGGACAGCGGTGCGCCGGTCTCGACCATTCTTGATGAAACCTACAAAATCGCCATCACCCGCTTCGATAACCGGATCCGCGTCGGCGGCATGGCGGAAATCGTGGGCTTTAATACTGAGCTGCTTAAACCGCGTCGTGAAACGCTGGAGATGGTCGTGGGCGATCTCTTCCCGCGCGGCGGCTTCATTGAGCAGGCGACGTTCTGGACCGGCCTGCGCCCAATGACCCCGGACGGCACGCCGATTGTGGGCCGTACGCCATACAAAAATCTGTGGACCAACACCGGCCACGGCACGCTTGGCTGGACCATGGCCTGCGGTTCGGGCCAGCTGCTGAGCGACCTGATCTCCGGGCGGACGCCGGCAATTCCGTTTGACGATTTGAGCGCCGCACGCTATCAATCAGGGTTTACCCCATCGCGTCCACAACACCTGCACGGCGCGCATAATTAAGGAGTCGCAATGTCCCGTCCTATTCTGGCCCAGCTGGATTTGCAGGCGCTGAAGGATAACCTGCAAATTGTTCGCCGTGCTGCGCCGGGTTCTCGTGTCTGGTCGGTGGTGAAAGCCAACGCCTACGGTCATGGTATCGACCGTATCTGGAGTGCGCTCGGCGCCACCGATGGTTTTGCCCTGCTGAATCTGGAAGAGGCCATCCTGCTGCGCGAGCGCGGCTGGAAAGGACCGATCCTGCTGCTGGAAGGATTCTTCCATGCGCAGGATCTGCCTCTGCTGGATAAGTACCGCCTGACGACCAGCGTTCATAGTAACTGGCAGATCAAGGCGATTCAGGACGCGAAGCTGCATGCCCCGCTGGATATCTATCTCAAAGTGAACAGCGGGATGAACCGTCTGGGCTTTCAGCCTGAACGGGTGCACACGGTCTGGCAGCAGCTTCGTGCGCTGAAAAACGTCGGTGAGATGACGCTGATGGCGCATTTCGCCGATGCGGAAAAGCCGGACGGAATTGCCGATGCCATGGTCCGCATTGAGCAGGCGGCAGAAGGGCTGGACTGTCCACGTTCGCTGTCGAACTCAGCGGCAACGCTCTGGCATCCTGAAGCGCACTACAACTGGGTGCGTCCGGGGATCGTTCTGTACGGCGCGTCACCCTCAGGTCAGTGGCAGGATATCGCCAACAGCGGCCTGAAGCCGGTGATGACGTTACGAAGCGAGATTATCGGCGTGCAGACGTTAAAAGCGGGCGATACGGTGGGCTATGGCAGCCGTTATCGGGCAGCGGGCGAACAGCGTATCGGTATCGTGGCGGGGGGTTATGCAGATGGTTATCCGCGCATCTCCCCGAGCGGCACGCCGGTGTGGGTCGATGGCGTGCGCACCGGCACGGTAGGCACCGTCTCAATGGACATGCTGGCCATTGATTTAACGCCGTGTCCCCAGGCGGGGATCGGGTCACCGGTTGAGCTGTGGGGCAACGAGGTTAAAATTGATGATGTGGCCGCTGCGGCGGGCACCGTTGGGTATGAGCTGATGTGCGCGCTGGCACCAAGAGTGCCTGTTGTGACAGTGTAACTTGTGTATGTGCCGGGTGGCGGCTTCGCCTTACCCGGCCTACAAAAACCCGAAAGTAGGTCGGGTAAGCGTTAGCGCCACCCGGCAAAAAAGCAGCTACTCCGCCTCTTCCTCCATCGGCCTTACGCCGACTTTGCGCACCGCATTATCTTCTTTCTCGGCTACCGTCCAGATCATCCCGGCAAACTCCACCTGGTCACCGACGACCGGCGCAGCCCCTAATAATTGCTGAATAATTTCACCCAGTGTTTGCTGGTTATCGCGATTCTCCAGTCCACCTTCCAGGCCATAAATCAGCGCCACATCCGCAAAGCGGGCGCTGGCTTCGAGGATAAAATCGCCGAAGAAACGCTGATCCAGCGCCACCGGGGGCGACTGGCTGAACAGCTTGCCGAGGG
>ERZ773138.1720-NODE-1720-length-19214-cov-3.664387_pt1 | contig 19214 bp, 10 predicted proteins | sample MGYA00511114_ERZ773138 | MGnify/ENA primary metagenome ERZ773138 (study PRJEB29015, sample SAMEA2737805) | human gut metagenome | biome: human gut; feature: human-associated habitat; material: faeces | place: China | collected 2012 ...
ATTCAGATATGGATTGACATCCGGGTCATTGTTCACGATTTCCTGCAAGCAGAGGATCAGATGGATGATATCCTTTGCAATCACATACGCAGGCGCTGCCTTTGCGCCAAAAATAATAATCGTGATATGGCGAGGACGGGTCTTTGGATTTAATAAACCATTCGTGCTCGTCAGACGTGTGATTAACAACAAGGTCCATAATAACCTTCATTCCACGCTTGTGTGCGCCGTCGAGCACCTGCCTAAACAAATCGAGATTGCCGTATTCCTTATGTATATTTTTATAGTCGGCAATATCGTAGCCAAAGTCAGCATTAGGTGACGGATAAAGAGGAGAAAACCAAATGCAATTTATGCCCAAATCCTGCAAATAATCAAGCTTTGAAAGCACACCCTCAAGGTCGCCTATTCCGTCGCCGTTGCCGTCGCAAAAAGAGCGAGGCCAAATTTGATAAACAACTAATTGCTTATACCAATCTTTCATAATTATATCCCCTTAAAATAATAAAATTAGGTATAATACCCCTGATTTTATAATAGCATAAAATATAAAAATAGTAAATAATTTTATGATTTAAAATCATCGGTACACTTTTCAGAAAACTCAACATAAAAACGCAATTAACAAATTAGCGAATATTAAAACAGCGTGTAAACATATATGATATAAATAATCGTTGACTTATTCAAATTTTAAGTATAAAATATAAAATAATAAAGCTGTCTAGGCTGACTGAGACTATAAATTTTGCTGTTTCTGAACACAACAGCAGGGTTTATAGTCTTATTTTTTGGTGGTAAAAATGAAATTCAAGAAATATTTAATCAAGACATTAACAGTTATTGCAGGTTCAATCATATCTGCATACGGAATCACGCTCGCAATAGGCGCAGGCTTCGGCGGTGCAACGCTTGCAATACTGTGGCAGGGGCTTACAAATGTAACGGGTATGACAATAGGCACTTCTTCGCTTGTAGTTGCCGTAGCAATGATAATTTTTGCCCTATTCTATGACAAAAAGCAAATCAACGTTGGCACAATTCTTTACCAAATAATTTACAGCTTTTTTGTAGACGTGTTTACAAAAATTCAGCACTACACTGATATTAAAGCAGTTAATTTTATTATAATGCTGCTTGGAATCATAATTTTTTCATTCGGAACAGGGCTTTACTCCGCCGCAGATTTTGGCAGAGGCTCTTATGAGGCGGTCACATTTTCGCTTGCAGAAAAAAATGGTTGGAAAATTAAAATTGTGCGAATGGTACTTGATATTTTAATGGTAGTTATCGGGGTGCTGCTCGGCGGCAAATTCGGAATTTGTACCGTTGCCACAGTTTTGCTTTCAGGTCCTGTTATTCAGGCAACGGTAAACACAGTTAAAAAATCAAAAATTTTCAAAACAATAAATGATAATATTTGACAAAAACTAAAAGTGGCTTGAACGTGATGTTCAAGCCACTTTATCAATAGTATAACTTATTTCATTTTATTAAGAAGAGCATAGTCCTTAGCGTTGATTACGCCGTCCTTTGTAACGTCAAGATATGGACTGTACTTTTCGTCGCCCTTCTTTGAATTTACTGTGTTAATAAAGCTTAAAGTAAATGTGTCGCCGCAAGCAGAACACTTAACTGTTGCAGTATCATTCGAGAATGAAGAAAGACTGTAAGAATGAGCATCCTTCCAATTAGCATAAATGCTCTTATCCCCCGTCACATTATCAAGCGTGTCACTCCATGTGTCGAGCACCTTGCACTGTGGCGGATTTTTAATTTCGGGAGCAGTTACCGACTGCCCGTCATTTGCAAAAGCCCTGCCGATAAGCGAGGTATTTTCACTGTCGGCATAGAAACTAACCTGATGGAAATCTCTTGAAACGGTAACGCTTACTTTCATATTTTCGCTTCCTGCAAGCTTGGTATTGCAATAATACTCAATACCGCCGTCAATTTCGCTTACGTCATAAGCAATAAAGCTTGCAAAATTAAAGCCTGAACCGTCGCCGTAATCATCAAGCGTACTTGAAACATAATTATCATTGTCAAGATTGCTGTTTTCAAAAGGAATAACAATCATATTGCCGTCAAAATTCGCTTTTAGGCTTACAGATTGGTTGCCAATCATAGCATTTGTAACATTTGCAAGGCTTGTATTTTTGCTCAAATCAAGCGATGTCAAATTATTATATGTGCAATTGATTGAAGTCAAGCTTTGGTTATTTGAAAGGTCAAGACTCTTTAAGCTATTTTGGTCGCATCGAAGCGATTTCAAATTAGGAACAGAAGTTAAATCAAGCGTTTCAAGTTTGTTAACATAGCAATCAACCTTTGTCAACGAATCAGACAAAACAACAAGCGAAGTAAGCTGATTGTTTGCACAATTAAGCCTTTGAAGCTTATTGTTTTCATAAAGATTAAGTTCACTCAAGCCGTCAGCCATACACGTAAGTGACGTAAGCTCGGTAAGAGTAGATACGTCAAGCTTATCAAGCGGATTTTTTGAACAGCTGAGATTTTTTAAATTAGGAAAATACTCGATACCCTTAAGAGTTGTAATACCACGATTTGCAACTGAAATAATAGGGTGATTATCTCTTTCCTCAACACTCAATACCCCATTGCCGTCTGTATCAACGTTTTCGGATAAATATGCTCTGAAATTAGCATCGGGGAAATTTATCTCATTAAGTGCAACGCTGTCATCGGCGAAGGCAACGACTGCCGAAAGGCAGCCTGTTGCCAAAACCGTTGCAAGAAGCACAGATAAATATTTTTTAAACTTTTTACTCATTTGTGCCTCCCGTTATGCTTTTGTGACTGTAAATGTAAATTCAGACACTGCCGTTGAACCGTCTGCATTTGTAACGGTAACTGTTACTTTTGTTGCAATTGAAGACAATGGGTTAAGATTACCTATTGTTGTAAGGGTAATTTTACCGTTTTTATCAATTGAGAAATTCGCTGTATCGTCAACTTTATAGTCTACCGATGTAATAGCGTTTGCGTCGGCAGGAGTAGGAATATAGCCTACTGTTACACCTTTAAATTTATTGAAAGTTAATTTGCTGCCTGAACTTACTGTATATTTACCGTCGGTTACAACATTGCCGTCAACAGTAAGCTCAAGCGAGGTGACAGGAATAACAACATTGATTACACTAATTGCGTATGCCTTAGTGTATTCTCTGCCCCATTCGTCAACAACCTTAACAGTAAGGTTAAACGTTCCCTTGTCAGCCGTCTTTGTAATATTGATATCATTACCGCTTACAGAAGCTTTAACGCCGTTTTCATCGCTTACCGCAATATCGGTTGATTTAACCATTGCGCCGTCATTAAGTGCAAGCGAAAGGGTAGCCTTTTGAGTATCCTCAGGTACCTGAATAAGCGCTGTTTCGCCAATAACGGTATCGCCGTTTTTAACATTAATTTCAGGCACGATAAATTCGTGGCCCTCAAGCGCTGTTGTTGCGGCTACAAGAGCATCACAAGCAGCGTCAATCTCTGACTGAGGAGCTTGCATATTTGCATAAACCTCATTAGCCTTGTCAAGTGCGGCAGTAAAGGTATTAGCGTAAGATACCTCATAATCCGTCGGGTTGATTTTGCTTGCCTCGTCGATAGCCGCCTTAAGCGCAGCCGTATCCCACGTGGTATATGCCTTAATTGTTGCGGTGTATCCACCGTCCTTAGCGGTAACGGTAATTGTTGCACAGCCCTGAGTAATGAATGTAACTACACCGTTTTCATCAACTGTTGCAATGTCTTTATTATCAGATACATATTTGCAATCTTTGATTACGGAAATATTGCCGCCAAGTTCAAACTTAGGCGAAAGAGTAACTGTTTGAGCAGGAGCGCCGAATACCTTTTCGTCGGCAAAGCTGATACCTGTTACTCCGTATCTTACAAACGTAACCGTTACGGTTGATGAATAACTCTCGTCTTTTTCATTTGTAATTGTGCAAGTAATATCCGCAGCCTGAGCCGAAGCTGAATTGTTAGTTACAACACCGCTCTCGCTTACGGTAACGTTGCTGTTAGATGAACTCCATTCAACTGACTTATAAACAGAATCCTTAGGCTGCTCATTAGCAACAAGACTAATACTCTTGCCGTTTATGAATGTGCCTGTGTAGCGGAAGTAGCCCGGATTTGGATTTGTTACGCCTTCTGCCTCATAGTAGCCGATTTCCACACCCTCACTTGCAACGTAAGGAATGAGTGAATCGTATGCATCATTAAGCTTTTTAAGCATTGCGTCAGCTTCAGCCTGTGTAGCCTTGCCTTCGTTAATCATTGTCTTAGCCTCAGCCACTGCGGCACTCAATACATCAAGACTTGCTTTGGTGTATGTATATGAATCCTTAACCTCTTCAATAAGAGCGTTATATTCACTCTGCTTTTTGGCAAGAGTGCTGAAGTCTGTCAAAACAGTGACTTTAACCTTATCTGTAAATCCGCCGTCAAACGTTGTACCTGTAATAACAGCCTCACCCTTTTCAACAAAGGTAAGCTTGCCGTCATTTGATACCTTGACTGCATTTTCATTGCTTGAAGTCCATGTGATATTGCCAAATTCAGGTGAACCCGAAAGTGTATATTCAAGCTGAGTTACATCATCGGTAGCGTAATAGGTAAGTTCCGATTCCTTAATGTCAAAGCCTGTTGCAATTTTGTCACTCATAGTAACATTGATAGTCTTTTCAAAGGCTCTGCCGTATTCGTCTGTATAAGAAATCTTAACCTTAGCCCAACCGCCGTTGCTTCTGTCTGACGGTGTAAGCGTAATTGAACTGTCGCTTATTGATGAATCCATCTTATATGACTCAACAACGCTCCATTCAACCGCTTGATACATTGCGCCCTCAGGAAGAGCTGTTGAGGTCAATGTAATCTTATTATAATTGTTATAATTTGTATATTTATCGCCTGAAAGATTTATCGAAATTGAATTGTTATCGCCGATTATTCCGTTTTCTGCATCCTTATATCCGCCTACAAGCGGCTTAGCTGCAGTTTGATAAGTAATCTTCGCATCTGTTACGTGAACATACGGGTGCTCAATCATAGCCTCATAAGCCGCAACAAGATTTTGAGTTATTTCATCAATCTTTTCCTGAGTTAATGTATCGTCTGTCAAAGCATCGGTTGCCGCATCATACGCAGCCTTAAACACTTGACCGTAGTCATAAGCATAATCCTTATAATCAATATCCTTATATTCTTCAATCGCTGCCTTAAGCGCTGTACGGTCGCCGTCAGACGATACGTGACATTCGCCGTAAATACCGCCGTCGTATGATACGCAACGAACAGTAGTTGCACCGGCTGAAACGAATGTTACAAGTCCGTTTTCATCAACTGTTGCGATATTTTCATCATCGGACTCCCAATAAACGTCTTGAATACTTGCCTTGCCAACATGAGGAGGCAGGCTTGTGCCCTCAGGCTTAATGGTCTTTGAAAGCTGAGCGGTTGTGCCGAGTGCACCTGAAATGCTTGACGGGCTTACTACAACATCGGTTACCGGATAGAATGCATACGACACCCAAACCGTATCCTGATATTTATTGCCAAAATGGTCCTCAACCGTACAGGTGATCAAGCCGTAGCAAGATTTATTTTGAGTAGGGGTGCATTTACCGTCCTGAGTTACGCTGATAAGTTCATTTGACGATTCCCAAGTTACCGACTTATATGAGCCGTTGTTAGGATAAAGCCTTACATTAAGGTCAAGCACAGCGTTTTTATAACTAATACCGTCTTTAAGCACGCTAAGGTCATACTGATAAAATTCCTTAGTAGGCTCGCCGTCAAGGTAAAGCTCAACCTTTTTAATGTAGTTATACTTGACAAGACCGTTATAAGCTGCCTCAAGCTCTGTTACCATTGCATTAACCTGAGATTGCGAGTATCCGCCCTTATCAATCATACCCTGAGCCTTGCTCATAGCATTTTGGTATACTTCCCAGCTGTCAGGATAATAGTTTACCTGATTGAGCTGCTGGTCGTTATATGATTTAACAAGATTTTCAAGTGATGTGTAGTTAGTTACAACATTAACATTGCACTTTGCTTCATATCCGCCGTCATACGTTTGGCAGGTAATTACGCAATCGCCGCCCTCTTTAAAGGTTACAACGCCCTTTTGGTCAACCGTTGCGATATTTTCATCGCTTGAATACCAATAAACGTCTGTGCAGCTTGCGCCGATACCCGGTGTACCCTTCGGTGTAACAGTAGCAGTAAGCGTTTTAGTTTCGCCAATCTTACCGCCCTCAATAGTGTCTGTATCAAGTGACACGCCTGTTACAGGAATTTTTGCAAAGGTGATAAACGCATTTGTGCTTGTGGCTGTACCCATATAGTCGGTAACGGTACATGTAATCATTGCCGAACAAGCATCGTTAGACTTTGGCCTTGCAATACCGTTTTTATCAATTGTGATATTTGGATTTGACGATGTCCAATTAATGCTGTTATACATTGCGTTAGCAGGCTTTAATTGCATATCAAAGTCATATTTATAATTAGTATAGTTACCGGCGGTAGGTACCTTAACCGTTACGTGGTTGCTTGAAAGCGGTGTTTTGTTAGGCCCTAAAATATCTACACCTAAAATACCTACGAAGCCGCCGATTTTATAGAAATCATAAAGAAGCTCACGGGCGTAGGTGTCGCACGTGTCTTGGCTTGCCATAGGCGAATCATAAAGAACATAGTATGCCATATCGAGAGAACCGCAATATTGGTCGTACTGCTCTTGATTTTCATCTGTGCACAAAACTACCGTTGAATCGCAAAGAGAAACGATATTGGAAAGATAATCCTTGTCAGGATATACGGTAACCTCAGCCGTGTCAACATAACCTCCGTCGGCTGACACGCAATAAAGAGTAGCCGTACCTACGTCAACACCTTTAATTGTTGCATCTCCGTTTTCATTATTCTTTGTTTCAACAGTAAAAATGTTTTCGTCACTTGAATACCAATTACATTTATAGCATGCCGAATATGTGCCGTCAAAGCCACTGAATTTCATTGTATGAGTTGCGTCAACCGTTTCGCCTCTTGTTACGGAATACGAATCTTTGTCAATCTTGTTTGAACTTGTCGTATTCTTGGCAACCGTAACGGTAATCTCGTTTGATTTTATTTTTCCGTCGGCAGAAACTGCATAAACATTAAACGAATCTGCGTTTTCGTGAGCCGCTTTTTGTGTTATTTTTGCGGTATGAGTTTCATTTGAAAGGTCAGTTGAATAATGACTATTATCAACTACCCAAGTAAGGTCCTTATTAGAAGCGTTTTCCGGCTCAACCGTTGCCGAAAGCTGAGCGCCCAAACCTGCGTACTGAGTACCTGCTTTAACAGATACATATTTATATGTTTTATCGCCAACGGTAACGTCTGTTGTTTTATTAATACTGCTTGCTATGCCGAGAGCGCTGTCAACGCTGATTGTAATATTTTCAACAGGAATACCGTTTGTCATTTCAAATGTTGCTGTTTTTGAGGAGATTTCATAAAATTTGCTGTTTGAAACGTAGTAACCCGTCTGTGCCTTAAGAACTACTGTTGATTTACCGCCGGACACTACGGTGTAATGACCTGTTTTGTCAATCTGACCTCTGCCGTCGGTAGCGGGAGCGTCATCGGTAGCCCAAGAATATGTTGTATCACCGTTTTCGTCCTCACCTGTTACCATACCCCAAGTAACATAGAGGTTATTGCTTTCTGCAACACGCTTCGGGAATACCTGATATGTAAGGTCTGTTTCCTGACCTGCTTCAAGATAGTTTTTGCCCGTAATTTCAACATCTGATAAATACTTACCGGTTTTACCTGTTACAGTAAGTTGTATTTCTCTTGAAATTCCGTTTGCCGCCGAAGTCGCAGTAATAGTACATTTTTGAGTTGAGATGCTGCCTAAAGAACCGCCCGCATCTCTGCCTGTGATGGTACCCGTTACAGGGTCAACAGAAGCAATTTCAGGATTTGACGATGTCCAAGTAATATCCGAAGTGTCACCCGTTGACGGCTTAACATTTGTGATTGCAAGCTGAATTTGAGAGCCCTCCTGAACGGTGTTTGCACCGTCAATATCAAAGCTTTCAAGCGGCTTAGAGTCAACAACCTCAAATGTGATTGAATCGTTATATACAAACTGAAGAACAAGGTTACTGATAAGCTTGATTGCAGTAGCAGTAAGCTGAACCGGGTCTGCCGTATCTCCGACTATGTCTTTAATTGCAAAGCAAGCGTCAAGAATTGCGGCAAGCACCGCCCTGTTTATATCAATTCCGATATAATCAATAAGAATTCCCGCAAGCTTATCCGAATCAATTGTTCCTTTTACCTCATAAAACTTGTTTACCAGCCCAAGAATACCGTTAATTATGTCGTCTGTATCAGGCGATGCCATAATCGTAACTTTACCCTTATTCTTAAACGTTACAAGTCCGCTGTCATTTACGGTTGCAACAACCTTACCTTGAGTAAAGATTGAAGAACTTTTAACAGAATACATTGTTCCGTAATGCAAACGAAGTGGAGTTGTAATAGCTGAAAGCTGAACTTTTGAGCCTACAGCTACTGTAGTAGGAACCTGCGATTTATTGGTGATATGAGTTCCGTTTGGAAGAAAAGCGGCATACCACTCGTCATTTTTAACAACATTGATACGAAGCGAATCGTTATCAAGCTCGGTGCCGTCCTTGTCATAAAGCGCAACGTGGATAACCGAGTTAATGTTATTAAGATATTTGCGAAGAGAATCGATAAGTTCGCCCTTGTATGAATCAATCCAACCGGCAATAGGTGAATCCGAGCCGAAGGCAGCCTCAACAATATCAATAATTGCTTCGGTGTCCATAGAATCAATATCTATTTTGTCATTAAAGAGCGCTTTTTCAAGAACGGTAGCCATAACCTTACCCACAAGCGGAATAGGCTTAACCTCGTTATCAATCCAGTTTTGAATTACCGCACCCTTTGATGAGTCAAATGCCTTAACCACACCGTTTTGGTCAACATCAACCAAAGTCGGCATATCGCTGTACCATTTGATGTATCCGTTGTCCGGCATTTCGGTATCGATAAGCTTATATGTAAGGTTGAGCTTTTCGCCCTCCTTCATAGTCTCAACATATACTTGCTTTTCTTCTGCTGTTTCGTCAACATACGAAGGTACCATTGTATCGGTGTCTTTATAAAAAAGCTCGATATCCCAATAGCCTTCAACTCCGTCGCCCGCAAAAGCAGATGCCGCAGGAATTATGCCTGTTACAGCCATAAGAACTGCAAGCAATACGCTGATAAGCTTTTTGCCTTTCCTTTTCATACGCAAATCTCCTTTTAATCATTTTTGCCTGAAAATCCATTGAGTAATGGCATATATTACCCAAAGTAATACACACTTTAATTATAATATTATTTATAAAATAATTCAAGAAAACGGGCTGAAATTTATTTCGTGATTATTAACAAACTTTTAACACTTGGATTGGTTATATTTACCAAACTGTTCGATAATATACAAATTGTCGACGTTTTGTCGTAAAATAATAAAAAAACGGTTGCAAAAATCACAACCGTTTTGAAAGTGTATATTAAAGCATTATTACAATTTGCAAAATCATCAAAACATTTCCGAATACGAATTCGTTACATTTTTAAGCCTGCAAATCATAGAATACGAGCCGTCAGCCTGTTTAACAAGCTTTCTTCTGTCCTCAACAACAAGAAATCTGCCCGATTTTGTTCTTACGCTGTAACGTGAAACCGTGGTGCTTTTGCCATCGGAAATTTGCTTTTTTATCTGCGCTTCAATAAATTTTGCTTCCCTTTCGCTCACAAAATCGTCAAGCCTGCCCTTGTGTTCATCAAAAATATGAAAACGTGAAAATCCCAAAAATTTGATGAAATCCTCGCTGACAATTTGAAGCTGCCAAATATCGTCGGTGTCGGTGCAAAAAATCGGATCGGGAAGATTTTTAAACATTTCAACAAGCATATCCCTCATTTTATCCGCCGATTCCTCAGCCTTCTTTATCTGCGTAATATCGGTTATCATCGCATGGAAAATCGGGGTGTTATCCTCGTCATATCGCCCAATTGCGGCATTGAATTTGCACCACTTGTACTCGCCCTTATGTACTATGGTTCTAATCTCCAAATCGCACTCGCCGTCAGTCGCCATCGCCTTGCCTATAGCCTGAAAAACAATACTCTTGTCCTCAGGGTGAATAAGCTCATCAAGGCGGTAATTTTTTTTGACATAAGCCTGCTTGGTAGTGCCGAAAATGCGGCAAGCACCCTCGTTTAAATATTGCACCTCAATGTGCATATCACTCGTAACTTTGAATAGGCAGACACCGCCTGTTACAAGGTCAATAAGATAGTTCATTTCCTTCGCTTTGTTGCGCAATTTTTCTTGCAACTCCTGCGATTTTGACACATCGGCAAGGGTGAGCCTGCAAAGGCTTGAATTATCATAATTTTGACCCGTGCAATGGATGAAAATTTCATTTTTATCCTTATCAATAAACTCTGCGTCAAAATAGACATAGGGTGAATTTTTCTTGCAAAGCGCTCTCATAATTTCTTCCCTGTAAATCGGCTTTATTATATTGTGAAGAAAGAGCTTTCCCTGCTTTATTTTTGACGGGTGAACGCCTGTAAACTCGCAAAAATGATTGTCGCAGTCAACAACCTTAAGCCCATCTGCCTTATCAACAACAAGGTTCATAAAATCAACCTCGTACACCTCATCGTCATTAATGCTGTAAATTTTTATCTCCCCCTTTAGAATATCCATAGTAAGCTGTCGCAATAAATTCTATGAATTATTTAAAGTGTATATGAAATCGCCGAATCACAGCTTTCTAATATAATAATTATAACACAAAATGTAGTGTTAATGAATACGTTTTGTAAACTTTTCTAAAATTTTGGAAAATATTATATTTATTTTTTATATAAAAATATTATTTTACTATATGAAAAGCGACTGATTTGTGTTAAAATAGAAAAGTATTTATATACATCAAGTTTCAAAAGATGAGTAAAAGGAGAACAAAATATGTCAAAGGTTTTTCGTATTTTTGTTGAAAAGAAAAAGGGAAACGACATTGAAGCAGGTCAAACCCTTGCGGATTTGCGTGACAATGTCGGCTTAAGCGCTCTTGAGGATTTGAGAATTATCAATCGCTATTATGCTCAAGGTCTTACCGAAGAAGAATTTAACCTTGCGGTAAAGCAAATCCTTTCAGAGCCTAACCTCGACAATGTTTACACCGAGCTTTCAATCCCTGAGGATTACAGATATTTTGCAATGGAATATCTCCCCGGTCAATATGACCAAAGAGCCGATTCTGCCGCTCAATGTATACAGCTTCTCACAGCCGGCGAACGCCCTGAGGTGCAAAGTGCAAAAATAATTGCCGTTAAGGGTGACATCACAGACGAAGAATTTGAAAAAATCAAGAATTATATCATCAACCCTGTTGAGTCAAGAGTTGCAAGCCTTGAAATTCCGGAGTCGCTCAATATTAAATCAGACGTTCCTGCCGATATCGCAAGAATTGACGGTTTTATTGATATGAGCGATGATGAAATCGAGGCTTACCATTCATCAATGGGATTTGCAATGAGCATTGCGGATTTATGCTGGGTAAGAGATTATTTTAAAAATGACGAAAACAGAAATCCGAGCCTTACGGAGCTTAAAGTTATTGACACTTATTGGTCTGACCATTGCCGCCACACAACATTTGCAACACAGCTTGACGAAATCAAGATTGACAGCGGCAAATACACAGACGCCATTAACAAAGCTTTAGAGCAATATTTTGACATAAGAAAAGAAGTTTACGGCGACAGAGATAAGATTGTTTGCCTTATGGATATGGCTTGCATAGGTACAAAGGTACTCAAAAAGCGTGGCCTTGTAAACAATCTTGACGAGAGTGAAGAAATCAATGCCTGCTCAATCGAAGTACCCGTTGTTATTGACGGTAAAACAGAGCAGTGGCTTGTTCAGTTTAAAAATGAAACGCACAACCACCCGACTGAAATTGAGCCTTTCGGCGGTGCGGCTACCTGCCTCGGCGGCGCAATCCGTGACCCGCTTTCAGGCAGAGCATACGTATATCAGGCTATGCGTGTTACAGGCTCAGGCGACCCTACTACTCCTTTTGAAAAAACACTTGATGCTAAATTACCTCAAAGCAAGATTACAACGGGTGCAGCCGCAGGATATTCAAGCTATGGCAACCAAATAGGTCTTGCCACAGGTCAGGTTACAGAGCTTTATGATGAGGGCTATGTAGCTAAGAGAATGGAGATTGGCGCTGTTATCGGTGCATCTCCTAAAGATAATGTAAAAAGAGAATGTCCGCAAAAGGACGACGTAATCGTACTTTTGGGCGGAAGAACCGGACGTGACGGCTGCGGCGGCGCAACAGGCTCATCAAAGGCTCACAACTCCTCTTCTATTGAAACCTGCGGCGCAGAGGTTCAAAAGGGTAATCCTCCTACGGAACGTAAAATCCAGCGTTTATTCCGCAAGGCAGAGGTTGCTAAAATGATTAAACGCTGCAATGACTTCGGCGCAGGCGGTGTATCAGTTGCCATTGGCGAACTTGCAGACGGACTTAAGATTGACCTTGACAAAGTACCTAAAAAATATGACGGTCTTGACGGAACGGAGCTTGCTATTTCAGAATCGCAGGAAAGAATGGCTGTAGTTCTTGACAAGGCAGACATTGATACATTCATCAGGCTTTCCAATGAGGAAAACCTTGAGGCTACTCCTGTTGCTGTTGTAACAGATGAAAACAGGCTTGAAATGACATGGAGAGGTGACAAGATTGTTGACCTCAGCCGTGATTTCCTTAACACAAACGGTGTAACTCAGCACGCTAAGGTTGAAATCACCGCAGTTGACGAAAATAAGAATTACAGAAAAGAAGTGCCTGCTGCTCTTGATAATCTTTCACTTGCAAGTGCACTCAAGGCAAACCTTTCACGTCTTGAAGTTTGCAGTCAAAAGGGTCTTGTTGAGCGATTTGACTCATCAATCGGTGCTTCAACCGTTCTTATGCCTTATGCAGGCAAATATCAGCTCACTCCTGAAGAAGCAATGGTAGCAAAAATTCCTCTTTTAGAGGGTGAAACAGACACGGCAACGGTTATGGCTTACGGCTTTATCCCTAAGCTTTCACGTTGGTCACCGTTCCATTCTGCCGCATTTGCAGTATCGGAATCGCTTGCTAAGCTTGCTGCAGTAGGCTGTGACCCGTCGCAGGCAAGGCTTACATTCCAAGAATATTTTGAAAGACTTAATGATGTACCGTCACGTTGGGGCAAGCCGACAGCCGCACTTTTAGGTGCACTTACGGCTCAGGTTGGGTATAAATGCCCGTCAATCGGCGGTAAGGACTCAATGAGCGGCAGCTTCAACGACCTTGACGTTCCTCCTACTCTCGTTTCATTCGCAGTAGGTATGAGCGAGGCTTCCAAAACCGCATCATCGCAGTTTAAGCGCATTAATTCAACGGTTAAGCTTCTTGAACTTCCTGTTGACGAGGAAACAGGCTTGCCGATTTATGACAAGGCTATGGAGCTTATGGTAAGCGTTTACGAAGGAATAAGAAACGGCAAAATCCTTTCAGCCTCCGTTATCAAAGAGGGCGGCGCAGCAGCTTGCGTATGCAAAATGGCATTCGGTAACAAATTCGGTTTCACCTTCGCTCAGGGGCTTGATAAAGAAACCTTATTTGCCGCAAAAGAGGCTTCTTTTGTTGTTGAACTTGCAGATGAAAATGCTTATGACGGCGTAGTTCTCGGTAAAACAAACGATAACGGCGTATTTATCATTGACGGCGACGTTCAGACTGTTGACGAGCTTATTGACGCTTGGTGCGGCAAGCTTGAAAAGGTATTTGCTACCGATTCGGGCAAGAAAGCCAATATGCCTTATGACGTACCGCTTTATAAAGAGCGCTCAATCTTTGTTGCTAAAAACAAGGTTGCAAAGCCAAAGGTATTTATTCCTGCATTCCCAGGCACTAACTGCGAGGTTGACTCTGCAAGAGCATTTGAAAAAGCCGGCGCTAAAGCAAACATTCTTGTTGTAAACAACCTTTCATCTTCGGCTATTAACGAAACAATTGACAAAATGGTTGAAGAAATTGAATCATCACAAATCATTATGCTTCCGGGCGGCTTTTCAGGCGGTGACGAGCCTGAAGGCTCAGGCAAGTTTATTGCTACAACATTTAGAAATCCTAAGGTTAAAGAGGCTGTTACAAAGCTTCTTAACAACCGTGACGGCTTAATGCTCGGCATTTGCAACGGCTTCCAGGCTCTTATCAAACTCGGCCTTGTGCCTTACGGCGAGATTAAGGAAATTAACGAAAACGACCCTACCCTTACATTTAATACTATCGGCAGGCATATTTCATCAATGGCATATACAAGAGTTGCAAGCGTTAAATCTCCTTGGTTTAGCAGTGTTAATGCAGGCGACGTATTTGCAGTGCCTATCAGCCACGGCGAGGGACGTTTTGTTGCAAACGACGATGTTATGAAAAAGCTTATTGAAAACGGACAGGTTGCTACTCAATACGTAAATCTTGACGGCACTCCGGTAAGCGATATGCCATTCAACCCTAACGGCTCGGTTTGCGCAGTTGAGGGTATCACATCTCCTGACGGACGTGTACTCGGCAAAATGGGTCACGTTGAAAGAAAGGGCAATAACCTTTATGCCAACGTTCCGTTTGAAAAGGATATGAAAATCTTTGAAAGCGGCGTAAATTATTTCAAATAATCGGTTCAATATAAAAGCGCCAAATAATATTAAATCAGTACATATTAATATTATTTGGCGTTATGGAGGAAAATATGGGTTATTATTCAATAGTTATTGTTATTATTTCGGTTATAATTCTTTTGGCAGTAATGATATCATTGGCATTATATATTTCAGCAAATAATTATATCAAAAAGCATTCTTCTGAAATATATGAAAAAAACGAACCACTTTCATCCGAATGTAGAAATTTAGCTAGTTTTCTTCTAAAGCGGCAATCCACATTTAAAAGGTATTTAGCTGAAAACGGTCTTACGCAAACATATAAATGTTCAAACTCCGTTCTTTCAAACGCTGAAAATAATCCTATTAAATATTTAATAAAATACTCTAATTTGGATTATGACATTGAATGTTTAGAAGAATTAGACTTTTGTGAAATTTTTTCGGAAAAACTCGGCATTTTCTACGAAAAAGCCGATGAACTATACAAACAAGTGTCAAAAACAATTCCAAATAGAGTATATATATTTTTACCAAAAGGAAAATTCTTTGTAAAAATATGCAATATTGATTTAAGCTTTTTACCTCAGAGCTATCCTGTTTTCCGTTTTTTATATATAAGCCCTGCAGGAAAAAATCAACGTGAATATAAAATTTCTATAACAACTGATGTCATTAAAGAACTTAAAAGCGAACTTTCAAGTAAACTAAATAAAAATTCACATGTAAAAGCGCAAAGAAACGCAATGACAAATGATTTGCGTAATGCAATTAAAAAGCGTGACAATTACACTTGTTGTATTTGCGGAAACAGTATTTATAAAGAGCCTAATTTGTTATTGGAAGTCGACCACATAGTTCCGATTTCTAAAGGCGGAAAAACAGAAGCCGATAATTTACAAACACTCTGTTGGAGATGTAACAGAGAAAAAAGTAACAATTAATTATTTATTGAAAGGATAAAACAAAATGAAATATGTAGTTGTTTTATATGACGGTATGGCTGACTATCCCGTACCTGCACTCGGCGGCAAAACACCTATGATGTGTGCAAAAAAGCCTAATATGGACTACCTTGCAAAGAGAGCTGAGGTAGGGCTTATCAGGACTGTTGCGCAAGGATTAAAGCCCGGCTCCGACGTTGCAAATATGAGTGTTTTGGGATTTGACCCTATGAAGTATTACACGGGAAGAAGTCCGCTTGAGGCAGCATCAATCGGCATTGATATGAAGCCTACGGACGTATCGCTTCGTACAAATCTTGTTACTCTTTCAGAAGATGATTTGCCTTATGAGCAAAAGACGATTGAGGATTATTGCGCAGACGATATCTCAACCGAAGAGGCTGAAATCCTTATCAAGTATATTGATGAGAAGCTCGGCACTGACGAATTTAAGTTCTATCCGGGTGTATCGTACCGTCACTGCCTTATTTGGGACAACGGCACAACCGACCTTGGCAAAATGACTCCTCCTCACGACATTACGGGCAAGGTTATTACAGAATATCTTTCAACAAGCGAGAATGCAAAGCCGCTTATTGAACTTATGAAAAAGAGCTATGATTTGCTTAAAGACCACCCTGTAAACATTGCAAGGAAAAAGGCAGGCAAAAGACCTGCAAACTCAATTTGGCTTTGGGGTGAGGGAAAAAGACCTGCTCTTTCGCCGTTTGAGGAAATTTACGGCATCAAGGGTGCTGTTGTTTCTGCCGTTGACCTTATCAAGGGTATCGGCGGCTGTGCTAAAATGGAAGTTGCCGAGGTTGAGGGCGCAACGGGCTATATTGACACTAACTTTGAGGGCAAAGCCAATGCCGCTATTGACTGCTTAGAGAGAAACGACCTTGTTTACGTTCACTTTGAAGCACCTGACGAATGCGGCCACAGAAACGAGCCTGAAAATAAGGTAAGAGCAATTGAACTTATTGATGAAAGAGTTTTGCCTATTCTTTTTGAAGGGCTTAAAAAGTATGATGATTACAAAATTATGATTTTGCCCGACCACCCTACTCCTATCGTTACACGTACCCACGCAAGCGACCCCGTTCCTTATCTTATTTATCATAAGCAAAACGAGATTGAAGGCGTTGACACAATCAATGAGGAAACGGCAAAGCAAACGGGCAATTATATTGACCACGGCCCAAGCATTATGAATCATTTTTTGAATGATTGATTAATCATATAAAATCATTCACCTGTTTCTCATACAAAATCTGACGCACCACTGTACGGCAGATTTTGAAAGGAGGAGCAACGTAGTGAATGAGGGATGAATTTTAAATTTATATTATAAAAATTCGTCACGAATGATACGAAGTTTGTGACGACGAATAAAATAATAAGGTTGCGAAGAAGTAGTCAGAATTGAGCATTTTGCGAGTGGGAGCTGTACGTGTGTACTGACTCCGAGCAAAAGGCTCAAAGCACCTAACGATACGATTACGGTATCTCGATACCTAAAATCGTATCGTTACAAAGTTGTTGATATAGATTATTTAATTATACATATACTTTATTAAATAAAACGTGATAACATTAACAATTCAGGTGCGGTTATGGCTGCTTATTCACAACCTAAATAAGGGGAATATTATATTATGAAACAAGGTACTATCTGCGTGCAGGGCGCATACCGCCCGAAAAACGGTGAGCCGAGGGTTTTGCCCATCGTTCAAAGCACAACATACAAATACGATTCAAGCGTAGAAATGGGAGACCTTTTCGACTTAAAGAAAAGCGGATATTTCTACTCTCGACTTCAAAACCCTACTAACGATACCGTTGCCGCAAAAATCACTATGCTTGAGGGCGGCGTTGCGGGAATGCTTACATCAAGCGGTCAAGCAGCCAACTTTTATGCAGTGTTTAACATTGCACAGGCAGGCGACCATATTGTAAGCTCCTCTGCAATTTACGGCGGAACATACAATCTTTTTAACGTTACAATGAGGAAGCTCGGAATTGACTTTACCTTTGTAAGCCCTGACGCTACAGAGGAGGAAATTCAAGCTGCATTTAAGCCGAACACAAAGGCTGTTTTCGGCGAAACAATTTCTAATCCGAGCCTTGATATTCTTGATATCGAGCGATTTGCCAAAGTTGCTCACAAAAACGGCGTTCCGCTCATTGTTGACAACACTTTTGCAACACCGATTAACTGCCGTGTATTTGATTGGGGCGTTGATATCGTAACCCATTCCACAACAAAATATATGGAAGGTCATGCTTCAACTATCGGCGGTGTAATAGTTGACAGCGGCAATTTCGATTGGACGCAGAACGACAAATTCCCTGGGCTTACAACACCTGACGAAAGCTACCACGGAATAACTTATTCTGACACTTTCGGCAAGGGCGCATATATCACAAAAGCAACCGTTCAGCTTATGCGTGACCTTGGCTCGATGCCGTCACCGCATGATGCATTTTTATTAAACGTCGGCTTGGAATCACTCCATCTTCGTGTTGCAAGGCATTGCGAAAATGCTAAAAAAGTGGCTGAATATCTTAAAAATCACGATAAAATAACTTGGGTAAACTGCGCTATGCTTGAAGATGACAAGCAGTATGCAAAGGCACAAAAATATATGCCAAACGGCACCTGCGGCGTAGTAAGTTTCGGCATTAAGGGCGGCAGAGCTGCGGCTACAAAGTTTATGGACTCGCTTAAACTTGCGGCAATCGTAACACACGTGGCAGATGCAAGAAGCTGCTGCTTGCACCCCGCTTCAACCACTCACCGTCAGCTTAATGACGAACAGCTTAAGGAATGCGGCGTAACGCCTGACCTTATCCGTTTCAGCTGCGGAATTGAGGACTGCGAGGATATTATTGCAGACATTGAGCAGGCACTTGCACAAATTTAATGCAAAAAGGAGTGAGAGTATGAGCGAAAAAGAGAACACTAAAACTCAAATTGAGCAAAATCTTTCGCACACCCATACTCATTCACACGAGCATACGAAAGAGGTTTCAAACCGCCTTGCACGTGCAATAGGTCATCTTCAAAAGGTTAAGCAAATGGTTGAAAACGGCGACGATTGCTCAGACGTTTTAATTCAGCTTGCAGCTGTTAAATCTGCGCTTAACAATACGGGCAAAGTTATTTTAAAAGACCATCTTGACCATTGCATTGTTCATGCAGTTGAGGAGGGTGACACCGCCATGCTCGACGAATTCAACAAAGCTATTGACAAATTTGTAAAATAGAATATAATGATTATAGATTTTTAAAAATCTAATAAAATATTTCAGGGCGAGGTGCAATTCCTCACCGGCAGTAAAGTCTGCGAACCGCCAAGGCGGCCGAAACGGTGCAATTCCGTTACCGACGGTTAAAGTCCGGATGAAAGAAACGGAAAGCTGTTTGCTTTGCTTTTTTG
>ERZ773138.1721-NODE-1721-length-19212-cov-7.277549_pt1 | contig 19212 bp, 28 predicted proteins | sample MGYA00511114_ERZ773138 | MGnify/ENA primary metagenome ERZ773138 (study PRJEB29015, sample SAMEA2737805) | human gut metagenome | biome: human gut; feature: human-associated habitat; material: faeces | place: China | collected 2012 ...
GTCATTGTATTCCGTAAAATCTGCAAAATATTCGCTTTGTTCATTTACACACGAAAATCCATCAGAGAGTTTTTCAAATCCGTGGTATTTACACGTTCCACAACATTTATCATCAATCATATTCTTCCACTACCTCCAACTTCTTCAAATCATCGATATACCACGGCTCTTCGTCCGACCATTTGACAATTGGAAAAACAACGTTGAAGTCACTAGAAATTCTTCTTGCTTCGCCCGTGTAAGCAAAATGTCCGATATCGCTTTTCTCTGGAATTTCCGTAAATACATAAACTGCATTTGATATATTATCTCTCGCCATGTATTTCCATCTATCTTTAAGCAAGTCAAGAAACATCCTATCTCTTTTGCTAATCACTGGCTTTTCAATATACTCTGATTCTGCCCATTCTCTTATCTTCTCTTTACAGTCATCACCACGAAACAAACATAGACAGCAATTAGTCTCATTGCACGAAACGACACTCCCTCTTTTCTTCATTACGGCAATGCTATCTCCACTACAAGCAATATTCATAATCTCTTTTTCGTACTTTTCTTTATTCTTCATCTCTTCTACCTCGTCCATTTCTTACAATATAGAAAGCGTATGCTTTTCTCTGAAATCCATAATTGCATTGCCAATTTTTACAGTTGGCAACAAATATGAATATAACTGTATTCGGTTTAACACATCATCCAGTTTATTTCTCATCTCTTCCACCTCGTTTTACAATCTCTATAGCTTTATCACGGTTGATATTGTCACTATTATGATTCCATGTAGAACCTCTCGGTAATGCTTTCAATTGCTCAATAACCTCTTCCACGTCAAACGCTGTCGGCTGTTCTTCTACCGCTTTCATGCATTCTTTTATTGTCTCGTAGATTTCTTTCTGATTTTTACTGTCATTGCGTCCGAACGGAGCTTCTTGCAAAGCATAATCATTCAAGTGGAGCATCAGCTTATCTGCATCAATCAGTCTTCCCATCGTCTATCCTCCTGTTCCATTCCGCAATTACTTCATCCAAATTGTGCCCTTTCGGATAAGATGTTACCGGCACCGGACAGTTTGGATTATTGCATTTGACCATATACATTCTTCCACCGCTTGGCCAATGTTCTATTATTGGTTTTCTTCCGCAGAGCGGACATAATTTTAATTTCTTCATTAATCATTCTCCTTATACGGCTTCGGCAACGGCATCCAGGCAATAACTTCAAACGGTATCTCTTCTCCATCGCCATCGTTCCAAGTTTCACCATCCCATCCAACAAATTCTGGGTATATATTTTCAAAATCTTCCATTGAATACGCTTCGCAATCCATTACTGTAACCAAACATCCATATGCTTCTTCCGGCATCTTCTCACTGCATGGAATCCACTTTGGTTTCGCTAATTCTCCGATCTCTTCTGCCAGTTCATCCAGTTTTGCATGAATGAATTCCGATGGTACTCTTGTCAGCGTTCTAATGTCTTCTTGTATCTCTTCTAATGATCTGTTTCTACTCATACTTACACCTCCTCTTCTTTTGGAAACTGAAATACTTTCGGATATGTAAATATTCCTGGTTGTGTCACAGCACCAGTAATTGCACTAACTCCGCCCTGAACGCTGTAATACTTACCATATTCCTGTCTGCACATTTCCATAGCTTTGATTGCTTTCTCTTTGGTGGAATATTCAGCCATTGTAATAGAAGCAGCGCTTTCCAAATCGGTTAATGAAAATGCAGCTACCGTTCCATCTTCGAAAGCTTGAATCGTTGTTTCCTCGTAAGGTAAATCAGACTCTTTATCCTGACTAATTATTCTCATAACTTGCTCCACCTTTCGCATCCCATGCGCAAATGTCGCAATTCTTCGGGCATACATTTGCCTTTATTGCTCTTTTGCACATCTCCATTTTTAATTCCCTATCATCCTCAATGTCTTTGATAAATCCGAGTTTCCTCAATATTTTATGAATCAGCGATTCTTTTCTCACTTTATTTCCCTCTTTCTTCTTTCCATGACCATGTGCTTTCCGCTTTTCTGCAATTCAGCATAAATCGAATCACATATTGCTGATATCCCAATGTTTCTCGACGGACTCTCATAATAAATTGTATCCGTCTTTTTCCATGTCCTTGTTGGTGCGTGGTAAAATCTTCCGTCTGCTGTCTCTACCATCGTCTGTTCCTCACATGCTGTAGGTGTGTAGAATTTCACGCATATACCTCGTACACCTGATTCGTAACATCTGATTTTGTCACCGATATCAAACCTTCTCATTTTTCTCTTCCTCTGTGATACTTCACTTTATTGTTTTTGATTGCATCCCATACAATCCTTTTAAATCCTTCATCTGTAATCGCTATTACTTTCCCATGTTCCAATCTTCTTTCTTCAACAAGATACAAACTGCTGCTCACCTTGTCCAGATCAAGTATTGCAATATCTTCCGGATGCATAAACAAAATGCGTTTATTTGATAGCTCTATTTTTAACACGGCTTCTTTAAGCTCTCTTATAAATTCTTCAGACGTCATCTTCATTCTCCTTTACATAATCCGGACAATACTCTGCAAATTCATACTCGTCCGAAGAATCGCACTGCATCGGGCAACCCACGTAATCCGGGCATTCCAAACAGCACATATGATTGTTTTCGTTTATCGCACATTTTCCTCTGCATCCCATTTACTGTTCCTCGCTAATCGTGTATATCCAGTACAGTAAGGAATCCGTCCATATTGTCAGCTACCGCTTTCTTATATTTCTCTTCGAACTTATCATCTTCGACAAATCCATTACCAGTCAACGATTCTCTGGCAATCGCTGATCCGTCTGGCAAAACGCATCCAAAGCATCCGATCTCGTCCAGATTCAAGATGTCTTTCTGTCTTGCTCCGTCAACAAGAATGTATCCATCACGGTATCCCATATTCGGAAAATATGATTCTTCTGTATATGCAAATGGTACTTTTGCATTTCTTTTTAATTCGCTTAACAGCGCAGAATGGAACAGTCTTTCGTTTCTTGGATTGTTTTCCAAATACACCCAGTTATAATGCTCTCTGTTTTCTGAATCTTCTATATCTACTTTCAGTTTGAGATAAGCACTGTATCTTCCGCCAATCTGATACCAATCCCACGTAAACACCGGATATTCTATTTTTTTTCTTCTCATCGTCCGTATCTTCATCGTCTATCGAATCAAAACTATATGGTTCCATAATCTTTTCAATTTCCTTTTCTGTAGGTAATTGTTTAGTTAATAAATGTATACAGTAATGCATAATTCGTTCCTTTCTCCCGTCCATCTATTCCGCTTTATCCTCAAGTTCCATCTCACTGAACCTCTTTAAAACATCAGGGATATTCATTCTCTCGATCGTTTCTTTCGCAAGATTCTCTTTTAATTTTTGCTCCAGTGACTTCACAAGACTTACTTCCACTTCTCTTTTTGCAGTAGCAATCATATTTTCTACTTTTGTACCAAGTTCTTTCTCAAGATATTTACTTGTAAGAAGTTCTGCCATAGACAACACTCTGTCACTCGAATAGGTGGAAGTATTCCCGTGCTTGTCATACCTCTTTTCCGTAGAAAATGCTTCAAATCTTTCTCCAACATATTCAGACAATGGAATGTATTTTACATCGCTGCTCCATGAACCTGTTTTTATCGGAATCATGATATTTGCAATCTTTTCTTGCGATACAGTCTCGACGAATTTATCCACAGTATCCTGGATCGTTCCTTCTGCTTCGAGAATTTTATCTGCAATAGCCTTATCCACTCTCTGTACTGCTTCATCTGTTGCTTTTCTAAGAAGTGCATCTTTCACACCTCTTACAACCTGTTCTTTAATTTCTTCATCAATTGTGTATCCGGCTTCCTCGTCTACCCAATCAAGTTCTACCTCAATATTAAATTTTGCCATTATAATTCGCTCCTTTCTCGACAACCGACTATCGAATCTTCCACGGAACACCCTCTGCTGTGCCCTGTTATCTCGATATAGGAACAGCCGACTCCCTTTGTATTTCCTGTTGCCCGGAACATGCATACCGTCACTGGTTTCCCTTTTATGTAATCTGCCAATGCATCTTTCAATGTCTTTTCTATCAGCATGATTCTTTTTCCTCCCAGTATTCTATTACATATTCCGTCTTTCCTCTGCTCGAAGGCTTACTTCCTGTATCTGTTACAATCCTTCCGATCCTGACTGAGTATCCCGCCTTCAATAGCAGCGTTGCTACCTTGAGCCGATCTTCTTCATTCCACTGTACAGATCCTTTTCTGATACTGCGAATTACATTTCTACTCATGTGCCATCCTCCATTCATCATGCAGCGTCTGCACCCTGCCACCGAACCAAACAAGTAAGCCACAGATATCTGGTTGATTGTCATATTTCTTCATCATGACTTCCATATTTTGATTCCACAATGTCATATCATGATTTGATAGATATTTTTTATAAATTCCCCAGCAATCATTGTAAATTGCCTTGATTCGTTCCTCCATACATCCTCCTTGTTACCGCATGTTACCATTTTCTTTATCCTGTTACCGTCTTCGGGAAACCGCTGAACCCATTGAAAATACTGCGTTTCAAGCATTTTTCGGAGTGAAGTTACCGAGTTACCACACGTTTTCCCATATAGAAGAAAATATTTTTCTCACTTTCACATATTTTTTTTCTTCTCTATAAGAGTGAATTTTGCCCGGTAACTTGGGTAACGGGTAACTTTTACTTAAATGGCAGCTCTTCCTGCTCATATTTATCCATTGTTTCCACCGGTTCAAACCCATCCTTATCGATGTTATCGTTCAGCCGCAGGAATACACACCTGATTGGATTGCCATCTACCTTTTTCACCTTTGTCATACGTCCGCCCTGCGTCTCGATCAGACCTTTGCGATCTGCCCAGGACAAAAAAGCCTTGTCAGAAAATCCTCCACTCTTGCATAATTCCTTGAACGCCTGGTTATAGATGATAGCAACTCCCTTTTCAAGCGTTCCCCATTTTTCCACTTTCGTGTCCATATCAAAGCGCTGATTGTTCATGGCAATCTTGTCCTGCAGATATCGATAGCAGCGTTCATTGTCACTCAGATCATTCCTGTTGATCAGAACAGTTTTTGCCTGCTCAATGGTAAGATATTCATCATCGTGGAAAAGATAATCAGTTGCAATCTTATCAGCCACCAGCATGATCGATAACGACAAGCTCTGCTTTTGCATAGACTCATCATCTTTTAGTTGATGCATGAAATCTTTCTGCATCCCCTGAAGCTTTTCCACTCCGATGCTTTTTACAGTTTCAATAAATTTTCTTCCAGCATGACCATAATTTTTCTTTACAAGCTCTGCAGTCTCTTGCGGATCCACATACACATTGTCCTTGCATTCCACTTCCAGAATACGGTTAATAGCTCCGCCCTGAGACACATAGGAATTCAAAGGACGCTCCCCATTTGTCAGAATGCAGTTCTTCCATCGATTCTCTCTGCTGATTCCAAGCTCTTTGTTAGATCTGCTTTTTCCCTTTCCAGAGCACATATCATAAACCATTCCCTCAAAGTTATCCCGGATACGGCTGCTCGTCTTACTTGTATCATCCAAAACCATTGGCAAATGATTCAGCATATCTGCTTTTGCTTCCAGTGCTACTTCTGTCGTCTTAAAATCCCCGATATATGCTGATTCATCCGGATTCGCCCAGATGGATGTTGCAACCATCAGAGATACTGTTTTACCACCTTCTGTTTCGCCCCAGAGATCTACGATAAACGGAAGTCCACCCAGGAGGCTGACCAGAACGCTTGCAAAAGATGCAGCCATCATAAACTTAATCTCCAGGCGCTTTGTCTTTCGGAGTTTCAACATATGACTCTGCCAGATCTTCCAGTCGCCACGTTCTGAAACACTCTCATAAGCCTGCCGGAATCGCATTGGGCTGTACCACATCCCGCAAACGCAATTCGCCGATGTACCGGCGATTACTCAGCATCCGCTGAATGGTGTTATAGGACATCTCCCCGCCCATTGAATTTTTGATGTTGTGCGCCTTTAACCAATCCCGCAGGTCAGTCATGGTCGCACCGTCCGCATACTTCTGGAACGTCTGCTCCACATACGGAGCCAACAACGGGTCGGGCTGGTAATGCCGGGTCTCATCGATCATGTAGCCGAACGGAATCGTGCCACCATTATAAATGCCCTTGAGAGCGTTCTCGGTCATACCACGCACGACCTTTTCGGACAGGTCAGCCGAGTAATATTCGGCGTATCCTTCCAGCACCGATTCCAGAATAATGCCCTCCGGGCCAGCCGAAATGACTTCCGTTGCCGATACCAGTTTCACGCCGTTCCGCTTCAGTTGGGTCTTGTACCGGGCACTGTCGTAGCGGTTCCGGGCAAAACGGTCAAGTTTCCAGACAATGATCACATCAAAAATGCCACGCTCGCTGTCCTTGATCATCTGCTGAAACTGCGGGCGGTTGTCTGTTTTTGCAGAGATGGCACGGTCGATGTAGTGCTTCACCACCGTGAAGCCGTTCTTCTCTGCATAAGCCGTGCATTCACGAATCTGACCTTCGATGGATTCTTCACGCTGGTTGTCGCTGGAATAGCGGGCGTAGATCACGGCGGTCATGGCAGGCACCTCCCATTTATACATCATTGAACGGTGGAGCGTTCTTTCAAAGTATTGTTTCGTATAATTTATATATCATAATTTCCACCATAATGCAATAGAAATCTATTCTTTTCATAAAAAACTTCACTTCCTACTTAGTTCTCCACTTATTTTTCCCCTCTCTTCCACACAGCAAAAAGTCTTTCATTGCTGAGGTTCACAAGACCGTATCCTGTGAACCAACTGATTTATACGTTCCATTTTCAAATAGAACTGCCAGTCCATGTTCCATGTCGAACCTGTAATTGCACAGAATCGCTGCCAGACCATGCTTTTTATCGTGCGGAACAAAAATCTTCACTGGCATCACATACCGGAAAATATTGTCCATTTTTCCGTCTGGAAAGCTTTCCTTGTTGTTCGTCATTACATATTCTTCCACCTGAGTTTTCGCATTTTCAATGGCATCTGTTGCATTCAACAGTACCTCAAGCGCACTTTTCTGAGAATCCAGCACTATTTCGCCCGGATAGCATTCCATAGATACATCCAGTTCAAAATCTCGTCCCCAGATTGTTATTTTTGTTTTATTCATCGAAACCGCCTCCTACATCTGCATTGTCACGAGCCTTGCATTCAGCAACACCGCCAGAATGCCTGAAATATCCATGAATTTCGGTCGGCACAAGCATCATCGTTCTGGTGTCACAACATTCATGCCAGGAGCAATTATTTTCTCTCCGCCAATCGCGAACATCTGCTGCGTCCCAGTTTATCCTACCATCTTTCTTTTCAATATTCCACTGTTCTGCACAGTTTGCATCCGCTTTAGGAAAATTATTTCCCATGCGGTCATCTGTCATGTGATCGATTGTTACAGTTGCTTCCGAACATTTTGAAAAATCCGGTTCGGCATCTTTATATGTAATTCCGTCCAATCCGTATTCTTGCAGTTTTTCCTTTGCTGCCCGACCCGCCTCCGTTGTTTCTGATGGAACAAATTTCGACTCTGCACGGTCTCCTTCCCATTTTCCCCTGTCCCCCTCTATGGGTGTATAACAGAATCTATCATTATAGGACACATAGCGTTCGCTCTCCTGCTCAATCTGTTTTCCTTCACTGGGAGCAATATCCTCTTTTACGTCGTTTTCTTCTGACGACACTTCCTTATAGATTCCTGCGTGGATTGCTCCTTTTAAATCGTGTGTGGGGGTGAAGGTCTGTTTGATACCTTCCTTTGCCTCGTATCCGCCTTTTTCCGCCCAATCTTTTTGAGGAGCCACCTTACTTTCCATAATGACCGCTGCTTTTGTAGACTCCACAGTCGTTGCTTTTCCTCCATCGTTTTCAGGTGGAAGTTGCAAATTTTCTGTCCGCTCTTTCCTCGTACCGCCGGGGTGCTCCTTGGAAAGAAAATTTCCCGATGCTTTACTGTTCGGATCATTTTCGCTAGAACTGTCACTCGTCATAAAGTAGCGCTCTCCAGCTCCCTTCAGGCGAACTTTCCATCCATCTATGCCACCCACACCGGAGTCAAGAACACTATCAAACCATTTCTTCCCATTTTCATCGTATCGATCTCGAATCCCCTCTATTGTAGCATGGGAATTCATCGTATAATTTTTTGTCTCTCGTGAAAATGTACTGATTCTTCGTTTTTGAGGAGAATCATCTTCTTCGTTTTTCTCTATTCCGGAGTCCTGCTGTTCTGCTCCTTTGATTCTGGCTAAAGTCAGTTTTTCCTCAAATCCCTTATCGTACGGATCTTCTTCTGTATCTGTTTCCCTCTTCGCATCCCCAGATGTTTCAGGAGAAGCCGTATCAATATGATTTTCAAACCGCTCGTGAATTGAAACTGCCATAATTATTTCCTCCGATTCACCTGCTCACATTTTTTATAAGTCAAAACCACCGGCTGAGCCGGTGGCTTGAGTAAGCCCTAGAAGGGCATAATACTAGCAAAGCCCCTTAAGGGGCCACGAATGGGTCTGCCAACTGCATTCCTGTCTCGTGGCAGGCCCCTCAAGGGGCCCTTTTATTTACGCCTTAGTTTCCTTGCTACCCGTAAACGGGTCCACGAACTCCTTAAGGCTCAACTGATTGGCAATCTGGTCCTGTTGCAGTTGATTTTTAATGTACTCTTGGATTTTCTTTTTGTTCTTTCCTACCGTATCCACGAAGTATCCCCTGGCCCAGAAATGCCGATTGCCATACTTGTACTTCAGATTTGCATGTCTGTCGAAAATCATGAGACTGCTCTTTCCCTTGAGATATCCCATGACATAGGGAATGCTGTACTTCGGCGAAAAACTTATCAGCATATGGATATGGTCAGGGCAGGCCTCCGCTTCAATGATTTCAATACCTTTTTGTTCGCACAACTGGCGCAGTATCTGCCCTATATCCTTTTTGATCTGACCGTAAATTACCATTCTCCGATATTTCGGTGCAAACACTACATGGTATTGACATCTCCACGTGGTATGGCTTAAACTATCTACGTCTTTGTTATCTTTCATTTCAAAGATAAACCTCCCTGTTCCTAGAATGTGGTTGGCAAACCCACACTCTATTCTACGGGGAGGTTTCTCTTTGTCTAGGGCTAAAGCCGTTTTTATTCCACCAGCAAAGCTGGTGGTTGTCGCTCGCTCAAGCTACCCAATGCAGACGAACCACCTGCCTGAGATCTTTCAGCGCAAGTGGTTCGTCTGATTTTGTGGTTATTCAGCCTTTACGGATAGTTTGATCAGTGGGAAGCCACATAATCCATCGCAAGAACCGCTGCCAATGCCGGGATCTCGTTTGCTTCGTCCTCAATATCAAAAACATAGGTTCCGGTAAGCGCCAGTCTCCTTTTCTTGACCGTAACGATTGTCTTCTTGTCCGAAAGAATCGAGTATTTATGGTCGGAAATATCACCTTTTACTTTCCAGTCATACCCAGTAATGTGGTATTTTGCACCTAAGAGAGACATTTCCTTTACGATTTCTCCTCTGCGCTCTCCACCAATCACCAGATAGAACTTCGTCTTTAGTGTAACCAGCTTCTCTTCGATTCGTGCAACTTCATTTCCGTTCATATCCTTGATGTAGAGTTTGCCGGTATCGATAAATTCACCAATTACCTGATATTTATCCTTTCCGTTTTCATCCTGAACCCGAAAGCTGTCGCGAATAGAAAACTTTTTCTCTTTCATGGTAAGTTTCATGGCCATTATCTCCTATTTTTTGATTGTTTTAAATCGCTCCACCGCAAAGGCTGATAATGAATTTAATAAACCAAACAAACAGGTTCCACAGGAACCGTGTGAACCAGCCACCAAAACGAGCTGCAAAATCGCCGATCATCGTCACAGCTTTCTCAACGCCGCCCATCTCACCAGTCACATAGGTCTTGTTGATCTGCCAGTAGGGTCTAAAGCTAAAGTAGATCACAGCTGCATCGATTGCCAAAAGTGCCAAGCCAACAGGGAAGAAGATAGCTGTTAAAAGCAGACCATAGAGCGTAAGCGCCTTAATGCTCTCGATATTCCAGCTGTCCCATTCTTTTTTGCCGTAATACTGAGCATTTTCCAAGCGTTTCTGAGTATATTCATCACTATAGATTTCTGCAGCCTTTGTGCAAAGCTTCAGGCACTTCTGATAAGATTCCTTATCCGCAATAAACGAAGCATCATGTGCCTGATCGTAATAGAAGAATCCATTGGAATAGGAATCAATATCGTACGCAACATTCTTTTTAAAGCCATCATCCTGAGGATGCGCAGCAATATAGGAATCGATTTCCTGGAACGCCAGATCCTCATCACCCTTCTGAAGGTGGAGGTAAACCTGCTCCGAGTGACCGATGGAATTATCCGGGGCCATCTCCAGCAGCTTATTCACACGCTTCTGGGCATCATCAAAATCTTTCGTGCCAACACTTGCAATACGTGCACCCAGCCAGTACAGATTCAGGTCATCAGTATAAATCGTTGTGCCTGCATCAATCACATCCAGTGCCTTCGGATAATTCTGCATATCATAGTGGCAGCGTGCAAGCAGGTCATAAGCCGATGGATCATTGACCTTACCGTCGATTGCTTCCTGCGCACACTGTGCAGCCATCTTGATATTACCCTTGCGATAGTACTGACGTGCCTGATCCAACAGGCTCTTCATCTTGGCCTCAGTCTCATCCTTGATTCGACCAGCCTTATATGCCTTGTCCAGATCCTCGTCATACAGCTTTCTTCTTGCTGCCTTGACAAGATAGCGGAAGCCATCCTCCACCTTAGAAAGGATATCCGTAATTAGCAGAAGCTGCTCCTTGTCATTGCAGGCACTCTGGCGCTTTGTCCACAAACGCTGAATCTCTTTTAGCTTCGTCTTAATCGTTGCTTCATCCCAAGAACGATCCAACTCCAATTCTTTATACAGGTCATATGTTACTTCCATGATATTTTTCCTCACTCTCCACTGATGTCCAACTTGCTAATTCTTGCCGCATTCTGCTTTACTTCTTCTTCCGAAAGGTTGGACACACGATCAATCTTCATCTCTCCAAGGTCACAATGACGATCCATATCCACCACTCGGACATGAATAATCGAATTTTCATCGCAGGAAATTGTCACTTCCAGCGGAACCAGCTGTTCTCTCGGAGCAATCTCGATTTCGGCTGTTCCAATCACCGTCACATAGCGCAGATCTTCTTCCTCGCCCTGTGTGACCTCCAGCGACAAACTCTCCTGATACGGGATTGCAGTCTGGTAGTAATTTTTCTTTTCTGCCGGAACCTGCACATTTTTAGGAAGGATCACAGAATTCATCTGCTCTCCATTTTCATCCAAAACGACCACACCAATGCCATGCGAGGTCACATCTGTAAATGAATACTTCTTGGTCGTTTCAGGAACATCCGCCGCCAGCACCTTATCTTCTGTATGTCCGCTCTCCTTGGCTTTTTCCTGCTGATTCTTCAAAAGATCCAGCACATGATAAGCTGCTCCAATTGCAACAGCCTCGTCCGGATGTACTTCAGAAGATGGTGTGATTCCCGTTTCTTCCTTAATAAAGTCCTGAACAATTGGCATTCTCGTTGAACCGCCAACCAAAAGGATCTTGTCCAGATCAGAATACTCTAGTCCGGCTTCATCACAGGCATTTTCCATGCTGCTCACAGTTTTATACAGCAGTGGCTCGACCAAATCCAGGAAATCTTCTCTTGTGATCGTATACTTAAAAGGTCTTCCTGCCACATTCAGAATGATATTGGTCTTGTCTTTGGCAGACAAAGATTTTTTTGCAGCTTCCGCTTTCAGCTGCAAGTCCTGCCTTGCAGTAAGATCCGCATCAATGTTGATTCCATCTTCTGCTGCCGCTTTTGTGACAGCCTCAATGATTTTATTATCAAAATCATAGCCGCCAAGTTTTCTGTCACCTGCGGTGCCAAGGACAGTGATGTTATCTGCCGTAAACTGCATAACGGTAACATCGAATGTACCGCCGCCAAGGTCATACACCATGACCGTCTGCTCTTTGTCCGTACCCTTTGAGATACCGAATGCAAGAGCTGCCGCAGTAGGCTCGTTGATGATACCAATGACATTCAGACCCGCAATCTGTCCAGCATCCATCGTTGATTTCCGCTGTGCTTCATTAAAATATGCCGGAACAGTAACTACTGCGCCATCTACTTTATCTCCCAAATAGCTCTCTGCATCGGATTTCATCTTTGCCAAAATGATCGCAGAAACTGCCTCCGGAGAATATTTTTCACCGTCCTGCGTTGTGAAGAAATAATCTCGTTCGCCCATATGCCTTTTTACGAACTGCTCAAAATTCTGCGGGTCAAAAAGGCTCTGCGCTTTTGCTTCCTTGCCCACAATGGTCGAGCCATCCTCAAACAACACGGTCGACGGTGTAATTGCATCGCCCTCGCTGTTTGGAATGATTTCAGGCAAACCATTATCGTTTATGTACGCCATACACGAAAATGTTGTGCCAAGGTCAATACCAATGTATTTTCCCATGTTTCATAGTCCTCCTCTTATGAAAATAGTTTTTGGAAAAAGCCGACCTTCTTTTTGGGTTTCTCATCTTCTACAACGGAAACCTCCAGCGTCCGGCTGATTCGACCTGATTCGTTACATATCGCAACCTGTGCATACCCCGCTTTTTTTGCGTAAAGAGTTTCGTTTACAACATTTACCACATCGTAATCCGAAGATTTCATCAAAAGTTTTTGGTCAATACAGTCTCTTGGTTCAAATTGATAGTCAATTCTGACCTCCTGCATCGGTTTCATACTAAGGACACTTTCTGGCACATTCAAGATGGTCAGTTCTTTCATGTATGGTTTCACCGTGCAAATACACTGTGCCGAAACATTCTCTGCAGTGCAGATGACTCTGCACTCGCCAGCTCCGACAGCTGTGACGCAACCATTTTGATCAACAGAAAGGATCTCCTTATTACTGCTTTCCCACGATATTTTTTCCGCATTATCCGCATCTGTGGGAAAGTAATCCAATTCGATCTGTTTCTGGTCTCCAACACCAAGCAGCAAATGATCTTCGGAAAGAACCAGATTCGTAATTCGATTTCGCTGAATAACACGAATTTCTTTTATAAAGAACGGTCTTCCACTGCCTTGCCTGTATACTTCAAGTGTACTTGTGCCCTCCTTCAAACCGTACACATTAAAGCCATTACAAGATGCCGTTTCCTGGTTCTGCATTTTACAGACAAGTCCCGGCAGCTGAGCGGTTTCCGGTTCGATTAAAAAATCAAGTCTGATGCTTTTTCCTACCTCGACCTCATTTCCAACGATCACGCTTACAATCGGAACTGTGCTTCTGATTTTCTCCAGCTCATAAGTAATTTTTCCGCCTCCATGAATACTCTCTACACAATTCCTAAAAGCAGTTGTCAGCGGCACCTGCAAAAGACATTCAAAGAGTGTCCTGAAGAATTCTTCCCTGCTTGTTCTTAAGAACAAGCCCTTATCTGTCACCTTTAGAGCTCCAGAACCACCATCTATGATCAATATATACGCCGGTTTTTCTGTTCTGATTTTTCTCAGACATTCGTAACCGCTGTCATAATCCTCCGCAAGAAGAAACAGAACTGAAGTTGGCGTTTCCTCATATGCCAACTTCGCCCCCAATATCTGAGCTCTTACGGAGCAGAATAAATTATTGACATCCAGTGCCAGAATGTCCTCCAGAAGTGACTGAAACGCCGATGGGACATAAAAGCAGGCATCGATGATGGATTTCTGATACGAAGTAAGGCCGCTTTTCTTAATCAGCTGATTCAGACGCTTCATCCGATTTTGTAGCGGATCCGAAACTTCAAAATTGTGTTTCCGGAATCCGATGCAGTGCGGTGCATTTTCACACTGTTTCTCCAAAATAGCCGCATCAAAATCCGTTCCTACAAAAATCAGCTGAAAATCATCGTTCAGTTCATCGTAAATGACATCCAGAATTTCATCGGCCCATTTCCAAAGGTCTTCATCCGAATACTGGATCAATCGGCTGTACGCAGACGGCGGTTTTCCGTTCAGCAAAACGCTCACGTTGGGTCTGTAAGGATCATATTGAATTTCCACAAGACTTGGCATTTGATCACCTTCCCACAAAAGCATTGACTTTTAGTGTCACAAGAACGAGTTATCTCTCCCAATCATCACGCGTCCGCTCGCGTTCCCATCCGCTATCGGAGCTATCGTTTTTATTGTCAAATTTTCGGTTCTTTGCATCCTCTGCCTGTTCCTCCATCGAAGGTGCGTCTGCCTTCAGATCATCGAGAAAACTATTGCGCCTTGATGCAAAACTGTCCTTTGCAGATTCTTCTTTAGACTCCTCCGCTTTATCTGGTTCTTCTGCAGATTCTTTCTTTGCAAAAAGGCTCTTGATTTTATCCAGAAAACTTGTTTTTTCTCCCGACTTTTCTTCGGCGTTTTCATTTCCGCAGTCTTTGGCTTCTTTACCACGCTCGCTCTGATCCATTTTTCCGTCAAAGTCATCATAGTTTTCGGCGGTGTCCTGACTCTCATTGGTCTCCGATTTTTCCGGAGCTTCGCTCACCTCTTTGGATTCGCTCGTTTCATTGAAGTTTCCAAATGACATTTTTATTCCTCCTGAGGGTCGATTTCAAAAATGCGATACATCATCCTGCAAAGCATAGTTATTCTGCTGTTGCGGTAGAGCTTTATTTTTCCACTGTTTCCAGCCACTTCAAGCAAAAGCAAGATAACTTCTGCCTTTGCCTTATCGGAATCCATGACCAAATAGAGATCAAGTGCTTTAAAGAACCGCTCGAACCAGCTTTCTGTTCCTTTTTCATATCTTCGGACCAGACTTGCAAATTCAGCAGAGTCTGCATCATACTTTGCAAATTCATTGTATGTTGGAATTCCGTCCATAGGAATGACCTGAAAAAGCCCCTCGCATCCAATAAGTTCCATCAACAGTTGGCCAAACACTTTACGGCTCCGGCTCTGCGTCTCAAACAGCCGCTTGTTATATCCGGACACGATCTCATCCATCTCACGTTTTTTATCTCCTGTGAGTCCGGAATTTTTAATGACACTTCTCAGTTTCATGGGAGAGAATCTGCTTACTTTATACTGTTCTAGCAGCAGCAGCACAATGTCTCCACGGAACACACGGAGCAGTGACTGATCCGTATACTCTACATCCGCGTTGTACCGATCATCCCACTTATCAACCTTCATCAAAACCGGTGACAGCCAACCCTTTTGGAAGACTGCTGCAACGCCGACATTCAATCGAGAGAGTTCACCGGTCTGTTCTTCACTCAATGCCAGTGCGCTTCCCAATTCTTCGCATGCATCCTTGGCAGGCGTGTTCATAATGATCTTCGTTGCCGTATTCTCAATGGCCGAAGTATCCACTGCCATCGGAGACTGATCAATGATGATAAATCCTTCGCCATAGGTTCGCATCTCCTTGATGGAGTTGCTGATCATCTCCACCGATTTACCCACCATGTTTGCGCCCTCTTGATTCTGATCTTTTGAGGTACGTTTCAAAAGGTTATGCGCTTCCTCCAACACAGTAACATGCTTCAGCTCGGAGTTCAGCGCCAATTTAGGATTTGCTTTTCTCTGCGACTTGCGATATTCATTAAGTTTCATAATGAGAACGCCCATCATCAGTGCTATTGCCTCATCAGAGCCCAATTCACTCAAGTCAATCACAACATTGGAGTCAAACAGAAGTGAATCTTCAACGCCTTCACTGCTCTTAAAAATCAGTCCGTTGATACCAACTGTCATAGACTGTACTCGTGTTACCAGCGCACCTTTGTAGTCGCCCTTGGAATCTGCCGAATAATCCGAGGTGTTGATAATTTCCGGCAGGAGCTTCAGCACATCAGCAAAAACCGGATATTTATGATCACTGATACCCGGTATCCACACAGAGTTCTGCACATCCCAGCCACATCGGACATAGGCATCGTTCACCGCCTGCTTCAGGATCGCCGGCATTGCTGCGTAAAGCGGCCACGATGCATTAAAAATCTGTAGAAGCTGTTCAATATGCGACAGTATATGTATATTCTCCGGAAATTGGAAGGGATTGATCTTCAAAATACGGTAAGCGTTCGGATCCGTTGTAAAGATTTTAATACCCTTGAGTCCACCGAATACCTGCTTATACTCGCCCTTTGCCGGCTCAATCACCATCAGCTTGACATTATTACGCAGCACCTGTTCCAAAAGCTGATATGTCGCATACGATTTACCAGAGCCGGAGGACCCCGTGATAAAGCAGTGAGAAGCCAGCAGATCAAGATCCATCTTTACCCGAGTGTTTTCAACCACTCCCATATGATAGATGCTGCCGAATTCGATGCTTCGTCCGGGTTTTCGGTTTTCATATACGACTGTGCGCCCAAACTCCGCCATTTCCACGACTGCAAGACCGGAGACAGATTTCTTTGGGAAACCCATTACCATCGGCAGCTCATTGCCACTGACAAGATTTGTCGGCGTAACGAGCTGTTTGGAATATCCACCCTCAAACGCAGGTATTTCCGCCTGCGGATGCGAAAAGTGCAGAACATAATCCAGAATTCGGTTAATGGACTCCGCCTGGTTCAGAGACCATACATTCAGATGTGCACTTTCAACATTGGAGTTATCACCCGTCATAAGCGCCTTGTAGACGTTGCCTGCCAATGCAGTGGTATGAATATCTTTCGACATAAAATACCCACAAAATTCCCACATTCCAAACGATTCACAAAGTTTGAATCGTTCAAGCTCAGCCTGCGCCCGTTTCATCAGAGTTTCGACGCCCTTATTTTCATAGGTCAGGGTAATTGTTTTAGACGACCCCGTCGTCGTCGTTGTTCCACTGGTTCTCCCATCCGTTGTGCTTGAACCCTGACTGTCCGAGAAAGACTGTGTGAATGAGCTGCCCGACGTGTAAGAGTCAAACGAGCCATTCGACCATCCGCTGTTGCTGCCAAAACCTGCATTCCAGCCGCTTGAGCCACCTTCGTCCGATTGGCTCGAGCTGGTACCGAAGTTAGCGCTGGTGCCTCCACTGGTGCTGGCATTTGTTCCGCTAGAGTGAGAGCTGCTGGTCGTATTGGAGTTGCTCACGCTCCGGTTTACGGATTTTGAAAAGCTGGACGAGATGCTCTCGTTCACGGCCGAGCTTTCGTTCTCACCGTAGGCAAGGGACAGCTTTGCATGAGGAGATAAAGCGGAACACAGTTCCTCATAGCCATGTTTGCGCTGCTCAGTGACAGCTTTATCCAATGGTGTTGCCAGACAAACTGCAGCATATGTCTTTCCGCTCATGGTGTCTATAAATTTTTCGATTCCCTGAACGAAGGACTCTGTGTCGAAGTTTTCCTCTCTCATCGAAGGAACAACGGAAACAGAAGAAAGACTTTTAATTCCAGACTTTTTTATCTCATCTATCATTTTTTCAGTTTCGCTGACAGAGAGAGTACAGTAGCTAATACCCGGGAAGTTACCTTTCAGCGTTGACTCCAGCACATCCCCAGCGATTGCTGCATTCAGTACGGACCTCGTCCCAATAAAGAATCGGACAGCATCGCCGTCACTTTGGATCAGCAATGCAACTGCGCTGTTCAAGCTATGCAAAGCAGAATACACGCTTTTTAGTTTGTCCGTGAATTTTTCTTTTTGATCATACACTATCTTTGTTATTTCGAGTAAACGTAGCTTCGTGGTATCCATCAAAGCTCTTGTCTCCGGCACGATCGGAGCAGCCGAAAAAGACTCCAGATAAGTTCTGTTCAAATAAACATCTGCCACCTGAAAGCCCCGGGCAAGCTGTAGCTCTGTGTTCACCCGCTTCTCCGACTGGTTCCAAGCCTCCTCGTACTGAGAGTATCTTTTTTGCTCCGCCATACATATGCTCCATTTCCTTGTCAGCATCAGAAATCTCTCCTAAGCGCTCCTATCGTAAATTTTTATATAATGCTGACAGAATGATTCTGTGTATTTCGATGATTTATTACATTCTACCACATCAGTTCTGTACTATCAAGCAATTCTTTGTCAAATTAAGGCTTTCAATCTGGAACATCTAGGGACAATTACCTGTATGCTTTCTAATGAGGTGAAAAAATTGGATTATGCAAGCTTCCTTCGACAACGAATCACAGAACTTCGCATGAAACGCAATGTTTCAGAGTATCAGATGAGCCTAGAGCTAGGACAAAACAAAAATTATATTCAAGGCATAAGCTCCGGAAAAGCACTTCCATCTATGACGCAATTCTTTAATATATGCGATTACTTTTGCATTACTCCAGAGCAATTCTTTAGCAGCAGCGGTCGACCAGAGCTAATCGATGCCATCTCAGAGGGAATACAAGAATTTTCCGAAGCAGATTTGGAACTTCTGCTTCTCTTCATTCGCAGATTGCAAAAAAATATATAGATACAATATCAGTCTTTTCAGCTGCTCAAGATTCTCACGCCACATCAATAAGTCCTACTTCTACCGCTTTACTGCAATAAATTTCACAAAACTATCTTGACGCACCCACGCTTCCATGATACCCTTTATTCCAAATCCTGCTGACAAAAGTGGTGGGCCTCACCGTGATAACCACCACTTTCAGCAGATGATTGCCCAGAAAGAATGTATCGCCCCGCAACACACCCGATCATTTTGCCGCCGTTTCACCCCGACAAAATCCTTCGCCTGTACTGCGTGGGCGGTATTTTTCTTTTCTGGGAACTTCTCGGGGCAAGGCCCCTCCATCTTGCTATCTTGCTGCGCAAGACCGTCCCGTTGCTTAAAAGCCCCACTGGGGCTTTCATTGCTACGCTACGCTTGCAAACGCAAACCGTACCTTGAAAATTTCATGAGCCGACCGGACGTGATACCGGCTTTTCCGCCAACGCCGCTGCAAAACAGGGGCAGGAACTTCGTTCGGAGCAAACGGCGATCAACATACACGAGCAGCGGAACTCTCTACTTATTTTTGCGTCTTAACAATTCGGAAACAACTCTCAGAAACGTGTTTTGAGCGCAGCGGTAGAGGGCAAGAACCGTCCCGTGGCCACAAATTTTCAAT
>ERZ773138.1725-NODE-1725-length-19147-cov-10.420647_pt1 | contig 19147 bp, 16 predicted proteins | sample MGYA00511114_ERZ773138 | MGnify/ENA primary metagenome ERZ773138 (study PRJEB29015, sample SAMEA2737805) | human gut metagenome | biome: human gut; feature: human-associated habitat; material: faeces | place: China | collected 2012 ...
TTGGATCGATTGGACGCTAAAATTAAAAAGTTGGAAAAAGTAACAATAGGTTTAAGTTGTGATGGAACTCTTTTGGAATTGTATAAAGAGTATCGCAAATACGAAAAATACTTGAGAAGTAATCTGTAGAAGTTTTTGATAATGTTGCAACTAATATTTCCGTTTTTGAAACGTAATTTACCCCAAGACCCCTTCTTGATTAACAGAATCTTCGTGTCTATATACCTTATATATAATAAGGTAGAGGCGTATAATCAGTTTATAGAAAGATATGTCATCTCTGAAACCGACAAAGATTATGAGGAGTTAGGAAAGGTACTTGCCTTTCTTGATAAGCAAAATGTTAAGATGATTAACTTGGAGGATATGATCAAGCTCTTTGAGTTTGTTATATCTCCATCGGATAGAATCGTGACGGGGGCTATCTATACGCCCAAGAAAATCAGAAAATATATACTTGATGCTTGTCTTCGTAAGAACACAGACTTATTACAAATTCGTGTAGCTGATATTGCTTGTGGATGTGGAGGCTTTCTGATGGACGCTGCCAGAATGATTCATAGAACTACAAAAATGCCTTATCGAGATATTTTCAAAAGATGTATTTATGGCATAGATATCCAGAATTATTCTATAGAAAGGTGTCAGATACTTTTAAATCTATTGGCTTTGACAGAAGGGGAAGTCGTAGATTTTGAATTCAATCTGTTGTGTGCTGATACATTGGATTTCAAGTCGCATGAATGGAACTCTAATTTTGACCACTTTGATGTAATCGTGGGTAATCCGCCTTATGTCTGTGGTAGAAATATGGAGGATGATACCAGGTTGAAGACTAAATGGTATGAGGTATGTGATTCAGGTTCTACTGATTTATACATTCCTTTTTTCCAGATTGCTGTGGAGATGTTGAATGATGAGGGGAAGATAGGGTATATTACGATGAATTCTTTTCTGAAGAGTTTGAATGCTCGTAAGCTGAGGGCATTTTTCGTTGATAATCAGTTTGATATTCATATTGTTGATTTTCGGGGGTATCAAGTGTTTAAGGGTAAAAGTACTTATACCTGTTTGTTTTTCTTGGAAAAGGAAAAGAGCAAAGCTCTCCATTATAGTTGCGATGAGCAGGTGAAACTTGCCAAGCGAATGCATTATGAGGACATACCTTGGAATTTGCTGGATGCAGAGAAAGGATGGAACTTGAATCAAAATAAAGTGACTAATAAAATAGAGTCTGTTGGCACACCTTTGTTTGAGTTTTGCCAAACTCGCCATGGTATTGCGACATTGAGTAATAAGACTTATATATTCTTGCCCAACAAGGAAGATGATAAGTATTATTATCTAGAAAAAGAAGACGTGAGCTATCCTATAGAGAAGACTCTCTGTAAAGACATCGTGAATTCTAATAAATTGAATTCAGAAAAGGCTCTTGTTGATCTTGTTCATAAGGCTATATTTCCTTATGTGATTGACAAGAGTGGTAAGGCTGTTTTGATTAAAGAGGAGATTATACAAGCAAAATATCCTTGTGCGTATTCATATCTGCAATCTCAAAGGGAAACATTGGATAAACGAGATAAAGGAAAGGTTGGGGATTATCCAGCATGGTATGCTTATGGTCGGACGCAATCGTTGGTAATGCCTGCAATCAAGATGTTTTTCCCGAAAATTGCTAATAAGCCATTAAACTGCGTTATTGTAGAAAATTCAAACTTGCTGTTATACAATGGTATGGCGTTCGTGGGTGATGATATGCGAAAGATGAAGATTTTGCAGAAGGTGTTGGAGTCTGATATTTTTTGGAACTATGTTGTAGCTAACAGTAAGCCTTACACATCAGGATATTATTCGCTGAATGGTTCAAACATCAAAAACTTTGGTGTTCCTAAGTTTACTAAAGCAGAAGAGGAAGAACTTCTTAGATTGGAAGACAAAGGAGCCGTTAATCAATGGCTATCGTCTTTCTATGAGTAAATATAGGGCATATTATTTGAAACATGATGATTTCCAATGTAAATACAAAAGAATTAGTCATTTTATTTGGTGGTTTGATAAAAAAGTCGTAACTTTGGAAATTATTATTTGTAAATAATGACAAGTATGGCAAACGACAATAATAACATACAGATTACTGATGAGTCTCAAATTGTTCTCTATCAGCCAAATGAAAGCATCTCTCTTCAAGTGAAGATTGATGCAAGCCATGATACTGTATGGCTTACTCAGCAGCAAATAGCTGACCTTTTCGGTACAAAACGACCAGCTATAACAAAGCATTTGAGAAATATCTTCAACAGTGGTGAACTTGACCAGAATTCAGTTAGTTCCATTTTGGAACATACTGCGGCTGATGGGAAAACCTATAAAACGCAGTTTTACAATCTTGATGCTATTATTTCTGTTGGCTATCGTGTAAATAGCATCAATGCTACGGCCTTTCGTAGATGGGCAACTCGTGTTTTAAATAATTATTTGTTAAAAGGTTATTCTGTTAACCAGCAACTATTGGCGATGCAGCGACAGTTTGATTCTCGATTGGAAGAGCATAGTCTGCGTATGACACGTATTGAAGATAAACAGGCAGCACAGCAGGAACAGCTTGACTTCTTTATTCGTACATCTACACCTCCTGCAGAAATGGTTTTCTTTGAGGGTGATTTCTATACTGCACGTGTGGCTTTGGAGAACTTGGTTCGTTCTGCATCCCATCGTGTTATAGTCATTGATGCATATGTATCAGCCTTGACTCTTGACTTTCTGAACATTAGAAAATCTGGAGTGGAAGCAATTATCTATACAGTAGGTGTCGGTCAGGGAATGCAACGATTGATGGAGGAGCATGATAGGTTGTTCCCTGATGCTCATATTGATATCAGAAAATGGAGTAAGGAGTCCCATGATCGTTGGCTTGTCATTGATGATACGCTTTATCATTGTGGTCATTCTTTAAACGCTAATGGTGGGCACAAAATCTCGGCAATAACAAGAATGGGTATATCGCCTGATGATATTCTTTCTGTTGTTGGCTAGTAACATTACCTGATGGATAGGGGAGATAATACGGAAGGAATTGGGCTGAGACAGCTTCTCGATTACTACTTTGTTGTTGTGAAGTGGCACACGGATCTCACAAATCTCACGGATTTGGCTGCGTTGCAGCGGGATTTGAAATAGTTGGGATTGTGGAAGTTTGCAGGGGCGGTGATGTATGTGCTGCATGAGGCATTGGGATTACCTGAGGAGAAGATGATAGCTCCGATGGATGAGAAGCGTGGGAGGTTGCTGTTGGCAGAGATACTGGATGGTGGTAACTTCGATAGACACTTTACGAAGTATGCTGGGTTTACGCATCAGAGTATGGGGAAGAAGTATTTCCTGAAGATATGGAGAAATATGCACTTCGTTCGATATTATCCTGGTGAGGCTCTTTGTGAACCATTGTTCCGTACTTGGCACTTTTTCTGGAGGCTAAAATATAAAAAATAAATTAATCAAATAATTAATTGAAATAACTCTGTTTATGTTTATCGAGATGCAGATAGGTAATCAGCTGGATGAGGATGACTATCTGCACTTCGATTATCAATCGATAATCATAATGAAGAAGACAGTTTTTGTAAGCGATTGCTATGACCTACTACATTCTGGTCTGCTTCGAGAACAATCCGGAGCATCATGATGGTATCATCTCGGGTGCCCAGGATTCTATCGGTATCTGTGTTCCCGGTCTGGTGCGTCATTATTATGACAATAACTTCTGGCCGGAGAAGATAGAGAGTACGCAGGATGAGATGACCCTCCGTTTCCTGGAAGACCACCTGGTGATGATTCCGATGGAACCGAGAAGACCAGGATGCAGTGTGGTAGAAGGTAAGGAGCAGTCTCTTCTTCATGTGGGGCTTTGCCCATGGCATCCTCGAGGTGCTGAATCCGCATTTCCAGGAGTCGTTTCATATCAGCAAGGCGATGTCGGCCTTGACGCAGGCTGCTGTCTATGGTGCCTACTTTCTGATGGCGCTGCCTGCCGAATGGATTATCCGGAAGTGGGGCTACAGGAGGGGAGTGATAACAGGACTGGTTCTCTTCGGTATCGGTGCTCTGATGTTCATACCGGGAAGCAGAATCAACCTGTCGCAGTCGCTCAATGGTATCGGATGGATTGTAGGACCGCTGGTTGGCGGACCATCAAAGGTCTCGCCAGATTGTACGGGATGGGACCGCCGGGAGAGGAAAGTTTACAGTTAATAGTTTACAACTTATATTCGGGGGATTTTGTTGATTTATTGTGAATTTCTTAGTGTTGTAATTTGCAGATAACTTGCAGATTTATTTTGATTTTCTTTGGCGGTTTCAATAAAAAAGCGGAACTCTGCGGCAATAAACTATAAAATGAATAATGACTATGATGGGAATATTACAAGTTGCCTCTTATATATACAAACGCTATATGGATGATTTTGGCGTTCGTATTGATGAAATAAAGTTGCAGATTTGAGAGAAGCTAAGAATCAAGGAAGAGGGTATGGCTTATGACACACCCTCTTCTTTGTAAAACAGCTGTTTTTTATACTTTAATTATATATAAGTAAAAGATGTTATTGTATTTATCACTTATCTGATGTTTATTTCAGAATCAAGCGTATTGGCATCGCCTTGTAGCGGCCATTGTTCATGCCGTTGCTACCACTCACGAATCTCATATTGGATAATCCTTTCCTCTTGTTGTAAACATCAAAGTATCTATACCAGAAACCATATTCAGGACTGTTGGTACCGAAGCCCTGCGTACCTGACAGCAAAGTCTTGGTCCAGAGATTTACATGGATAGGGTTCTTATGGCTCTCGCCCTCCAAGAATCCACCCATAGGCAGATAGATGTATGGCAACTCGGAATCCACCGTCTTGATACGCACGCAGTTGTAGGTTTCTCCTAACGATGTGGACTTTGGTACCACCTCCAGATTGCCTGCATTAACTAATTCTTCGAACACGGCATCAATTGGAATGGTATAGCCTGTTGGTGCCAAGGTGCTGGAGAGATCCTGAGTGGCATCGCTGGTGCTCTTTTTTTCAGAGATACAGAAATAGCCACCAATGGCTTTCTTGTTCTTTTCCAGTGCTACCACATCTGGGGCATAGAAACCATTGTTGGATGCACCTAGGTTGCGGTCTAACATATAATAAGTAGTGGTGGTTTCATCGGCCTTCTTTCCCTGTACCTTTACCACACCATAATAGAACCAGCCCTTCACCTTCTTCGTATTATCCCCGTTTTTTGCCAGCTGATAATCCTTATATATATTGGAAGACTCATCTATCTTATGGAAGATACCAGTATGATAAACAGGATAGGTGATCTTGATGCCAGCCTTGTTGATGATGGTAAATGAAGACTTCCACAATTCCTTGTTTGCCGTAGTATTGGTAAGGCTTACCTTCCAATTGCCATTATCTTTTTCCACTTTGATTCTACTATCATCGTTAATCTTAAAATCTCCATCTAGATAAGGGATAAGATACGTGATATTTGCGGTTCCCACGCAGAAATGCAAACCATCATTTCTCACAGCCCCTTGCATTTCTGCAGGAGTGATGCCTTGCACAGTGTCCAACCACTTGAAATAGTTGTCTGCTACGGTGGAGTTATTATACTGCATGATAACGGTTCTATCAGGATCATCTTTTCTAAAGTCGAAACCAGCCTGCTTGATGGTTATATCCAGAGAAAGGTCGCCAGAAGTAACGGTGATGGTTCCTGTACGTGGATTCTCTGATTGGTTATTCTTTTCAAGCGTAAGCTTCAAGGTATATTTCTTGCCTTTAGAAGATCTGCTTGTCTCTGGTATATCATTCACGGTCTCTTGCTGACAAGCGGTTATCCAAGAATTATTTCTCTTGACACTATATAGCGCACTATCACTACTCGTTGCCTTTGGCAAGGTAGTAACAATGGTTACGGTAGCCTCTGTTGTGTTTGCATTTATCTCCTGATAATCGCTCACTCCCAGTTCATAGTCTTTGCAAGCTATCATTCTGGTGATTTCAGGATTATCGTCCCGCACCTCTACTTCCACTCTATTCTCTGGCAGACTCTTCTTAGCCTCTTCAAGCGTAGAGAAGCCATAGTCGTTTACCTTGGTTACCTTGATGGTATAATGGTGGTTACGGAGCAAGGCATATTGGATTTTCTCTTTAGCATCCTTGTAGAGTGCCACCTTATAATATCCTTCTCTTTTCTTATATTTCGCCTTGATGATCACCATTGCCTTGCCTGCGGAAGTTTCATTTACTGCCACGGTGGTTGCGGTACCGCCGCCCAATGGGTTGTCCGTTCTGAGATCGGTAGATTCCGCCAAGTCATCGGTCGTAGGCTCAATATAATTGGCAGGAGCTATGGCTGCCTTGGTTGCCATGTTATAGACATACAAGCCTGCATTAGTGAAATTACTCTGGATGCTATTGTCTATCTCCAAACTAATCTTGGCGCATTGGCGCAACATCGTCACAGAAGGATTAGCTTTCAAAAGACTATCAATTGAAATTTTACCCCAGCAGATAGGGGCATCAAGCTGAGGGGCTCTCTCCTGTGCAGCAGTGAGAGACTGCAAGTCTTGTGCCTCGTCCTTCGTCATATCGCTGGCATTGGCTACAAGATGTACATTCTTGGTACCAGCAGGTACATTGGTTATCTTTACCTTGTAGCTGCCATCAGGCTGCTGTGATAAGGTAGAATTGCAATCTGTCTGGTCTAAGTATATGTCCTTATCTCCATAGAACACAGCGCAGAGCGAATTGAATTTCTCCGAGGCCCCCGCTCTTGTACCAATCTGTTGCTTGGTGAAGTTAGTCAATTGAAGGTTCAAGACAAGTCCCTCGGCAGGGATTTCATCCCCGCCGAGTCCGATAGCCTCCATCGTATCCTTGCAGGAAACAAGGCTGAGGAGCAATCCTATCCATATCATTAAATGTTTGATCTTCTTCATTGCGTAAACTGATTTATAACAGTGTTCAAATCTGATTCTAATCTTATTTAATCCACCTCAGATGGTTTGCCAGCGTGCCAAGAGGAGCCATCGTAATAGCCTGTGTCATTATGCTTCTCATAGCTGTTGCCATTGAAAAGGAGAATGGATTTGTCGTCAGAAATTTGATTATCTTTCATAATTCTGATGTCCTTCTCGTGGTCTCCCTTAACAGCCTTGAGGGTAATCACAGTCTCATACCAACCATTGCCGGCATTAGTGCAACTCCAACTTTTATTATTTTCTTTGTCGAGAATAGTGAATTGTTCTCTTTTGCCATTGTTTTCGTGGGCGACACCATATACCTTAAACCATCCATAAGTCTGGAATTTGGTGTAAATGGTAAACTTGATGTTCTCAATAGTTGGCATGGCATCATATATGTTCCAAGTAGGGTCTGATGTAGGATCATAGACAATCCAACCCTCGCAGTCCTCATAGTCGAAGAGTGGAATACCTGGTTCCAAGTGTTGTGGGCAGCGATGCACAGAGTAACCTACGCTGTTGTTGTAGTTGTTGCTAAACATTATCAGCGTTTCGCCCGGTTTTATCTTTCTGTCACCAGTGGCTCCGTGCTGTGTATGTTTCTGCACAGCATTTACACTGAAGTCTTTGTAGTACCACCCCGTATTGGTTTTGTCGTCGTTCATATAGTCTCCTGGCCAACCTGAATCATCTTTGCCACCCCATTTTTCTGTATATATCCATCCTTTTCCTGTGATGGCATTCTCCGTTTCACCTATTTGGGTATATACGTAGATGCAATGGTTTTTTGTTTGTGCCTGATTCTTGTCACCTGTCCAGCTCTCTTCAAACCATCCGTCGTTCCAGTTGTTATTGCCTCCCTCGGCTAAAACACCCAAGAAGTTTCCTGTCACGTTAGATTTGTTCGGGTCGCTTGTGCCGGCGTATGGAATTCTGTCGTTGATGGCTCTAAAGTTGATACGATAGTTACCTACTGCAGGCTTTACCGTTACCTTGATTTCCTTCTTAAAGTCGAAGCCTGCTGCAGATTCCTTTGGCTGCACAGTGAGGTAATGTACTGTCGTGGTAACAGGGTTACTGGTTGCCTCAATCTTGAAGGTTCCTTCTGGAGTTTCAGGATTATCGCAAGATGCCTTAATGTTTGACTTGCCTACGGAGGAAGAGGTTACGTTATTGGTGAAAGCCAAACCGCCGAGGTTGGTCTTAAACCGTACCACTTTGGTATTGTTGTCGCTATTCCAATAGATGGTTACTTCCTGTGGATTTACCTCAAAATAAGGAGAGGCATCATAGGCTACATCGAGATATTTCTTGATGTTACCAGCCTTAATCCAAACCTTTGCCGTACCCTTGTATTTTTCTTTATATTCGGAGAACAGAATGTCCTTGTTGATGTTGAATGTGATTCTATTTTTCACTGCATCTAGCTTGGTCACAATCACATCTTTCTCACCAACCTTTTCATCGCAACCGAAATCTGCATCTGTCAGCATTACGTTCGACTCATAGTCGATGGAGTCTGTCGTGGTAGATGTTACGCGCGCCTTCGTCTTGCTTACCCACAAAGTAGTATGGTTGAAGTCGGCATCTATCGTTACAGGAGTCCAGTCCTTTACGCTCACATTACAGTCGAGTGTCATGTTTCCCAGACTCTTGATGTTGCCGATAATCTCATAATAGGTGCCACGAGGGAAGGTCGGAACTTTGGTGGAGTCCTGACGATGTCCCAGCTTAATCGTATAGTTGTTCTCAAAGCTACCATTCACAAAGCCATTAACTTTGAGGGTAGACTGCTGAGAGGCATCGGCGATATAACGCTCAGGCAGATAGTAAGTGCCTTGGAAAAGCCACTTATCGGCGGCATTCTGTGGAGCAGCTGTAGGAGTAGCACCCTGAACAAGGGTGATGATGTCCTTATTATTCACATTGGCATTGTCTGCTTTCTCTGTCCAGTCTCCCGCCTTATAATAACCACCCTTATTGCTTGCCTCAGAAGAAGTTACATAAACTTCATTTTCAAAACCTTTGGCATAATCTGTGCTAACATTAGAATTGCTAAATGCTCCATTCCAACTCAGCGTGGTGCTAGGAGAAAGCTTTTGAGCCAGAATATCCTTGATGCGATAGCTCTTTCCTTTGAATGCAGAACCTTCAGCAGTAGGGTCGAAAAGCAGGTTGAGCTTAACCTTTACGCATGTAAACTTCAGGTTAGCTGCCACCTCGGTATATTTATCACCACCTTTTTCTATTTTTGTATCGATGATATTACCGTTCACATCCTTTGGCTCATAAATCATCGGGATGTTTGTAGAAACCGGCATTCCCGGTTCTGTTCCAGCTACATAGTTCAGTACTATATTTTTGAGATCATTTTCTGTTTGGATAGTCTTACCACTCAACACCTTGTTCATATTGGCAACCACATAGATATGGTAAGTGCCCGGCTCGATATTGAGCTGATAGTTAGCTACATTCGGCTCTGCCATCATTGTAGCCAGTGGGGCAGGGAGCGTCTCTACCAGGAGCTTGCCTTCATTTCCTGTAGGGAAAGCATAGAGGGTCAGGTCGTTGATCTGGCATTCATCTACCGTGGCATTATAGGTAGGAAGGCCGGCAGCATCGTCGGTACGGGTGCCGCGGCTGCTGAGCACGGTTGGCACGAGTACATGTAAGTTGCTTTCTGACGAAATGGGAGCGCGCTCGCCTCCAAGTTCGTCAGAGCAACTTACTGTAACCAACAATATAAACCAACTAACTAAACTTAAAATGAAATCTCGTATTTTCATTGTTTCTAATTTTTAAAGTCAAATACTCTTATGAGCTAAATGCCCGGAAGGGGCTCTGACACCTGAAACGGTTAGAAATCGACACGCTGGATGCGCTTGCTCCAATCCAGGATGGAAATGCTGAGCTGCATATACTTCCACTGGTTGCCCTGGAGGAAGAAGTCGAGCTTATAGTCGTACTCTCGGTCCAGGAATTCCTGTGCTGAATAATGGCGGGCTTCGAAGGCGCCACGGCCTTGAGCCAGACAGTCAGCAAGATTGATGCGTGCCACCTCTTCGCCAGTAGTCTTGTTCGTGATGGTGAGGATGGCGTTCTTGTCGTTTTCTGCTGCCGGATGCCAGATGAGTCGGGAGAACATGAGGGCGGCATGAGCGGTGCGCTCCTTTACATTGCCCTCGGTATCCTTAAACTCAGTGGTCCAGGTGTAGTATGGGGTATATGTCAACTCCTCGTCGGGGAGGAGAGAGTTGTCGTAACTGATATCGCCGTTGGCATTGGTTATCTGATAACTGAAGTCATCGGCATTGATGTTGGCAGGCTCTTCGGTCTGATGCAGGCTGATGGTGAGCTGCTTGGTATCACGAACCAGACCGATGGTATGGCGTGTAACCAGCAGGTCTTTTACTTCAACCAGTTCGTTGCTGAGTCCTTGCCAGAGAGTATCGAGCGGTTGGCTCTGGTTGTTCACCTTGCCCTGTTCGCGGTCGAGTCGTGCATGGAGGGCGGTGATGTTGTCACCCTGCTGTGGCAGAGCTATCTGGAATTTGGCACCTGGCTGCGCAAGTGCATCTTCGTATTTCTTTTGGAAGGCGAAGGTTGCGAATCTGTATTTGCCCGGTTCCAGATTGATTCGCATGGCATAGTTAGGGTCCTTGAGCGGCTGTGATGTCGCATCGTTATAGGCATCATGGCGAGCAATGAAGTTGCCCTGCTCGTCGTATACGAATACGCAGAGTCCGCCCACATGATCATTGAACATGTCGGCACGCTGCACGTTGTAGTCGTACTTGAACTGCAAGTCAACACCCATGTCACAAGGAGGCAGGTCGTCGTGCATCAAGTCGTTGCAGCTGCTGAGCATACTGCCCGCCATGATGAATCCCCATCCCATGCATATATTCTTGATCCAACTGTTAAACTTCTTGTTTGCCATGATGCTTATCTGTTTTATGAAAAAGTAAAGTGTATAAATAGATTCTTATTCTTCCGAGATAGCCAGCCGCTCCTTAGCGCTAGAGCGGCTGAGCTATATATAATAATGTGTAATGGATTACAAATCTACGTCCTGTGAACGCTTAGCCCAGTCGAGGATCTTCACGCTGACGCTGATGTACTTGAAGTTTTCATCATCTGGAACGTCTGGCTTAACATCTGGAACATCAGGATAGCCTGGACCACTTACTTTGTCAACGGTCAATTCATACCAGTTGTTGCGGAGAACGCCATAACGTCCTAGGAAACTTAAGTTGTCAGTTCCATAACTTTGTCCAGCTTCCCAAGGAGTGAGGACTCCAAAGTGCTTAACACGAGCTATATAATAAGCCTCTGCATTCTGGTAGGTGCTGATTCCTTCGCCTTCCTTGAGACCTAATTTTGCGTTGATGGCATCTATATTGGTCTGGTCGAGAGTTACACCAGCTACTGAGATGTTACACAATGCCAACAAATGATTGCCTGCCTTTGTGATGTCGTTTCCTGCAGCTGTCAATTCGACGGTTGTATTAGCCGTAGTTGCTGATGTTACAACTTTAGTAACGGCTGCCACAATTTCTTTCTTAAGATTTGTCTCATCCCAAATGGCAGTATTCTTACCTACCATATAGAATGTTGCGTCCTTTGTGAAACCCTTTGGTGTATACTTAGCCTTGAAGACAACACGAGTGGTCTGACCCTGCATCATATTGTCAAGGTTGAATGTGTTCTCAAGACAGTACTGAGCATCGGAAGTGGTTGCTGTCAATTCATCCTTAACGACGTAGTTGAAATTCTCAGTTCTCTTGCCAACACCAGTCTCAATATCATTCAACTCAGCGATGTCGTAATTAGGGTCTACACCCCAATATACACGCTTAGCAGCTGTTGCAGTATTATTGTCTACGAAGCGTAAAGTTGTTGCATTGTTAGTAGGACTGCTAGGGGTTGCTGTGTTAGACCAAATATCATCATAGCCAGTACCATCAGTTTTGTGAATAGGGAAACTCTTCTTGTTGGTTACGTCCAAGCCCCATTTTTGGATGGTTACCTCGTCACCCTTATATGTACCATCTGCAATAGTCTTTTTGGCACTTGAAGCAGAAGTTACCGTTACCTTAGCAACTCCACGCTCAACGTAGATGTCTGTAGAAGGATTAGAAGCTGCTTGTGCCTCGGTAGGGTAAATCTTTGCGCTTTCGATAGGAACCAATGTTGTAACCTTGTTGTCCTTGTACAAAGGAGCGTTTGCCATGTAGAAACCATCATCAGTATTAGCGATTTTGTCAGTTACATTTGCTGTTGCTTCATTCCATGCTGAAAAAGTCTGATTTTCGCCAGGGAGGTCCACTTTTTTGCTGCTCTTTGTTCCATTATTCAGAAGAACCAATGCATAGAACTTTTCTGTAGTATTTACTTTGTCCAACTTTACGGTAATCTTGGCATGAGTTGTAACGCCTGGTTCAGATGGATCCTTCCAAGGAGCCATTGAACCCAAGTTTACGCTTTCCACAAAGGTGTATTCATTCTCAGATGCTCCAGCTTCCTTGAAGATGAGCAAGGTTGCATCGTTTACATCATACTCCTTCGCATCACCTGGTGTGAATTCAGGGTCGCCAGCTGCACGAGTGCCGTTTGTAGAAGGCAAGTTGATGGTGAAAGTTGCATAACCAACACCAGTTTCATTAGTACCAGTACCTGGACCTGCGGTTCCCAAGTCCTCATTGCTTGAACAGCTTGCTGTCATAGCTGCGATGACAGCCAAGCCAAATAAATGTTTAATCTTCATAATCTTTGAAAGTTAAGCTTGTTTATAATCGTTATTCTCTAATTTTCTGTTATTCCAATTCCTTTATCTGCTTGAAGACATCTCTTACACGCTCTGCCTCTTTCGAGTTGCCTGCCTTGGCAAGATGCTTTTCGGCAGAAGTAAGATCACCTTTCTGCAAATCGGTGCAGGCGGCATTGAGATTCGCTGTCTCATCATCTGGGAAGAGGCGAACAGCAATGTCGAATACCTCGTTAAACTCTGGCGAACCCGGCTCGTAAGTCTGTGCCACCAGGAACATCTCCTGCAGAGAAAGCTGCTGTGGTTTGGTCTTCAATATCTCCTTGGCCTCTTCGATGCTGAACGGACGAACCGTGTAGGTTACCGTATAGTCGCTATGACGGAGACGAGGATAGATATGATCCAGGATGTAGCGGTAACTAGCCGGATGGAGCTTTCTGATCTTCAGGTCCTTATCGTCGGGAGCCAGCGAGGAGTTAGCTATCTCGAGAATTGCTTCCTTATCAGCCAGATGACTAGCCTGAATCTTCTTCTTGAATCCTTCCCAGTCTTCCGGTGTAGCCTGATAGGTAAAGAGCTTGCTGTTTAAGGTGTAGAGGCTGCTCACATATTTACGGAGGGCAGCTGCACGCTCGTTGGCAAGGCGCTTGTTGTTGACATACGAACCATCAGGCGAAGCAAAACCATGGATATCAATATCTGTGATTTCAACGTTCTTATCGTTCTTCACCAGGTCGATGGTGGAAGTAATCTTCTTCAGCTCAGTAGCATTCTCACGGAAGTTGGCAAGAATATAACTCTTGTTAACTACAAAGCTGAGATAGGCTTCACCCTTTTCGGCTCTCACCTTCTTGGCTTCCGCCTTCGGCTGCACGAAGAAATCCTTCGTAATCTTCGGTGTACGGTCGATATCCGCAATCGGCGTATTGTCCTGTTCTATCAGGTTGCCGCATCCGCAAAGATCTTCTTTCACCGAGAGTTTGAACTTCTTCATCCATTTCTGATAAGGAACAGACTGGGCGAAGTAAACCTGCTGACTGGTCTTGTTCTTGCGGGTAAGAACCTGTGCCTGCGGATTCTTCTTGCTGTCGGCAAGTCGGCGGTATCTTACAGCCTGGTTTCTACCCTGGATGATGATAGGGTTGAGAGCGATAGAATCAGTTCCTACCATTATTGGTGTGAAAACAATCTGCTGCTCTGATTTCATCTTCAATTCGTTCAGATTCATACGGAAGGCAACGTCCATCCGGTTGCCGTTCTTGCGTGCTAAAACACTTTCTACCTGAACCTTACCCCCTGCCAGCTGTTGAGCCTGAGCAGGCATGATGCCCTGAGAGAAGAGCATGCAGAGGGGCGAAATGACCGCATAAAGCTTCATTTTATCCATATTATGATTTCCCTAATTTTTTTTGTATTCTGTCTAGTTATTACGTGTTTTTATTGTCAGTTTAAAACCACAGTTAAATTAAATTCTTAGAACACGTATATGAGAGATAGTGCGGCTTTTGTAGGGCCCACATAGTTGCGGTGGTCTTTGTCGAGACATTTTTCGCATCGTCCGTAAAGCTTGTAAGGACTGTAGGCATATCCCAAACCGATAGACCCTTCGAAATTGAGGTGCTTATTGAGTAGCCACTGGTAGCCGTAGGTGAGGCCTCCACCTACATACCAGCCTTCATAGTGCCTGCCCTCCAGAGTTTTCGGCAGGATGCCGAAGGGCATGTCAATGTTTTTAATGTTGTATTCACCGCCTAAGGCATGAATTCCGAAGAAATGGCCTCCAAACTTCTGGCAGGTGTACCATCTGTATTCTGGCATAACATTCCAGAATCTCATCTTCTTGTCGCCCGAGAACTTCCAGGGGTTCAGGGTGCCGAAGAGTTGGAAGGTTGTTTTCTTGCCCATACCGATTTCGATGCCGGCGTTGGCAGATGTGGAAGCCCATCCCAGTAAGTTGGTCTTCAGAGCGACCTCCTGCGCTCGCGTCGTTGCCATTGAAAGGATCAGCAGCAGCAACATAGCTGATTTTATGAATGTTTGCTTCATCATATCTTTACTTTTATATTTGGTTTCGTTTATATTAAACTTAGCCTTCGTTTGTTAGTTGGTATCTATTTTCGGCTGCAAATTTAAGAGGAAATCCAATATGAAGCAAGAAAAAGTTTCAAAAAGGTTACATTTCTTTGTGCAAACGATTGCACGCTTTATGCAATCTGTTTGCGTACATACATCATAAAGCACATGATTATCGGCGTCTGCTTGCCGTCATTGGGAATCAATGAATCTCCTATTAATATTAATGGATATCAGTCTCTTCCGCTGCAGATGCTTTGTTTTCCCTGGGTTGTGAATTGGGTACGAAGCCAAGGATGGCAACCAGACAACTCATCAAAGGACTGATGATATTGAAGAAGCAGAAGGGGAGATAGACAAGTGTCGGGATACCAAGAACCGTACTCTGCGTCATACCGCAGGCTGTCCATGGAACCAGCACGCTCGTTACGGTAGCGCTATCCTCTGTACTTCGGCTCAAGAGTTCCGGACGATAGCCTCGTTCGGCATACTCATCCTTATAGATAGATGCATTCATAATAATGCTCAGGAACTGGTCACCCATAACGAGATTGAGCAAGACGCCTGATGTCACGGTGCTGCAGACAAGTGATACGGTGCTGTGGATGCTTTTCAGGAGCATGTGGGTAATGGCGTGGAGCATGCCGCTGGCTACCATACATGAACCGAAACACATGGCACAGAGGATGAGCCAAATGGTATTGAGCATGCCAGCCATACCTCGGGTGGCTACGAGATCATTGATGTCCACCATACCGCAATCTACCTGGGTATGGGTATAGCAGGTGGTCATGATTCCTTCAAAGAGGCTTTTGGCAGAGATGCTGTCTTCACCTGCTATCCCTACAAGTACTTCCGGCTGGAGAATGAGGGCACAGATGCATGCTGAAAGGGCTGAAAGAAGAAGTGTGATGAGAGATGGAGTCTTGCGGTAGATGAGCCATCCTGTAAAAGCCGGAACCAGCATCGTAAGAAAGGAGATATTGAAACCATGACTCAGACCGGTGAGATACTGGCTGATATCCACTGGCTTGGAATCATAATAGAGTCCGATGATGAGATAGAGTACCAGCGAGAGCAGGATGCTTGGTATGGTAGTATAGAGCATATAGCGGATATGTGAGAAGAGATCCGCTCCGGCTATACTCGAAGCAAGGACGGTGGTATCGCTCATAGGCGAGAGTTTATCCCCGAAATAGGCACCGGAGATAATAGCTCCAGCGGTGTAGGGGGCTGGTATTCCCAGGGCATCACCGATTCCCATCAGAGCAATACCGATGGTGGCAATAGTGGTCCATGAGGTTCCCGTCATCACAGAAATGATGCTGGAGATGATGCATGCGCAGGGAAGGAAAAAGGTTGGCGACATAATCTGTACACCATAATATATCAATGTGGGTACCACACCACTGATCATCCAGGTAGCTGACATCATTCCGATGAGCAGCAGGATCAGGATAGATACTCCGGCATCGCCCACGGTCTTTTTGATCATCTCTTCAAAGATATTCCATTTCATCCTATAGATGCCCATACCGAGTGCTACACAAACGGCTGTGGCTATCATGAGGGCCACCTGAGAGGCACCAGCCAAGGCATCATCAGGGAAGATTTTGACAACCAGGATGATGAGGGTGATAAGTACTGCCAGCGGTATGACAGAAATAAAAGGATGTGGTTCAACTGGCTGCAGAGGCGAGCAGGATGCCTGATTCTCTGCAGCTTGAGATTTCTGTTTCTTTTCTTCTTGTTCCATTTGTTAATATTCTCTTTTCATTTTAGTTTTTCATTTACTTTGCGTTTTCATCCGTTTCTTCGATGACATCTGGTCGCTGAAGAACACAAATCATTTCATTACTTCTTGAATTTTCATGCCAAGTAGTGCTTTTCGTGCAAAGGTAACTAAAATATCCAGATTACGCAAGAAAAGGTCCAATATAATATTCTTTTTATAAAAAATTATTATTTCATGGAATTTTTCTTGGTCAAAGATATGGAAAATAGACTGAAAATGATCTTGGCTATCGTCAATAATAAGGATGGCGTTGGTAAAACGACTACAGTGCAAAATCTTGCAGCTGGTATGCTCCGAAAGGATAAGAATCTAAGAATTCTTGAGATAGACTTGGATCCTCAGTGTAACTTAACCCTTTTGAACCATGCTCCAGAAGGTTGTGCTACTGTTTTTGATTCTATGATTGCTTGTAAGGGTCTTCCTATATACAAGTCTAAGATAGGTGCGTATTATGTTCTAGGTTCTGCAAAAAAGCAGGATGTTGATCCTTTCCTTCAGAATACCGGATCTCCTCGTCAAGTGTTAGGAGCTTGCATCAGCAGTCCTTGCATTGATTTTACCGGTGAAGGTATCACTGATCCTATAGATTTCTTTGACTATATCTTCATTGATTGCCCTCCAGCATTGTCTCAGTCAACTTACAATGCTATGGTTGTTGCCAGTCATTTGCTTATACCAGTTCAGATGGAAGGACTTTCTGTGAATGGTTTGGCTGCCATTCTTGGAGCATTGAATGAGGTAAAGAATGGCAGATTTGCCTTGAATAAAGATCTTGAATTATTAGGTCTGTTACCTGTAATGCTGGATGAGAGACCTCGCATTGTCCGTCAGGCGCTGGGTTTTCTTAAAGATATATATGGTGATAAGGTCTTGTCGCATTGTATTCGACGTTGCATCAAGGTAAATGAAGCGCAGACAGAGCTGACTGACCTGTTCTCATTTTCACCTTATTGTACAGCAGCAAATGACTACTCTTTAGTAATTAAAGAATTGTTTAATCTATAAATATTTTGAATTATGGCAGGAAAGGATTTTCGCGCAGCGTTTAGTAATATGAATCAGGCAGTACGTCCTGGCAATGAACAGCCTGTTGTAAAGAAACAGAAGATGTCTCTTGCAGAGAAAAGAGCCACTATACATGGTGTTCAGACTTATTTGTCTGATGAAGACTATGAGCAGCTTATGCTCACTAAGATTAAGACAAAAAAGAGTTGTGAAGAGATATTACGTGATGCTTTAAAGCAGTATATTCAGGCATTTAAGTAAAATGTCTGCTAAGAGATAGGGTTGGCCATTGACAGAGATTGTTGGATCTTAGGCAATGGCTTTTTTTATTTTGTCTTAAGCTGTACTGATGTTTCCTTGCTTTTTTCTCCGATTATTTGTCTTTCTGCCGGCGGTAAGCTCAAGGTCATGGCTTATCTAATAGAGAAGGCGGCTAGTGCGTATATGGCGGAGAAAGCTGATGGTTTGACCATAGAGGAGTCGTTCTTTCTGTATATCCTTGCTCAGAATTGGGCGAATGGTGATGAGTTTTCATGGGCTTGTGGAGGAGTAGAGGAAGAATGGGTGTCTCTTGTGGAAGAGGCAAGATGGGGCGAGTTCCGTAAAAGAAACCCGCCCCATCGTTATATAAATCTCTCTCTATTTCTAAAGTGATTCATATATATATATGTATATCGTAGTGTTCTATTCTTACTTGCTCAAGCTAACAGAATGGCTCATGTTGGCCATTTCTGGAATTGAGTCTACTACGTGTTTCAAGAACATGCCCATGCAAAGAACCATACCTGAAAACATAACTGCGGCGAAAGCCATTGTAAAAATAGTCATCATAATTATTAACCTTTTTAAAATTTATTATTTGTTATTCCTTAAATGCGAGTGCAAAGTTAACACTTTTTTATCGAATAACGGCATCTTTTGCCGAGAAATATCATTGCAATATGTTTTTCTTGATATGGGTCAACCACTTGTTTTTAGCCTTAAAAATGACATTTTGCTATCGGATATGTTGTTTTTGTGACAATAATTTATATATATCATTTTTCTCGCATTGATATGTGTGTAACAAGACAGGGATTCCTGTCAGATGATAAGAAAAGGGCGCTCCTTCCTAAAGGATAGAGCGCCCTTAACTTTTATATCTATATAGGTATTGCGCTATTTGTCTATTGCTTTATTGCATGCTTACAGCATTGATCTTCTTCATTGTCATTTCAAAAAGCAAAAATCCTTTTTACCCTTTTACTTTTTTACCTTTAAAAGTTTGATTGTCTGTGTTTTTCCCATGATGCCTGTTACCACGGCGATTCCATTGTCACGAATCTCCACCTTCTCATATTTGGCATCAACAATCACTTTTCCTTTCAATGTCATAATGCTCCAATGTTTGGGTATCTGTTCAAAGGCGCAATAGGCACCAACAGGTTGCGCTATACTGCAGTAGAGGGGTGGCACGATAACTTTACCATCTACCTTCACGCCCCATTTCTTTCCTGC
>ERZ773138.1735-NODE-1735-length-19060-cov-17.751013_pt1 | contig 19060 bp, 12 predicted proteins | sample MGYA00511114_ERZ773138 | MGnify/ENA primary metagenome ERZ773138 (study PRJEB29015, sample SAMEA2737805) | human gut metagenome | biome: human gut; feature: human-associated habitat; material: faeces | place: China | collected 2012 ...
AGCCGCCGGAGCGGTGCTTAAGCCGTAAGGCGGGAATTGTGCGGTGTTGCCTTATATTTATTCCATCCGAAAACGATCCATACAGAATGCCCATATAAAAAGAAAAAGCACATGCTCTCCTGACTGGCCGGATTTTCCCGGCTGACATGGGGCATATGCTTTTATTTTATCTAATTTGAATTTTGCTGAATTTTGTTTTCGCCCTGATTTTACAGCCAGAACTGCACCAGACGGCTGACATTCTGGTACAGTGCGGGATTCTGGCCCAGAAGGCCCGGTTCCGCAGCAAAGTAGACACAGAAGCTGTAACAGATCCCCACGGCAACAGCTGCCAGCATCGCCCCCTGCAGCATGTGCTGCACGGTATGCAGGATGCTGCCCGATGCGGCGGCCTGCACGCGCGGGGCAAGGGCGCTTTCGGCCCACAGCCAGACCAATGCGGCGGCGAACAGCAGCGGGGTTAAATAGTCGCTGAGATAGCGGTAGAGCACACCGGCCATCTGGCAGTCCAGCGCGGCCAGAATAACAGCCAGCAGCACGGGCAGCAGCACCATGGCGCGCAGGTCTTTCTGCCTTGCCATACGGCGGCGCAGCAAAGGCAGGGCCGCAAAGGCCCACAGCAGCGGCAGGCTGACCAGGGCACCGCCGTAAAATACTTCGGTAATGGTCATACCCATAAAGTTTGTCTGCATTTTGGTACCCGCCAGGTAGGGGAACACCGCCTGCACCACCGGCAGGGACAGGAAATAGGTGAACAACGCCGGGGCCAGCCGCCCAATGCGGAAGCCGCGGTGGGTCATATCGTTGCTGGTCAGGTTGTAATTGGCGCCAAAATCAAACGGCGAGCCGAACCGCGCGGCATTGTAGGCCATCAGCCCCAGGGCTACCAGAATAACCGGCAGAACAAAGGCGATGGCTTCGGTTATTCCCTGCTTGCTGCGCAAGCGTTTTTGCCGGATATACTGCGGCCAGAAGATCGGCAGGCAGAGCACGGCAAACAGCTCCATCTGGGGGCGGCATCCCGCCACCAGCGCCATGCACAGGCTGCCAAGCGCCATGTGCAGCATGATTTTGCCATGGTGCTGCACCGGGGTGTTGGCGGCGCACAGCCACTGCCACAGGGCCAGCAGCACAAATGCCGCGCCGCACAGGATGGCGTATTCATACACTGAGGGGCGCAGCAGCAGGTAGTACACCTGGCTACCGCCCGCAATGCCCGCCGCAGCCAGCAGGCAGGCCGCCGCTGAGGCGGACGGGAACCAGCGCTGCGCAGCCTGCTGCACCAAACCAAACACTGCCAAAATCAGCAGCCAGGCCATCACGATCATGGCCAAGCTGGGCGGCAGGTCCGGTACGCCGGTCAGCAGCTCAAACGGCAGCTGGAACAGCAGGCACGGCACAATGCCAAAGTAAACATAGTACCGCCCCTGATAATAAGCAACATCCCACAAAGCATCCGGGGCCGCGTTCTGACGGGCGGCGGTATCGTAAGGGTTCTGCATCTCCGCCATGGCGGCGGGCGGGTCGCGCTGCAGATCCAGGCGGCCATTCAGCAGGCTGTGGGCCAGAGCGCCATACTGCGCAGCGGAATCATTCTGCCAATCGCTGATATGCTGGGTGAAGGTGATGCGGCTTTCGCCGTCCCAGTTTTCGACATTATAAAACGAGGTCGCCACGCCGGAGTTGCGGGCATCGGCAAAGGGGGCCGCTGCGGCCAGCAGGCAGAGCATGCAGCCCAGCACCAGCACCGCCGGGCGGTATTTGGCGCGGTGGGTCAGGTAGGCTTCGTGCCACGCGGCAGCGCCGGGGCGCAGCCCCCACAAGGCCAGCAGTGCCAGATACACCACTGCCAGCCGCAGCAGCGAGAAATCCATCGGGCGGGGTACATTGGCCAGAACCGCCTGCACGGTATAGTTCAGGTCATAACTACGGTACTCTCCGCTATAGCCCTCCGCTTGCAGGGTCAGGGTATCCACCGCGCCGGAAAAATCCAGCGTGCGCACCAGGCTGCGTGCCGCTCGCGGGGCCGCCTGCCACTGCCAGCTCTGGCGCGGGGCGGTGCTGGCTTCGTCCGTACCGGACACCCACAGGATAAACAGCGGGTTCTGATCCTGCGGATAGTTGCCGTCATACTGGTAGACAACGCCATCCAGCGCAACGTTATACAGCGGCTGATGGATGCCGGTAAAGGTAAGGGTACTGTGCTCATCGTTCAAAGCAATCGGCTCCCCATCCGCCGGGGCATCCTGCAAATAGGTGCGCAGGTCAACGGGCTGGTAGCCGTGGGTTGCAAAATAGGGTGCGTTGCCCACGAATACTTCCAGGCCAATGGCGGCAATCAGCAGCGCAGCAACCGTCCAAAGTGTGCGGTACTGCCGCCCGCTGCGCAGGCGGAGTAACAACACAGTGCCGCAGGCCCACAGTGCCGCCCCATTGATGGCCAGCAGGCGGAACAGATCAACCCCCTGCGCCAGCCCCGGCTGGGCAAACACACATGCTGCGATGATCCACACTGCCAGCACAATGCCCGGCCCGGCCAGTACATCCGCATGGGTTGCCCTGCGGTCGCACAGCCGCCCCGGCAGTGCCCAAACCAGCACCCCCAACAGGATGCTGACACAAATTGCTGCTGCAAACATAAAAAGCCCCCATACCAAAGTGTATGGGGGTATTATACTATGAATTGCGGTTTTTGTCGATATTGGGGGTGCAGGCGTCCTCTTCCTGCGGGTCGGACGGCTGTTCGCCTGCCCGCTCCGCTTTGCGGTACTGCGCGGGGGAAAGCCCTGTTTCCTTTTTGAACACACGGCTGAAATACAGCGGGTTATCATACCCGACGATCTCGGAAACTTCACCGATGCTGTATTTGGTGCGTTCCAGCAAGCGCTGTGCATTGACGATACGCAGCGACTGGATATACCGTGCGGGCGACAAGCCCACATACTGTTTGAAGCTACGGATGAACCATGCCGTGCTCATGTGCAGGGACTCGGCGTATTCATCCACATTGATGCGGGCAGTATAATTCTCGTTAAAATAGGCGGCTGCGGCTTCGATCTGCTCCCGCGTGGTGCCGTTGATCGACCGCCGTTCCTGCCGCTGGCGGCTGACCAGCACCAGCATCATCTGGAACAGCCCGGCCGTATAATCCCGATAGGCGTACTGGCAGAGCTGCAATTCCTGGATCATGCGGCGGAAAGTATTTTTGTACTCCGGCATAATGCCGCTGTAAAACACATGGCCATCCAGCGGAATCTCATGCGCCTGCAGCACTGCAGCGGCCTCGCTGCCGGAAAAATAGACCCAGAACACCTCCGGGTGGTCCTCAAGATAGTAGATATAGCGGCGCTCTTCCTGCGGGCGGTACAGCACCATATGACCCGCTGTTACCACATGCTCGGCATCATCAAACCAGAAGTGCGCCTTGCCCGCAGCGATATAAAACAGCTGATACGCATTTTCATCATACCGCGTAATAGTTGGCAGGCTGGCGTGCTTTTTCAATCGGCATGTTCCGCAGGAATCCACTGTAAGCGGTGCAGTACAGCTGCCGTCCGCAGCCTGGCGGCTGTTGATGGAACCAAAATTGATATACATCTGTGTTGTCCCCTCGTGTTGGCTGGGTAAGACGGGCGCACCCATCTTTTATGTAGATTGTATAAGGCAACACCGCACAATTCCCGCCTTGCGGCTTAAGCACCGTTCCGGCAGCTGCGGCACGGCATCTGCGTTGCCAAAATGCTCGATAATGTCGGGTTGCGGTACCCGCATCGTGCTTCGGGGGCAAAAGCCCCTCGCACTCTGCGACCGCTGCCCCTGCTTCGGTTCGCTGCATCCGCCACTGGCGGCGCTCACCTTTGCAGCATCCAGTATTATCTGCGCTTTTGGCTTGGCATCTGCCACACCTCGCTCGCCGTATCGGCACTTAGAATTATGCGGTATTGCCCTAATATTATCCACTATAGTGCAAGTGCAACTGGCCAAATCATATTGTTTTGTTATCCTGCTGTTACGATTTTCGCAAATAATATTAGAATTCTTATCAAAATGTTTTTTCAGCTTTTCTGTTTTGCTGCGGAGCCACAACAAAAAAGTGCCCGCCTGCTGCAAGGCAGCGTGCGGGCGCTTTCATGCTTATTCCTTTGCTTTTGAGGCGGGATTATTCAATGCCGGTCACAGTATAATCTTTGTCCTCAACGGCTTTTTTCAGCACAGTGTCATCCACCGGCTTATCCAGCGTTACAACAGCGGTACCGGCGGTGTGGCTTACTTCGGCGGCGGAAACACCGTCCAGCGCTTCCAGTGCCTTTTTCACGGTTGCTTCGCAATGGCCGCACATCATGCCTTCAATTTTAATGGTCTTATTCATGGTCGTGTTCTCCTTTTTGCTTGTTTTGTGTGCTTTGCGTTTATGGTCATGTTTGGTGCTGCGAATATCGAACAGGTTCAGCCGCAGTGCGTTGGAAACCACGCAGAAGCTGGACAGGCTCATGGCCGCAGCGCCGTACATCGGGTTCATCTGCCAATGCAGCAGCGGGATAAAGACACCTGCCGCCAGGGGGATGCCCAACACATTGTAGGCAAAGGCCCAGAACAGGTTTTCGTGGATATTGTGCAGAGTAGCGCGGCTCAGGCGGATGGCGGCGGGCACATCGCTCAGGCGGCTTTTCATCAGCACAACGTCAGCGGCGTCAATCGCAACATCCGTACCGGCGCCAATGGCAATACCGACATCCGCGCGGGTCAGGGCCGGTGCATCGTTGATGCCATCGCCCACCATGGCCACGCGGCCCTTGTTTTTCAGGCTGCGGATCACAGCTTCCTTGCCATCGGGCAGCACACCGGCAATCACTTCGTCCACACCGGCCTGTGCACCAATGGCTTTGGCGGTGCGCTCGTTATCGCCGGTCAGCATCACAACACGGATGCCCATGCCCTGCAGTTCATGCACAGCCTGCGGGCTGTCCTCCTTGATGACGTCCGCCACCGCGATAACGCCCTGCATGGTGCCATCCTTGGCAAAGAACAGCGGTGTCTTGCCCTGGGCGGCCAGTGCTTCGGCGCTGGATGCCATCTTTTGCGGCACCGCCACGCCAAGGGTCTGCATCAGCTTGGCGTTGCCGCCGTACAGGGTACTGCCGTTCAGCACAGCCGTCAGGCCGTTGCCGGGCAGAGCCTGGAAATCTGCCACTTCGGCGGGGGGCAGGTTATCCTCCTGTGCCTTTTGCAGCACAGCGCGGGCCAGCGGGTGTTCACTCTTCTGCTCCAAGGCAGCGGCAAGGCTCATCAGTACCTGCTCCGTCACACCGTCTGCGGGCAGGATATCCGTCACGCGCGGCTCGCCGCTGGTGATGGTGCCAGTTTTATCCAGGGCAACGATCTCGGTTTTACCGGTCTGCTCCAGCGAAACCGCAGTTTTGAAGAGAATGCCGTTTTTAGCGCCCACACCATTGCCAACCATAATGGCAACCGGCGTTGCCAGGCCCAGCGCGCAGGGGCAGCTGATGACCAGCACTGAAATACCGCGGGCCAAGGCAAAACCGACCGTCTGCCCTGCCAGCAGCCAGACAATGGTGGTGATGACCGCCAGGGCGATGACGGTCGGCACAAACACACCGGAGACGCGGTCTGCAATTTTGGCAATGGGTGCCTTGGTGGCTGCGGCATCGCTGACCATCTGGATGATCTGAGCCAGCGTGGTATCCTGACCCACGCGGGTGGCACGGCAGCGCAAAAAGCCGGATTGGTTCAGGGTTGCGGCGCTCACGCTGTCGCCTTCGGCCTTATCCACCGGGATGCTCTCACCGGTCAGGGCCGATTCGTTCACCGCGCTGCTGCCTTCCAGCACCACGCCGTCAACGGGGATATTCTCGCCGGGACGCACCACAAACACATCGCCCTGCTGCACCTGTTCGATGGGAACGGTAACTTCCGCCCCATTGCGCAGCAGCGTTGCGGTTTTGGGGGCCAGGTTCATCAGGCCTTTCAGGGCATCGGTGGTCTTGCCCTTGGAGCGGGCTTCCAACGTTTTGCCCACCGTGATCAGGGTCAGGATGGTTGCGGCGGATTCAAAATAAAACTCCTCCATATAGCCCATCACGGCCATGGCATCCCCCTGCACCTGGGCCACCGTCATGGCAAACAGAGCGTAAGTGCTGTAGCCAAAGGCCGCGGTAGCGCCAAGGGATACCAGGGTATCCATATTGGGGGCACGGTTCCACAGCGCCTTAAAGCCGCTGATAAAGAACTTCTGGTTGATGACCATGATGATAATGGTGAGCAGCATCTGTAAAATACCCATTGCCACATGGTTGCCCTGCATAAAGCCCGGCAGCGGCCAGTTCCATAGCATGTGCCCCATAGAGAAGTACATCAGCACCACCCAGAAGATCAGCGAGGCAATCAGGCGGCGTTTGAGGCGCGGGGTCTCGGTATCTTTTAAGGCATCTGCTGACGGCGCGGCGGACTGGGCGGCAGCGTTTTTAGGGCTTGCGCCATAGCCTGCGGCTTCCACTGCGGCCACAATATCTGCCGGAGCGGCGGTGCCCTCCACACCCATTGAGTTGGTCAGCAGGCTGACCGAGCAGGATGTTACGCCCGGCACTTTGCTGACGGCTTTTTCCACCCGGGCACTGCACGCGGCGCAGCTCATCCCGGTTACGTTATATTGTTCCACTTCTTTCCTCCTGTTTCCTCTCTTTTGCGGTGGTGATTCTATAATTCCTGTGTGATGATTGGTGAGTGGTTTCGCTTTGGTGTTTGAACACGGGTTGTTGATATTTGAGTTGTTTCTATCCTCACTCCTCTTTTGGTGAGCAGCTAGCCTGCAATTCGACGTATTATCGAGGTTACCATTTCTATCCACACTCTCCTTGCGGAAAGCGATACGTTGGGGGCAACCAAGGCCGATGCGGCATTTCTATCCACACCCTCTCACAGGGAATGACTGGCATTTATTCATGGCTCTGGTAATGTTACACAAACTTTTACCGATGTTTGTGAACAGAAAAACAATCGTACTGGGCACTGGCATGGCATTTTTGCTGGCTCAAACACTCGTGCATTTATTTCATGTTCTGCTTCTGCTATTTTGTGCAGGCAATGCTTATTTCATCAGTTTCTGCAGCGTTTTCAGCAGCTCATCCACAACTTCGTCATTCCCGGCACGGATACCATCCGCCACACAGGTGCGGATATGGTTTGCCAGCAGCTCACGGTTGAACGCGTTCATCGCCGCCGTTACCGCCGCCGACTGCACCAGAATATCCGGACAATACACTTCGTTTTCCACCATCCCACGGATGCCCCGAATCTGCCCTTCGATCCGGTTCAGTCTGTGGACCAGGCTTTTATACTCTTCTTCACTGCGATGCTTTGTTTTGTGTGCACAGCAGCAACACGGTTCCTTCTTTTCGTTTTCCTGCATTATGTTACCCTCCCATCACATGCAAGGTACCCCGGCGGGGTATATTCACTATATACCCCACCGGGGTACCTTGTCAAGTAGATAATATAATATGTTTATATTATTTTATGCGAGAGTTTTTTACTATAGCAATTTTTAAAATTAAAGCGGATATCCGCATGAACAAAACCACCCTGAACAGTCAGAAAGAGAAACATTCCATGCTCTCCTTGCGGAGAGCGACAAAGCCGCTCGTACCTCTTCGTTGTCAAACTTCAATTTCTATCCACGCTCTATTTTGGCGAGCATCTGCACATTTTACCTGATTTCTATCCACGCTCTCCTTGCGGAGAGCGACCGACGATACAGCCGTCGCCCGCCTCGTCCTCGAGGTATTTCTATCCACGCTCTCCTTGCGGAGAGCGACGTGGACTACATCAGCGGCAGCGCGGCCGCCTGCAAATTTCTATCCACGCTCTCCTTGCGGAGAGCGCCCCTCCGATGGTGCGCATCCATTTCTTCCCGGCAATTTCTATCCACGCTCTCCTTGCGGAGAGCGACGACCGCCGCCGATCAAGCGCTGCTGCATTTTCAGATTTCTATCCACGCTCTCCTTGCGGAGAGCGACCAGATGCTCATCCGACATTGACTGGTAAGGACGCTAAATTTCTATCCACGCTCTCCTTGCGGAGAGCGACCGCCCCGGCAAAGGCGGCCACAAATGACGGCGGAGATTTCTATCCACGCTCTCCTTGCGGAGAGCGACCCATCCTGGGCAACCCGTGCGCGGGCTGCCCCGCCATTTCTATCCACGCTCTCCTTGCGGAGAGCGACCGCCCAGGCCGCCGTTCAGCTCATCGACACCTCCCTATTTCTATCCACGCTCTCCTTGCGGAGAGCGACGGCGCGACTTTATCCAGAACTTTATTGACGGCATTATTTCTATCCACGCTCTCCTTGCGGAGAGCGACCGCCGGGGGCAGGTCGTCCACACGCAGATCAATACATTTCTATCCACGCTCTCCTTGCGGAGAGCGACTGTTATGCCATTTTTTGCGGTTTGACAGACACAAATTTCTATCCACGCTCTCCTTGCGGAGAGCGACTTGAGTGGAACCGGCACGGGGCCAACCGTGAGGAAATTTCTATCCACGCTCTCCTTGCGGAGAGCGACGCCGCCGCAAGAATCACCGCCCAGCAGGTTGTAAATTTCTATCCACGCTCTCCTTGCGGAGAGCGACCGTCGCAATTTTTAGGCGGTCTTTTGGCAAATTTGCATTTCTATCCACGCTCTCCTTGCGGAGAGCGACGGGAAGCCTTTATGGCCCTGTGGAATGAATACGTTATTTCTATCCACGCTCTCCTTGCGGAGAGCGACCCGACCTGAAAGAGCAGGAACAGCCCGACGTCAACATTTCTATCCACGCTCTCCTTGCGGAGAGCGACGCGGTCGCCCTCCGTCTTGATGGCGGCGATTTTGTATTTCTATCCACGCTCTCCTTGCGGAGAGCGACCAACTCACGCCGATTTTTGCGCCCCCAAAATGTCATTTCTATCCACGCTCTCCTTGCGGAGAGCGACAACTCACGTCATAATTTGTGTCCCCGAAAGGGCAAATTTCTATCCACGCTCTCCTTGCGGAGAGCGACGAGCAGTTCCGTCGCGCCGAACGAGAGCTCGTCAAATTTCTATCCACGCTCTCCTTGCGGAGAGCGACGTGCTGCAGTCTGCGCTTGATATTCTCACCGATGAATTTCTATCCACGCTCTCCTTGCGGAGAGCGACTGTGGGCCGTCCTTGTAATTGTTGCACCACCAGCATTTCTATCCACGCTCTCCTTGCGGAGAGCGACCCGGCGGACGGGAAATGGACGCGCCGCCAAGTGCATTTCTATCCACGCTCTCCTTGCGGAGAGCGACCTCACGTCATAATTTGTGCCCCCGAAAGAGCAAAATTTCTATCCACGCTCTCCTTGCGGAGAGCGACGCAAGACGCAACGCCCATATGTCAAGGACTCCAATTTCTATCCACGCTCTCCTTGCGGAGAGCGACCGCCATTGGCAGACGGGGCACAGCCTGACGCGGCATTTCTATCCACGCTCTCCTTGCGGAGAGCGACCGCGTTTTCGGTTGCTTTTGTCTTTGGTTTTGGGGCTATTTCTATCCACGCTCTCCTTGCGGAGAGCGACACGCCCAGAGATTTGCGACATTGTACAACGTACTTATTTCTATCCACGCTCTCCTTGCGGAGAGCGACCATCATCTGTTAAGGTATCTTTATCAGGGTCAACAATTTCTATCCACGCTCTCCTTGCGGAGAGCGACACTTGGGCGCGGGGAAGTCGTGTAACGTACGTAGAATTTCTATCCACGCTCTCCTTGCGGAGAGCGACAGCCAATCTTCGGCGAAATCAACACCAGAGGATGCATTTCTATCCACGCTCTCCTTGCGGAGAGCGACAGCAAAAGTGCACAAAACAGTGGGGTACTTTTGCGCATATGAAATAAATTTTATGGAGATTACATCTTCATGCTGACAGGCAAGGCTGTATTTTACCCTTTCTGCCCCTGTTTTTTCCATATTTTCTGGTGCGAAGGAACCGGGAATTTTATGATTGCCTTCCCCTCGCACTAAGCAAACAAGATTCCATCCTGATCAAAATCCGGGTGCAGACCCACATGCTCGACTTTGCTTTTGTAATGGTTTCCCAGTTGATAAAAGCGCAGGCTGTCCGATTCCGAATCGATCAGTTCGGTCAATTTTGCTTTGAACATCGTGTATTGCGCGGCATCCAGCAGGCACTCAAATACGGAGTTTTGCACCCGCTGGCCGTAGTCTACACAGACTTTTGCTACTTTGCGCAGCCTGCGACGACCGGCGGCTGTTTCGGTGTTGACATCGTAGGTTACAAGCACCAACATAACGGCACCTCACTTCCAGAAAAACGGTGGGTACACTTCCAGGTCGCCGCGCAGAGCACGGGCCAGCAAAAGCGCCTGAACATAGGGCACCAGCCCCCAGGGCAGTTTTTCTTTCAAAAACGGATGGGTGATCTCTTCCTTCTTTTTGTTCTGCCATGCGGTCAGGAAAGCTTTGCGGCCATCATCCGTCAGCAGTACGGCACCATTTTCCTGTTTTTGCAGGTGTTTTGCCGTGATGATCTTTTGATTGATGCAGCTGATGACCAGCCGGTCTGCATAAACCGCTCGCAGTTCTTCCATCAGGTCAAGTGCCAGACTTTTGCGGCCGGGGCGCGGGCGGTGCATAAAGCCAACATAAGGGTCCAGGCCCACAGCGGTCAAGGCGGATGCACACTCCCGCGCCAGCATGCTGTAGGCAAACGAAAGCAGCGCATTCACATTGTCCAGCGGTGGACGGCGGCTGCGGCCCTCAAACACAAAATCCTGCTTTTGCTGCAGAATCAGGTCATTCAGGCAGTCAAAGTAGCGCTGGGCTGCCTCGCCTTCCAGGCCGCGCAGCTGTTCCGGATCATCGCTGGTCTGTATCAGCGGCAGCGCGGCGGCCAGCTGGGTGGAGGTGCGCTTCAGTTTTTCGACCGGGACACGCTGGGGATGATCGCGGGTTGCGCGTTCCAGCACCCAGCGTGCGTTATACACTTTACCAAGGATAAAGCTCCGGGCATAGCGACAGCTCTGGGCCGGGTCATCCGACACGCGGTACTGCGTCTGACGCAGCAGCACATTGCCGCGTTCTTCCCCCACGGTGCGGGCCTGAAATCTGCCATACGGGTCAAAAAAGCAAAGGTCAATGCCCCGCCGGGCACAAGCTCCCATCAAAGCGGGGCTGGCACCCGCGTAAGTAAAGCAGACGATGCCTTCCAGCGTATGCAGGGCATAGCGGTGGGTTTCCTGCTTATTGCGGGTAACAACAAGGTTTTCGCCATCCAATGTCAGGTAAGCGTCCTCATTGATGACAAACAGGGTGTTGAGCAGCTTTCTCATGGCGCGCCCTCCTCAATATGCTCCCGCAGATACGCCGCCGAGTCTGCCTGCTGATACAGCGCCGGCAGGCAAAGCTCTTTCAGTGAGCAGGCATTGCAATGCTTGCCGGGTTTGCTTTTTGGGGTATAGCCGCGCGCAAACAGGCGGTTCATCTCATCCGCCATGGTCTGCGCGGTGCTGCGCAGTTCCGGTGTCAGGGAAACATGTTCCCGCTGCCGGGTTTCTTCATAAAAGATTTCCCCTTCCGGCACCTCGCACACCAGCATTTCTTCCAGCGCCATGGCCTGTGCGCAGAGCTGCAAACGATCGGCATCGTTTACCTTGCTGCGGCCATGCTTATATTCCACGGGCATGGGCTGCCACAAGCCGCGGCGGCCCTGCAATGACACGCCGTTTGGATCCTTGTGAAACTCTACCACATCGCAGTCGCCGGTCAATTTTAAGCGGTGGCTGACGACCCTCATACCGCGGGCGATCAGCAAATCGCCGCGTTTTTCCGTCAGGGTAACATCATGGCAGCGGGTATGCTGCAGGCGGCCTTCGGCGGTGCGTTGGTTTTCGGACCATTGTTGTTCCAAGTACGCAAGTGCCCATTGGCGGCGGCAGAATGCAAAGTGCTGGATGCCAGACATTTGCAGATAGTCATCAGTATTCATCATACACTTCCGGTGTCAATCCGTTCAGGGTATCGCAAGTAATATTATAATCTTCCACCCGGTGTGCTTGTGCCACACTTTCTTTTAGCTCCACATGCAGACAGCGATGGACCTTTGCCGAAGAATACTGTCCGTTTTTGCAGTTATGACGCCACCAATACAGGCGAACCACCTCCATACTGCCATCCGGGCGGGCAGAGGAAATATCGTTTTCAAACAGTGTGCGCAGCGTTTCTTTGATGATTTCTGCATCTTCATCTGTAAAGCCGGTCTTTTCTGCCAGCTGGCAGTTAATGCTGCCAAAGGTTGTGTACACGCCAAAAGCCACACGGTGCTTCATACCCATGGTATCGCTTGACTTCTTTTCGCCAGTCGTACCGTTCACGCTCTTTGTGATCTGGATATCATCGACATCAATCGGGTCCACGCTGAAAGCCGGATGAATAGATACCGGGCCGCGCACGCCAACGGAAACACCATCGCCCTTGGATTCTTTCCCCTTAAAGGCAAACACCTGGCCAAAGCTGCGCACATCCAGCCAGGTTTCACAGGCAGCCTTTGCATAAGCATCTTTATCTTTTTCAGCCTTTTTCACTGCTGGGCAGCCGTCTGCACGGTCTTTCAGGCTTTTGAAGCCATCATTGCAGCGGTCGTCTGACTGGACAAACACATTCTGGCCAAGGTCCATCATGCGGTTGCGGATCTTGCGTTTCAGGCACACATCCGAAATTTCACCCAGTCCCTCATACGTTTCGCGCGGGCGGTTTCCGTTCAGCGGGTCACCGTTCGGGTTCGCATGGTTTACAGCAATCACAAGTGCAAAGTCGATTTTATTCTGCAGCACAGCCATCTTTTATTCCTCCTGCTTTTTTGCTTTTGCTTTATATTCTGCATTTTCGGCCTTAAAGTCCATCATCTGGTCGGCATAGCCAACCAGATACAGCTCACCAAGTCTTTTGTTCGTAAAGTTTTCTGTGCCAATCTTATGTAATAATTCTTGCATCATCGCATACCTTTGGCTATCCATTCCGTTACGGTTTTTCATTCTGTTCAGGTACGGATTTAATTTTTTATCCAAAAGAAGTGTTGTTGTTGCCGGGTGCAGAGCAAACGCGGTTCTTAAACGCTCTGCATTTGTCAAACGTTTTTCGTTCTCCTTTCCTAGCTGAATCAACGCCCGTCTTTCAATCTGTTCTGCACAGGCTAAAATTCTCCCAAACAAATAGTTTCGGTCTTTAATGGTTTCATCAACATTCATCGGATAATCCACCTTCTTATTTCTATGATAGTACCCACGCACAAGGGCGCAGGCAATGTTTTGTGTTTTTTGTTGTTCCCAATAATCCAGGCCAATGCTGTTTGTTGCCCGATCTACCGCGCTGATCATCAAATCCCGCGGGAAGTGCTCCCCATTGGTAATACAGGGAATCAGTCGTTCGATTGTCGCTTGTTTCAGCTTTGCATCCACTTTTTCGCCATAGGCTGCTTTTGCAATGTCCGCCGGGGCAGGCGCACCAACAAAGACAACTTTCTTGATCTTGGGCTTTTTGCCCAGTTCCGTCGGCTCCTCTACACTGCGGTATTCCAGCTGCCATTGGAACGTATCGTGCCAATCCTTTATATTGGCAAGCAACTTAGAGCCCTGCAGTTCCTGATAGTACCGGACGGACAACCGGCCAGGTGTAGCAGAATCCAAAATCATGACCGCCGTTTGGGAACTGTCCTTCAACTGGTGCTGATACCCCAGAATGGCCCGGTTAAACTGCCGTGCAATTTCTTCTTGGGTATCCGCAGGCCACCTTTCTGTATCTTCCTCAAAATCGTCCCAATCATCGCCTGCTAGTGGATTATATTCCTGGGCAATATCGAAAGTATCCCCCAGCACATTGGGTACTGCTTCGTTCTGTGTTCCCCAAACAAGTACAGTCTGGTCCCCTGTATTTACCCCTTGCTTGCTGACCAACCATCGCAAGGCGCTGTGTGCCTTTTGGGTTGTTTCATAACCAATCGAAAGTGCCTGCGCTGCATCCGCAAAGCGCCCGCGGTAAGTATAATTCGTATTGTCATTGCTGGATATCAGCTTTGCACGGTCACCTGGGTTGCGGATCTTATACGGGCTTAATGTAGAAACCGGCATTTTGATTCCCTGAACTGTGCAATAGTCAATATCTTTTAACTGTGTTTCATAAAAGCGGATAAAGCTTTCTCGGACTGTTGTATCACGCGACAAATCAACATTGTCAACGCGGAACCGGACAAAAGATTCCGTCTGGTCACTACCGGTCAGCGTATCCAAAATAGGGGGCTTGTCTTCTTTGTTTCCCTGCCATTTTGTTGGCAGCGTTCCATTTTCATCTATAAACAAAATATTTGCCTTGACCAGGTCTGCGATCAGGCATTCTTTTTCCAGGTAGTGCAGGACTGTACACACAGCCGGGTGGGCATAAGGAGATGTACACCACGCTTGTAACTGCTTGTGGTAAAGCGGCCATCCGGATTCTTTACTACCACCAAAAGTGGGATAATCTGCCGCAATATATTGCAGTTTATCCACTAGCGGGTGCGGCACCATGCCGGATGTCCGCGCCGAAGATTCCTCTGTGCAAGGAATGATCGTTGTCCTTTGATCTTGTGCCAGCAAGCCTGCATACTGAAAGTTTCCGTCCTTGTCCAGCTCCACTTCAATGTTGACCTGCTGCGTCGTGTGAGCCACCGGCAGTAGTGGAACTTTCCCAGGCTGCTGCTTTCCAATTTCTGACACGCTATTCTGGTAGGTTTTATAGCAATAGCTAAGCCAGCTCATTCCTGTATCACCTCCCTGTACAAATCATCGCAGTCGCTGACTGTTTCACCCAGCGTAAAGGTCTTCATCTTTTGCGGGTGGATATCGCGCACAATTTCGCATTCTTCCGGGCGGCAAAAACAGATTTTTCCGTTCTGCATTACCGGGTGCCAAAAGCGTTCCTGCATCACGCCTTTCCCATTTTCGTCCGCATAGGTAATGCCGTGCTCCATTAGGCCCAGGTCCAGGGATGAAACATCATCATAATGCCCTTTTCCCAGGCCAAAAATGCAGGGTTCAATATACCCCTGGCATTCGCGTGTTCCCAAAAAGATATCTCTTCTGCCGCCGCGTTCCAACATACGCTTTGCAATAGCGTAATGTTTGTTTTCATTGCGGTCTTTTTCCAGGTCTGGGCGATGTTCGTTCCATTCAAAATGTGCCCGCACCTGGTAGCAAACATCGGAAAGGTACGTATAGATGGAAAGATCGTTTTTTCCATTGTTATACATAATGGGACGGATGCCTTTGGATTGTCTTTCAATCGGGTTCATCACGCGCAGTTCATCAATTACCCAGGTGAACGTTGGTTTCCAATAGCAGCTTTCATAAATGCCCTTCAATGCCTGGTAGGTGGGCACCGGGTAGCTGAATTTTTCGCCGCCTACGCGGGTAATTGGGTCGCTGAACAGTGCATAACGCCCATATACCTGCATGGATATTGAATTTTCGTATTGCAAAGTCTAACCCTCCTTGTTAAGCAAATTGTATCGGCATAAATCCGGGGCTTGTCTGAATTCCCTTTTCGTCATCGTAATATTCCTTGTTAAGAATTGTCACTGCTCCTTCTTTTACTGTGTACAGTGCGCCTTGATCTGCCAGGCGTATTTTTTCATTTGTTGTAATACCAACGGTAAAGCGTTGTGCGTCCCGCAGCATTTTGGGGGTAAGCGGTTTACTGGACGAAAGTCTTGTTGCCATATCCGCGCCATCTTCCCCATAGGGAACCACCACCGGCGTTGTAATGTCCTCCAAAGCATGGAAATTCCTTTCTGCCGTGGCAAACGCCTGCCGGAGCAAGTAATTGGGGAACTTTTGTTTTCCTGTTGTCTCTTTCCAGGCTAGCACACTTTCCTGATTATCTGACAAAAGGTCAAACAAATTCACTGTTTTTGGGGGAATGTACCCTTTTAATTCAACCGGATCGCCCATCCGTTCCTGTTGTTGGGACTCTGCATAATAAAGCTGGTAGTACCTCAAAATACTTTCCGGCTCTAACAGGTCCGCATCCCTTTGTAATTGCTGCAGCAGGTGCCGTGTGGCTTCCCTGCCGTTGCGCAGTTCCGGAAGTCGATCCAGATTTTCCAGATTGTAGGTTTTAACAAGATACACCGTGCGGCATTTCCTTTCCGCATTGCGGTTGCATCGGCCGGAAGCCTGGGCCACACTGGGCAGCGCAGCCATACTTCGAATGACGCAATCAAAGCTTACATCCACGCCTGCTTCTATCAGCTGACTGCTTACACAGATCAAACGTTCCTGACCGTGTAAGGTGTTTAATTTTTGCTTAACTTCTGCGATAACATCTGCACGGTGCTTTGCACACAGGTGCGTGGTCAGGCAGTAAAGTTGTGTATGTTCCGGCTGGCATTGTTTCAAAGCCTCAAACACCTTTTCGACCGCCAAACGGGTATTCAAGATGATCAAAATGCTGCCATTCTCGTCTTGCTTGCTCCGTACAAATTCTGCGAGTTCTCCTGCCTGAAATCCATTTCCTGTTTCGGGCACTTCAATCTTTGTCCTTCGGAACTGCGCAAAGCGCAGCTGGTAATCTGGGACCAGGTCCACCGGCGATGCAAACCGCAAAGGGTTTGCTACTTCGCTTAGCGCTGGCTGTGTTGCCGTACACAAAACAACAACGCACCCCAAATAGTACGCCAAGAAATTTGCCGCCTGGTTGAACAAGTATGTATGGCAAATGGGCAGGGACTGTATTTCGTCAAACACCAAGATAGAATTTGCCAGTGCTGCCATGCGGCGCACATTCTGCCGCCTGCTGCAAAACAGGGTTTGCAGCATCTGTACCATAGTTGTACATATCACCGGCGCTTCCTGCCAGCGTTCCAGCTGGCGGAGAATTTCGGGGTTCTCTGTATCCAGCACCGCATCCGTATGGTGCTCCAACAGATATTCACTGCCGCCTAATGCCTTTTTGAACTCCTGTACATTCTGTCCGATAATCGACCGGAACGGTGCAACATAGAAAATATGCCGGGCCGAAAGTTTTTTGGCCGCATGCACACAATATCGCAGCCCGGAAAATGTTTTTCCTCCGCCTGTTGGCACATACAAGCGGTAAATGCCCGGCTTTGCACATTCGCCTGCTGTCTTGCATTGCTCCGAAATTTCTGCACGCAAGGTATCTATTTTATGTCGGGGCTGCAAATTGTTCAGGAATGTTTCAACATTGCTTTCTATCAGATCCCATGGCGGAAGCTGCTCCGGGGGAAGGCATCCTTCTTGATTATAATAGTTGCCTGAATCCAACCAGTCTGCATCGATCAGGGCTGCAAACAAAAATCTGTGTGCCAACCCCAACATGACCTGATAGATACAAAGCCGCGGCTTCTTTCCTTCCTGCGTTCGGATTTTCTGCACAAGACATTCTACCTCCTGCGCAGCTTTGGCAAACATTTGCCGTATCTCTGTTTCACTTATGCAATCCGCAAAAAAGGCCCGGCAGCTTTCTTCATATAGCTCTTGAGCCTGCTCTGAATACATATGTTTTATCCAGGGTTCTACTCCACCCAGGTCGAAAACATCCATACGTTCAGAGTGATGGGATCCGATTGCCAATGCTGCCATTTGCGCAGTCAAGCGAGAAGGTGGTGAAGCTGTTTCTCCGCCATAATTTTCCCATAGCCACCGCATTCCGGCGCTGGAATGATTGATTCTTTCGTTTGTCTGGCCTCTCAGATGTTTTTGCACGTTGCTATGAGATTTCCCAGCGTCATGGAGCCAGCCTGTAAGACGGCCCAAGTTTTCAAGTCCCAGCGGCTGGCACGCCCGTGCGCAGTACTCGGCCACGTTTTCACTGTGTTGTTTTAGGGATTGTATTTTCCAGACGCCATTGATTTGTTTGGTATGACCGAGTAACATGGTAATCATCTCCTTGTTTCTTTTATTATAGCAGATAACTCATCCCATAATTCGGACTTTCACTCCAGTTCTGCAATCTTTGTCATACTATCCAAATTTATCCATGTAGAATTGTTAGTTATTCCCATTAGCAGATATTTTTGATAAAATAAAATATTATAGGGTTTATGAATTCACTTTCTTATATTACTTCTTCATCTTACCGAAAAATCATTTACGCAAGGAGTGAAAAGCCATGAAAAGGAAGTTATTCTCATTTTCCGCCAGTGTTATCACCGCAATAATGCTTACAGCTTGTGCTGCAGCGCCAGAAAATAAACCTGCTTCCTCCGCTGCTCTTTCCCCGACCAGTGAAGCTGTTGCCACAGCTATATCATCATGAACGAAACTGTTGAATATCCTTACGCAGACTTATCTGGCATGGTAGTTGTGAAAAATCAATCCGGACAAAAGCTAGTTCTGGATGTTTACGGCAATGAGATAATTTCCGCTGGGCAATATGAAGATTTAGCCCCCGCACGCGATGGCTGCGTATGGGCAAAACAGAATGGCCTTTGGGGCTTGCTGCAAGTACAGGATTATACCGAAAACAATGCCGACATTATTCTGCCGGATGGATGCGTTGCACCAGATGTAACGCTTAGTCGAATTGATAGCCTTTGTACCTACACCACTGCTGATCATGGGCTGGTTATGCGTAAAGGTCCCGGTACGAATTATGAAAAAATGGATAATATCCCCTACGGTATCATCGTATGGGAATGCGGCTATAGCAGCAATGTGCCTGACTGGGTTGTTGTATATTACAGTGGGATTTATGGCTGGGTCAGTGATGAATACTTGGCTACCACTATTTGTTTCACCAGTAAATAATAAATAAAAAAGCAGGTGTTCATGTAGAAACGATATCGCCCTCCACGTGAATACCTGCTTTTTATAGCTTCTTTTATTATATCTGTTCTGTGCCGCTATTTGTCTCTGTATGAAATAAATAGCCGCTATATGCATTTGAATGAAGTGTTCTGTTTGTTTGCTTTTTTACCTAAGGCAACACCGCACAATTCCCGCCTTACGGCTTAAGCACCGCTCCGGCGG
>ERZ773138.1739-NODE-1739-length-19036-cov-9.705969_pt1 | contig 19036 bp, 14 predicted proteins | sample MGYA00511114_ERZ773138 | MGnify/ENA primary metagenome ERZ773138 (study PRJEB29015, sample SAMEA2737805) | human gut metagenome | biome: human gut; feature: human-associated habitat; material: faeces | place: China | collected 2012 ...
CTCCCGATGAGCTGCTTGAGGTCACCCCCGAGAACCTGCGCATCCGCAAGCGCATTCTGGACCACGACCTGCGCATGAAGGCCGCCAGCAAAAAGAATAAGTAATTTTATCCATACAGCAAGAGCCGCCCCGTCCGGAGCGGCTCTTGCTTTTTTGTTTGTAGGGGAGGGATTTATCCCTCCCAGGTACCTTTCCGCCGCCGCAAACGGCCACGGCGGCCAGAGGACTGGCCGCCCTACAACCCCACATCAAATCGTGCGTAGGGCGGGGTGCCCTCACCCCGCCGAAACCTACCGCCAAATCCCGTTTCCCCATCGCCGCCCTGTAGGGGCCGGGCATGCCCGGCCCGCAGCTTACCGCCAAATCCCTTTTGCGGTCAATTCGTAGGGGAGGGATTCATCCCCGCCGACCCCTGCAACGGCGCTACAGGTCATCAAAGCTGTATGATTTTTTCGCTCGTTTGGCGCGGCCCAACAAAATCGCGGCCCCGGCGCTCCAACCGGCGCGGGCGCAGTAGGCGGCGGCCTCGGCGGTTGGCAGCCCTAAGCCGACCAGCAGCCGCAGGGCGGCCTCGTCCCGGGTGTCGATGGCAAGGCGGAACGCAGCCGCCGGGTGGGCACGCAGGTAAAATTCATAGTCGGCGCGGGCCTGCCCGCCCAGTGCAAACGGCAGCGCCAGCCGCCCCAGCGCCAGCCGGCAGAGCGCACCCTCGCCCTCGCCGACACAGGCCTGCGCAAAGGATGCATCGAACGCGGCGTAGTCCACCGCACCGGCCGCTGTAAAGCATTGCCGCATCCGGTAGCCCTCGCCCTCAATATTATGGTTGAAGATGTGCGCGGGTGTGTTCTCGTCAAGAAATTCGGAATATTCGGGGTAAAACAGCCGTGCGCCGTCAAATTCTGCGGTAATGTCGGCGCTGATGGCCCCCAGCAGCTTTTTCAGGCCGGTAGGGGCATCGGGCGCGGCGCGCAGGCACAGCCGCGCAAGGCTGCGGCAGTTCGTGAACAGGTCGCTGCCCAGCCCCTCGACCCCGGCCCCAAGGCTGAGGCGGCGCAGGCGGCGGCAGTTGTAAAACGCCGCGCTGTGCAGGGTGCGCACCGTGTCGGGCAGGGTGACCTCCTCCACAAAATTGCCGGTGATCTCATGGGTGTCGGCCCCGCTGCGCCGCGCCCCGGCCTTGACCGGCTTGTCGGCAAAGCAGTACGGCCCGATCTCGGTGACAGGCAGACCCTCCACGGTTTCCGGCACGGCAGGGCAGGGGCTGTCCCCCAGCACCCGCAGCACCCGGGCCCCCGCAGCGCACGGCTCCCATATGATCGACATGAAATCACTCCTTTACAGGGCATTATAGCATAGAACCCCCTTAAACGCAAAAGAAAAACAACCGCCGCCGCGCAGGAACTGCGGCGGCGGTGGCTGGCACAAAAAAATCCCGCCACCGGGTAAGGGTGGCGGGGAAAGATATTTGTGGGTGTGAAAGCGCAGATGCTTGATTGGAAGTTAGGGGTTAACCGAATACTACGGAACTACCCAAAGGAAGGGGAGCTTTGGGGGGATTCTTTATTGTAGTGTAACTCTGTTCGTTTGCGTTATATGTACAAGTATATACACCGTTGTTGTAGATAAGCGTTAGAACCTTACCCTGTGCTGTGGCTGTTGCATTAAAGGTTGCTTTCGGATTGGAATCAAATACCTCGGCGAGTTTTTTGATTTCGGTGATGTATTTTCCGTCTTTTCCCAAGGCCGAAAGCCAATCGTTTGTGTTTACTTTAGTCGAAGAACAGAAATCACTGCCAGCGCCAAGCTGACCATACACCTCAGATGTCACCGTCTGGACAGCCATAACGACCATGCGGGTCTCGGCAATGACTTTTTTCTCTTTTGCCTTGTCGATGTACCCTGTCAGCGCCGGGACCAGCAGGGCGGCCAGTATGGCCAGAATGACCAATACAACGATCAACTCAACAAGCGTAAAGCCTTTTTTGTTTTTTACTTTTGCGAACACACTATTTCCTCCGTTATTTTGCGGAATTTTTCAGCGGACGGGTTATGTATCGTTATTTTATAATAGGTGTCATACTTTGTCAACCGTGCGGTGGAAACACAGCAGGTTATGTGCTGTTTCGGGTGTATGCAAGCTGTGATTTGGCAGAGGGAGGCTGGGAAAGCTTCCCCCTCATCCGGCCCTGCGGGGCCACCTTCCCCCAAAGGGGGAAGGCTTGGAGAGCATAAAAAATCCCGCCACCGAATCCGGTAGCGGGATGGAAAATCAAGTTATCGCCTAATTAGGTGGAAGAATCAATAGTAGCCTTACCGGTTTTACCACCGACCGTAAGGGCAAATTCATTTAAAGTTGCTTTTTTATCTGTACCAACATCAGCACCATTTACATCATATACATTATAGCTTCCATTTTCGTATACGACAGTATAAAGGCTATTAGTATAAATGGCCTTCTCAACCTTACCCTCATTAGTCAGGGTTGCAGTCGCGCCAACTTCCTTGCCGCTCATTTCTGCCAGTTTGATAGCCTCAGCAGCCGCAGCGTTCAGGGAATCAGGTGTTGCTGTAGACAGATTGTTGCCTGCGCCAGCCTTGCCGTACAGGGAAGATGCCTCGGTCTGCGCAGCCATAACCACCATGCGAGCCTCAACGATGACCTTCTCCTTGTTTGCCTTGTCAATATATCCGGTCAGGGCGGGAATGAGCAGGGCAGCCAGAATGGCCAGAATGACCAGAACAACGATCAGCTCCACCAGCGTGAAGCCCTTCTTGTTCTTGAGGTTGCGAATTTTCTCGAACATAATAAATCCTCCACAATTCATTTTTGGGGGCACTCCACCCCTCATTGTCTTATTTCTAGTTTACCATGGTATTTATTCTTTTCAATCGCTGCAGCAAAACAATGCAAAAAATGCACGAAATTTGCCGTAATCCCATAGCATTGTTGGGCGAAATAACAAATTGCGGCACCACACAACGCTGTGCCGTTGCTTTTGTGCAAAAAAACTGCCCGGTGCGGCAAAATTTTCGCATAAAATCGCATGTATATTGCCTGAATTGTTGCAAATTCACACAAAACTGCGCCCCGGCGGGGCGGGCTTGCATTGTGCGGGGAAATAGCATAGAATAGGGAAAGTGTGAGAAAGAGAGTGTGCTATGAGAAGTCTAAAACAAACGGATATTCTGACCGGCAGCATCCCCAAGCAGCTGCTGCTCTTCTTTTTGCCGATCTGGTTCGGCACGCTGTTCCAGCAGCTGTACAACACGGCGGATACGCTGATCGTCGGCAACTTTGTGGGCACAAACGCGCTGGCGGCGGTGGGGGCCACGGGCGCCTTCGTCAATTTGCTGGTGGGGCTGTTTGTCGGCCTGTGCAGCGGCGCGGGCGTTGTCATTGCCCAAAGCTGGGGCGCGCATGACCCCGAGGCTGTGGACCGGCAGGTACACACGGCGCTAGTGCTCAGCGTGGGGCTGGGCGCGCTGCTGACGGTGCTTGGCTTTGCAAGCGCCACGCCGATGATGCGCCTGATGGGCACCCCGGAGGAGATCCTTGCGGATGCGGCGCTGTATCTGCGCATCTATTCCCTTGGCATGATCCCCCAGATGCTCTACAACATGGGTACCAATATCCTGCGTGCCATCGGCGATTCCAAGCGGCCGCTCTACTTTTTGATCGCGGCCTCACTCGTCAATATCGTGCTGGATGTCGTGTTTATTGCGGTGTTCGGCTGGGGCGTGGCGGGCGCGGCGCTGGCCACTGTGCTAAGTCAGGTCGCCAGCGCGGTGCTGACGCTGCGCTGCATCGCCGGGTCCGAGGGCACGCCGTGGCATATCCGGGCGGAAAAGCTGCGCCTGCACACCGAGGTGCTGGCCGCCATCTGCATGATCGGCATCCCGGCGGCGGCCCAGAGCGCCATGTACAATGTCAGCAATATGCTGATCCAGAGCAGCATGAACAGCTTCGGCACCAGCACCATCGCGGCGTGGGGCGTCTACGGCAAGATCGACTTTGTGTTCTGGATGACGATCAACTCGCTGGGTATTGCGATCACGACCTTTGCGGGGCAGAACTTTGGTGCGCGGCAGTACGACCGCGTGCGCAACGGCGTGCGGGTCTGCATGGCGATGGCGGCGGGCGTCACGCTGGTCATCAGCGTGGTATTCTACAACGCGGCCGAGCCGCTGTTCCGGCTGTTCAGTCAGGACGATGCGGTCGTTGCGGTGGGCGTGGGCATGATGCATGTGCTGACGCCGGTCTACATTACCTATATCAGCATCGAGGTGCTTTCCGGTGCGCTGCGCGGCTGCGGCGATGTGCGGGTGCCGACGCTGATCACGGTGTTCTTTGTCTGCGGCCTGCGTGTGCTGTGGCTGACCCTGATGGTGCCGCGGTATCATACCATCGCCACGGTGGAGCTTAGCTACCCGCTGACATGGACGCTGGCCTCGCTGCTGTTTATCCTTTACTACAAGCGCGGCGGCTGGCTCAACCGCTGCAAGGCAGCGAAGGGACTGGAGTAAGTAAAACAGCCGACCCCTTTGCGGGGTCGGCTGTTGTTATGCGCCGCGCTCGGTCTGCAGCGTTTGGATAAACTGCACCGGGTCAATGATGCGGCTGCCGTCGGTGCCGGTGGCGGCGGTGGAGAGCAGATACTGCATCATTTCCTCGCCCGTCAGGGTGGGGTCCACCTGCCAGCCCAGCGCCATGACCCCGGCGCAATAGGGGATGCCCCAGCTCAGGCCGCCGTGCCCATCGTGGGTGTAGCTGTACTGCCCGGCGGTGTATTCCTCGGCCACCGTGCGGTAGGAGCAGGGCAGCGCAAGGGTGTTGCTGCCGGTTTCTGCGCGCTCGTCACTGTCCGCAAAGCCGCTCCGGCAGGCGGCGGGATTGTCCCGGTCATTCCGGGCAAGGACGGCAGGGTAAGGTACAAGGCGGGTCTTTTCCACGCCTGCGCCATCCACGGTCAGGACCAGAAGCCCGGCCTGCTCGGCCCGCGCCACGGCGGCATCCCAGAGGTCGGCGTTTTGGAACATCTCTGCGTTGCCCGGTGCGGCGGAAACCGAAACGACCCGGATCTTCTCGCCATCTGGCAGTGCTTCGTTCTGCGCAACCACCCAGTCCAGCGCCTCGGCGGCATAGCGGCTGTCCATCAGCCAGGAGGGCCAGGCCGCATAGTAAAGGGTTGCATCCGGCGCAATGCCGATGGATTCGCCTGCGAACAGGCTGGCCACGGCCGGGCCGTGCATCGAGGCGGTCTCCCCCTCGCAGCCGGTATCATAGTAGGCGGCGATGCGCCCGGCCAATTCGGGGTGGTCGGTCAGCAGCGGCTGGTCGATAATGGCGGCGCGCACGCCCTTGCCGGTGATGCCCTGCGCCTGCAAGCCGCGCACCCCCAGCCCGGGGTCCTTATCTTCCTCCAGAAGTGCGGCGGCCTCGTCCTCGGCCCCTGCAAAGACGGTGCCGGTGTTGTAGGTGTAGGTATACAGGTCCTCGGCCGTGTATTCGCCCGGCTGGTAGGTCTGTTGGGCGTACTCGTCCAGCCAGGGCAGATAGCGCAGGTCGCTGTACGGCGCAGCCGGTTCGGCGGGCGGGGCGGGGGTTTCGGCGAGTGTCGGTTCCGGCGCAGCGGTGGGCGCGGCGGCAGGGGCTGTGGACTCGGCAGTGCCGCAGGCCGTCAGCCACAGCGCCAGCAGGCAGAGCGGCAGCATTGCGGTGCGGTTCATAGTGGACCTCCTTCTCTATATTTAGGCTATCAAAAAGCTTTCCCGGAAAATGCGCTGCTGCTCCGGGGTGGCGGGCGGCCAATGACCGCCCCTACAAGTTCTGTTTGTTGCAAAAAGCCCGGTCTGCCCCCCGGAAAGCGGGGGCGGATCGGGCTTTATTACAGGGCTTACAGCTTGAAGCTGTCCTTCAGCGTGACGATGCGGTTGTAGACGCCCTCGTGCTTGCTGTCCGGCGTAAAGTAGCCGTTGCGCACGAACTGGAAGCGGTCGCCGGGCTTGGCGTCCTTCAGGCTCTCCTCCAGCTTGGCGCCCTGCAGCACCTTGACGCTGTCGGGGTTCAGATAATCCTTGAAGTCGGCATCATCGGGGATGCCGTTCATGTTGGCCTCGGTGAACAGCTTGTCATACAGCTCGGCCTCAGCCTCGATGCAGTGGGCGCAGCTGACCCAGTGGATCGTGCCGCGCACCTTGCGGCCGTCGGCGGGGTTGCCGTTGCGGGTCTCAAGGTCGGCCTCGGCGTGGATCGCCACGACCTTGCCGTTCTCGTCCTTATCCACGCCGGTGCAGCGGACAAGATAGGCACCCATCAGGCGGACCTCGCTGCCAAGCGTCAGGCGCTTGAACTTCGGCGGCGGTACCTCAAAGAAGTCGCTGTTCTCGATCCACAGCTCCTTGGTAAAGGCCACGGGGCGGGTGGTGGTATCGTTCGCATCGCGGTTCGGGTTGTTGGGCAGGTCAAAATACTCGCACTGGTCGGCGGGGTAGTTGTCAATGATGAGCTTGACAGGCTCCAGCACGGCCACACGGCGCTGGGCGTTCAGTTCCAGCTCGGCGCGCAGCACGGCCTCCAGCTGGCGCATGTCCACAAGGTTATCCGCCTTGGAGATGCCGGCGTCCCTGACGAACTTGAAGATGCTCGTCGGCGTGTAGCCGCGGCGGCGCAGGCCGGACAGGGTGGGCATGCGGGGATCGTCCCAGCCGTCCACGATGTTCTTCTCGACCAGCTCGCGCAGGTAGCGCTTGCTCATGACGGTGTTCGTCACATTCAGGCGGGCAAACTCGCGCTGCTTGGGGAACTCTTTGCCGAACAGGTTCGTGATGACCCACTCGTACAGCGGGCGGTGGTTCTCAAACTCAAGGCTGCACAGGCTGAAGGTAATGCCCTCGATGGCGTCCTGAATGGGGTGCGCAAAGTCGTACATCGGGTAGATGCACCACTTGTTGCCCTGACGGTGATGCGCAACATGCTTGATGCGGTAGATGGTCGGGTCGCGCATGTTCATGTTCGGGCTGGCAAGGTCGATCTTGGCGCGCAGTGTTTTTTCGCCGTCCGCAAACTCACCGGCACGCATACGGCGGAACAGGTCAAGGTTTTCCTCCGGCGTGCGGTCGCGGTAGGGGCTGGGGCGGCTGGGCTTGCCGGCGTCGTTGCCGCGGTACTCCTGCATCTGCTCGCGGGTCAGGTCATCGACATAGGCCTTGCCCTCCTTGATGAGCTGCTCGGCGTACTCATAGCAGCGCTCAAAATAATCGCTGCCGTAGAAGATGCCGCCGTTCGGCTCTGCACCCAGCCACTTCAGGTCCTGCAGGATGCTCTGCACATACTCATCACCCTCGCGGGCGGGGTTCGTGTCGTCAAACCGCAGGTTGAACAGGCCGCCGTAGTGCTTGGCGATCGTGTAGTTGATGAAGATCGCCTTGGCGGAGCCGATATGCAGGTAGCCGTTCGGCTCCGGCGGGAAACGGGTATGCACAACATCGACCTTGCCCTCGGCGAGGTCGGCGTCGATAATATCCGTCAAAAAGTTGGAAAATTTCTCTTCTGCCATGATTACACCCCAAAAATTGTAAGCGACCCCCGCAGACGGCGGCGCTTTTTATTTATTTTCCTATTATACAATGCCGTTTCCTATTTAGCAAGAGCCAAAAACTTGCTCTCACCTACTGTTATTTATAAAAGCTTTGTGCTATAATCAATACTGATTTACAATGCCTAGGGGACTGCTGTCCCTACTACAAGCCTTAGCCACGAAAGGGGGCATCCCTATGCCGACCCCGAATGACCGCGGACCGCGCCGTCCGCGCACGAATACAAGCTATCACATGGAAGGGGACTGGGCCGTCCCCGACCGGGAGCAGGCAGCGCCGCCACCGCAGCGCCGCACCCCCACGCAGGAGCAGCGCCGGGCCGCCGCCCGCAGCCGCAGAGAGCTGCGCCGCAGACGCCGCCGCCTTGCCTTTGCGGGGACGGTGTGCGGCATCCTTGTGCTGTCCGGTGTCATCACGGCGGTGCTGCCCAAGAGCGCCAAGGGGGAGCCGGAGACCCCCGCCGCCACGGCGGAGCCGAGCAGCACCCGGCTGGTGGCCCCCGTGCCCTACGGCGGCGCGGGGGAGAGCGGCGCCGCTGCCCCGGCGCTGAACTGGGGCACTGTAGGTCCGCAGCGCCAGACGGCGGACGGCGGCTACACCTACACGGCGCTGCCGCAAAAGCCGGCCGCCCTGCCGGAGTTTGGCCGGGTGGATACCAGCTGGTTTGCGGACGCCGCATTTTTGGGCGATTCGCTGACGGCGGGCTTCTGCGTCAATGAGTACAATATTGATGTGGGCGGCGCGCTCGTCTGCGGGTATGAGGGCATCAGCCCCAACACCATTGTCAACCGCACGACCGTCTCAAGCCCCGACCGCGGCGAGGAGGTCCCGCTGGATGTGCTGACCGCCGCCCAGCCCGCCAAGCTGTATATCCTCATCGGCACAAACGCGCTGGTCCAGCCCGGCAACGATGACAGCTTTCTGGCCTACTACGGCAAAATGCTGGACGAGCTGCGCACGGCGCTGCCGAACACGGCGTTCTATGTGCAGTCGGTCCTGCCCGCCACGCAGGAGAAGGTCGGCGACACGCTGCCCGGCCTTGCGCCTGACCGGCTGGCGGTCATCAACGCGGCCATCCAGCAGCTTTGCGCCGAGCGCGGCTGCTATTACCTTGACCTGAACGCCGAGTTTGCCGATGCTGCAGGCTGCCTGATGACAGACTTTGCCCAGCCTGACGGCGTACACCTTACAGTGTCGGGCTACAGCCGGTGGGTCAGTTACCTCTGCACCCATCTGCCCTACAGCAAAAACAATCCCTACCAGGCCGGCAGCACCTACTATCTGAGCGAGGATATGAAAAACCTGCTGGCGGACATCCCGTAATGCACAGGCGATAGGATCGCCGAAGGAGCCATTCATGCCCAACCAAAACGAACGACCCAAGTACACGGACCCGGAGCACCCCTACTCCGGCAGCGGCCCGCGCTACCAGAACAACTACAGCCGCAGTGAATACCACGCCGGGGACGGCCCATTCCAGTTCCCGTGGTGGGCCATTGTCATCGGCTTTGTGGTATGGTGGCCGCTGGGATTCATCTTCATCGGGCTGAATACCGCCATGAAGAACGGCAAGCTCGGCGGCTTTGAAGAAAAGGCCCGGATGCGCACACAGGGCTTTGGCCGTGTCAACACAACGCCGGTCTATGATGCCGAGGTGCGCCCCCTCAACGGCAGCGCCGACCCCGGCGCGCAGCCGGCCGCCAAAAGGCTGAAGGGCGCGGCGCTGGCCACCGGCCTGACGGTGGCGGGCGTGCTGCTGCTTCTCTGCGCGCTGGCGGCGCTGCCCAGCGCCATCTACTGGCTGCCCGAGGCCCTGACGGAGGGCGGCAGCTATTGGACCTGGCTGGTCGAGGATTCGATGCCAATGCTGATGTCGCTCACCGGCGGCATCGGCTGCCTGTTCGGCGGCTGGCACATCCGCACCTCCCGCCGGATGCGCCGCAAGATCGACAAGATCGTCGGCGATGCAAAATATATGTACATTCAGGACATTGCCGATGCGCTGCCCTGCAGCTATGACAAGTGCTGCAAGCATCTGGAAAACTGCATTGACGAGGGACTGTTCGGCCCCGATGCCTATCTGGACATGCGCTGCAAATGTCTGGTGGTCAGCCAGCGCCCGCCCGAGCCGACGCCCGCCCCCGCCCCGAAGCCCGAAAAGCAGCCTGAAAAGCAGACCGATATGCCCGAGCGGGACCAGTACAAGAAGATATTGGACGAGCTGCGCCGGGTCAATGATGCCATCCCCGATGAGGAGATGAGCGACAAGATCAGCCGGCTGGAAGCGGTCTCGGCCAAAATTTTTGAGCAGGCCAAGTCCGACCCCGACAAGCTGCCCCAGATGCGCAAGTTCATGGATTACTACCTGCCCACCTCGCTCAAGCTGCTGAACACCTACGCCGAGTTGGATAATCAGGGCGTGGAAGGTGAGAACATTTCGGAGTCAAAGCGCCGCATTGAGCAGACGATGGACACGCTGGTCAAGGCGTTTGAGAACCAGCTTGACCGCCTGTTTGCCAGCGATGCGCTGGATGTCAGCACCGACATTGATGTCATGCAGAACATGCTGCGCGCCGACGGCCTGACGGACGATACCCCGTTTAAGCTGTAACCACCCCAAAAGCCGCCCTTGTCAAAGGGAGACCGGACTGTCGAAAAACTCTTGTAGGGGCGAGCATTGCTCGCCCGTGCCCGTTTGTCTGTGAAAAAGCTTTCTTGGAAAACGCGTTGCTGCGCTAAGTTTGCGGGCGACCAATGGTCGCCCCTACATATTCAATAGGTCAAGAAGGAGCCAATATCCCTATGCAAAAATCCACCGGCCAGCTGCACAACAGCTGGCACAGCTTTTCCAAATACCGGCCGCTCATCCGCGAGCTGGTGACCCGTGACCTCAAGGTCAAATACCGCCGCAGTGTGCTGGGCTATGTGTGGAGCATCCTCAACCCGCTGCTTATGATGCTGCTGCAGACGCTTGTCTTCTCCTATATGTTCCGGTTCGACATCCCGAACTTCCCGCTGTACCTGATCTGCGGCAATACCCTGTTCAACTTTTTTAACGAAAGCACCAACATGGGCATGGGCAGTGTGCTGGGTAATGCGTCCCTGATCAAAAAGGTGTACATTCCCAAATTCATCTTCCCCATCAGCCGCGTCATGTCCAGCTTTGTCAACCTGCTGTTCAGCCTTGCGGCAATCGTGCTGGTCATGGTGATCACCCGCTCGCCGTTTTACTGGACGATCCTGCTTGTCTGGGCGCCGCTTTTGCTGCTGTTGGTGTTCTGCGCCGGCATGGCGGTGCTGCTCAGTGCGCTGGCGGTCTACTTCCGGGATCTGCAATACCTGTACGGTATCCTGACAATGGCATGGATGTACGCCACGCCGCTGTTTTATCCCATCTCGGCGCTGCCGCCGTTCATGGTGCCGGTCATCAAGCTCAACCCGCTGTACCATTATATAAACTGCATGCGGTGCCTCGTCATGTACGGCACGGTGCCCGGCCCCAACACATGGTTTGCCTGCATCGGCAGTGCGCTCGTCATGATGGGCGTGGGGCTTGCGGCCTTCCGCAAGCTGCAGCGCAATTTTATTCTGTATCTGTAAGGAGTTTCCCCCATGTCCATCATTCAGGTGGAGGATGTCTCGATGCGCTTTAACCTTGCGCAGGAGAAAACCGAGACCCTCAAGGAATATGCCGTCAAGCTGATGAAGCATCAGCTCTTTTTCAATGAGTTTTATGCGCTGCAGAATGTCTCGTTCCGCGTGGAGCCGGGCGAGTCGGTGGCGCTTATCGGCCGCAACGGCAGCGGCAAAAGCACGATGCTCAAGCTGATTGCGGGCGTTATGTACCCCACGACCGGCTCAGTCACCGTCAACGGTGAGATCGCGCCGCTTATCGAGCTGGGCGCGGGCTTTGATCTGGACCTGACCGCGCGGGAAAATGTCTTTTTGAACGGCGCGGTGCTGGGCCATGACCGCGCCTATATGCAGGAGCATTTCAACAGCATCATCGACTTTGCCGAGCTGTGGGATTTTGTCGATGTGCCGGTCAAAAACTATTCCAGCGGCATGATCGCGCGCCTTGGCTTTGCCATTGCGACCGAGGTTAAGGCCGACATCCTTGTCTGTGATGAGATTTTGTCGGTCGGCGACTTTATGTTCCAGCACAAATGCCATGAGCGGATGGAGCAGATGCTTTCCGGTGGTACAACGCTGCTTTTTGTGAGCCACAGCATCGAGCAGGTCAAGCAGCTCTGCAAGCGCGCCATCTGGATCGACCGCGGCCGCATCCGCGGCGACGGCCCGGCGGCGGAGGTCTGCGACGCCTATGTGGAGGCCATGCAGCGGGGCGAGTAAAGGCTTCCCCCAAGGGGGAAGCTGTCCGCGAAGCGGACTGATGAGGGGCAAGCTTTCCGCGGCACCCATTACAGGGCAATAACGATACACCCGCCCCTCATCCGGCCCTGCGGGCCACCTTCCCCCAAGGGGGAAGGCAGAACTTTTAAAGGAGACCCCATGCCAAAATCAAAACAAAACCTGACCCGGGAAATTCTGACCGTCGCGCTGCTGCTGGCAGCGGTGGCCCTGAGTGAATACTGGTTCTTCCAGCTGTGGCGTCTGGACTGGCACGCACCGATGCTTTACGGCGGTGACGGCATCTACTGGGTCGGGCAGGTGCAGCGCAGCTATGGCGAGCTGACCGGCTCGCTCGGCTGGCCGTTCTATGAGGTCGCGGGCAAGTATAACCCGAACTACGACCTGATCTATGACATTTTTGTCTGGTTCGTCGGCCTGTTCACAAAGGACACCGGCACGGTGTTCAACCTCTATGTGCTGGTCATCCCGTTTGCCAACGCTCTGGCGGCCTACGCGGTGTTCCGGATGGTGGGGCTGCGGCGGTGGCTCAGCTTCGCGTTCGGCCTAACCTTCGGTATGACGCCCTATGTGCAGCAGCGGATGGCGGGCCATATGATGCTGGCCGCCTGCGAGTTCGTGCCGTTCTCAGTGCTGCTCTGCCTCTGGTGTGCCGAGGACCCCGCCTTCAACCGCCCGGGCAGGGGCTTTTTCAGGAATAAGCGCAACTGGCTGGCGCTGGCCATGGCGTGGGGCATTGCCAACAACGGCGCGGCCTACTACCCGTATTTCACCTGCTTTTTCCTCTGCGTCACGGCGCTCTGCCTGATGCTGCGGGAACGCAGCTGGCGCGTGGGCCTGCCCTGCCTTGTGACGATCGCCGAGATCGTTGGCTGGATGATCCCCGACTTCTTCCCGATGGTGCTGGGCATCCTCAACGGGCAGGGCAGCACGCTGACCAACGGCGTCTACCGCAGCCCGGTCGGCGCGGATATCTACAGCTTGCGCATCAGCTCGCTGCTGCTCTCCCCCAACGGGTACGGTGTGCAGAAGCTTGCAAACTGGCTGGGGCGTTACTTCCGTATCCTGACCACTGATGAAGGCCCCATGTACAACGAGAATGCCTACGGCTACCTCGGCATTGTGGGCGTGCTGGGCTTTCTGGCGTTGCTTGTCCTGCTGCTGCGCAACTGGGACTGGTGGGCCGGCAAAACCGGGACGCCGCGCCTCGGCGACCGCCTTTGGCTGCTGAGCCGCCTGAATGTCATGGCGCTGCTGCTGGCGACCATTGCGGGCTTCGGCGGCATCATCGGCATCCTTGTGCGGTTCATCCGCGGCTATAACCGCATCAGCCCCTATATTGCGTTTTTTGCGCTGCTGGCCGTGGGCCTGACGGCGGAAAAGCTGCTGACGCAGTTTACCGGCCGCCGCCGCGGGGCGCTGCTGGCGGCAGCGGTGCTGCTGCTGGGCTACGGCTATTGGGAGCAGCAGGGGCTTTTCACCCCGGATTACGAAAAGGTCCAGCAGATCTGGTATCAGGACGCTGCCTTTATGGCGGAGGTCGAGGACGCAGCGGGGGAGGGCGCGATGCTCTTTACGCTGCCGTATATGAAAAATTTTGAGAACGGCTCGCTCAACAATATGTGGGACTACACGCTGCTGCGCGGCCCGCTGCACAGCAGGACCCTCAAATTTACCTACGGTGCGGGCTACGGCACCCAAAATGATCTCTGGTACAAGGAGACCAGCGCGCTCGAGCCTGAGGCAATGGTTGCCGAACTGCGCGCACAGGGCATGACCGGCATCTATCTGGATCTGGACGGCTATGCCGTGGAGGACCAGCAGGTCACGCTGGCGGGGCTGACCGCCGCCGCAGGCTGTGCGCCGGGCGATGTCATCACAAGTGAGAGCGGGATGCTCTGCTATATCCCGCTCGGGCAGGAGTGACGGATGAAACTGCAAAAACTGACGGAAAAGCGATGGTTCTGGCCTGCCCTCTGCGCGGTGTCGGTCGTGTTCGGCTGGTGGTATCTCAGCATCACGACCTGCGCCCCGCTCGGCGGCGATGATGAGCTGATCAACCTGCAGAACTACTACTATATTACCCATACCTCCTTTGGGCAGAGCGTACTGGATTATCTGCACGATTTGTGGGTGCAGTTCACGCTGCAGAACGGGCGGTTCCGGCCGTTCTCCTCGCCGCCGGTGCGCGGGCTGACAAGCTGGTTTCTGGGGGATCTGGTCGGCTACCGCCTGTACATTCTGGCGTGGACCTACGCGGACATTGTGCTGACCGCATGGCTGGTCGGCAAGGCGTCCCGCAGCAAAAAGCTGGGCATTGCCTGCCTCTGCCTGCTGCCGATGATGTTCAGCGTCTGGCAGGACTCTACAGGCAACAGCCTGTATTCTTACGGTGCGCTGGTGCAAAGCACGCTGCTGCCCGCCCTTGTGGCAGGGCTGGCCGTGCTGCGCTGGCAGGACACCGGCCACAAGCGGTGGGCCGTGCTGGCAGGGTACTGCGCCTTCCAGTGCTGTGCCACCTTTGAGATCGGCTTTACCTATATCGTGCCGATCTTCGGCCTTGCGTGGCTCTACACCGATAAAGTCAAACCGGCGCTGCGGCTGGCGGTGCCGGTGTTCCTCGGCGAGTGTGTGACGCTGGCCTTTAACATGGGGGCGCGGCTTGCCAATACGCTGCGGGCCGCAGGCATCCTTGCGGGCGATGTGCAGGGCATTGACGGCATATCGCCGAACTTTGACATTCCCGCGCTGCTGCGCACCTGGCTGATGCAGATGTCGGCGGGCTTCCCGCTCAACGCGATGCTGGCAGGCCGGGTCCGCCCGGGCAGCATCCATCCGGCGGATGTCCTCTGCGGCGTTATGGTCGCAGGGGCCGCTGTGGCCGCACTGGCCGCGCTGGATACGCTGCCGAACAAAAAGCAGAACCTTTTGCTGTTCCTTACCGGCCTTGCCATGCTCTCCGCCCCGGCGCTGCTGATCGGACTTTCGCCCAAATACCAGCAGCCCGGTCAGGTGGACTGGCGGCACGGCTACATCCCCCAGACGGTCGAAAGCTACGGCGTCGGCCTGATGGCGCTGGCGGTGCTGGTTGCGCTGCTGCGCTGGGCGCGCGGCAAGGCATGGTGGCCGAAGCGCCGCGCCGTGCTGTATGTTTTGCTGGCTGTCTGCATGGCTGGCTCGGTCGTCTGGCAGCGCGCCGCGACCCGCTCGGCCTATGAGGCGGGGGGCCGTGCCTACACAGTGTTTGGCGAGGGTGCCGCCGCCGGTCTGGCCGATGCCGCCGGCACCGACACGCCGGTCGTGACCGATTTCATGATCTGGGGTGGCCATCCTGTAGCGGAAAACGCTTTCTTCCTGCGGTATCACGATCAGGACGCCAATGCCCATGCGCTGCAGGTCTGGCGTACCGAGGATCACGCCGACGATGAGGCGGTCTACCGGCTGGGCTTTACGCTGGGGCAGGACAAGCACTACGACATTGCGTGGTGCGGTCTGGGCTATGGCGCAAACCCCGACGCGCTGACCGATGTGACGGTCTGCCTGCCCGCCGGTACAGCGCAGTATGCCGTGCTGTACTACACAACAGCGGACGGCGAGCAGAAGCGCACCGAGGTCTACGCCGCCAAGGAAGCCACGCTGCTCACGCTTACCGGCGAGACGATCCTTGCCGACAGCATCCGGCTGGAATAAAACAGGGAGGTGCCGCCCTTGGCACAAAACAAAAAAAATCGGCTGCTCTGGTTCCTCTGCCTCGCGGCGCTGGCGGTGTTCGGCGCGGCGATGGTCTGGCTGCATTACCAACAGCTGTGCAGCCCCGGCGGCGGCGATGACCCGTACACCTCCGATCTGGGGCAGCATCTGTACTTTGCGCAGCAGGGCATGATCTACTCCACCGTGTCGCTGCTCATCGGCCCGGCCTACGACATCGCCGGGCGCATCGGCATTGCCGTGCTGCTGGCGGTGTTCCATCTGGCGGCGGTCGCGGTGTTTGCGTGGGGGCTGCGGGCGGCCCTGCCGGAAAGTACCCGCCCGGTGCGGCTGCTCGTCAGCCTTGCGGTCAATCTGGCCACGGCGGTCTGGATGCCCCGGGGCGGCTACTGGTATCAGGGCACGGTGGGCGGCACGATCTACCATAACACGACCTACATCATGCTGGCCCCCTTTGCGCTGCTGACGATGCTGGCGTTTTACCGCGTCTGGCCCACGGTGCGCGGTCGGCTGGATCTGCGCAGCTACGCGGTGTACACCGTGCTGCTGACGGTGGCCACCAGCTTTAAGGCCAACCTGATCTTTGCGTTTGCCCCGGCGCTGCTTGTGCTTTTGATTGCGGATTTTGTGCGCAGCCGCGCTAAAAACATGAAAAATGAGATCCTTATGGGCTGCAGCGTTTTCCCCGGGGTGGCGCTCTGCTTTGTGCAGGCAAGGGTGCTGTTTGCGGCAGAGGATTCGGGCATCCGGCTTATCTTCACGGTGCCGTTTGACCATCACCGTATGCTGTGGGGCCCCTTCAACGAGGCCGGGGTGCTGGGGCTGGCCCGCTCCTTCGTCTTTGCGGCGGCTGTGGGGCTGCTGCTGGGCCGTGCGGCGTGGAAAAGCTTTCGCTACCGGTTCAGCCTGTTCACCTTTGCGGTCTCGATGGCCGAGGCCCTGCTGCTGGTCGAGAGCGGCGAGCGGCTCTACCACGCCAATCTCTGGTGGGGGCCGTTCATCTGCTTCTGGGCATTCTGGCTGGAATCGGTCAGCGTTTTCCTTGCGCAGTGCCGCGCCAAAGCACCGCGGTGGCGGCTGGCCCTCTGCGGGCTGGCGCTGGTCTGGCATCTGGCAAGCGGCGTCTGCTTCCTTGTCATGCTGCTGTGCGGCGTGTCCTACAATGTGCCGATCCTGACCTATAATTTGTGGTAAGAAAAGAGCATGCCGCTGCGGCATGCTCTTTTGCGTATATGCGGTTCGGCTGGTTATTCCCCAAAATCCTCGGCGGCTTTTTTCATCATTTTGCGGATCGGCAGGTTGTACGGGCAGCGCGGCTCACAGGCGCCGCACTGGATGCAGGCCCCGGCCTTGGTCTGCAGGGTGGCGTACCGCTCGCGGCCCCACTGCTGCAGGCCGTACCGGTTTAAGTACCCCTGAAACAGAAAGACGCTGGGGATCGAGATACCCACCGTGCAGGGGGCACAGTAGTTGCAGCGGCGGCAGAACTGGGTGCCCAGCGCATCGCGGACGGACTGGCAGGCCGCCTCCTCCGCGGCGGTAAGCGGGGCAATGTTGGCCGCGCCCGCTGCGTTGTTTTCCAGCTCCTCCACCGTTGCCATGCCCGGGATGGCAACCGTCACCGCCGGGTTGGACAGCACATACCGCAGCGCCAGACGGCCGTCCTCGATCGCACCGCCGGCCAGCGGCTTCATGTCGATGAACGCCTTGCCTGCTGCGGCGCAGCGGTCGATGAGCGCCTTGCCCTGCTGCTCCACGATGTTGTAGGGGAACATGATTGTCTCGATCTCGGGAATGTCGAGCGCGGCCTCAAACACAGCGGCCAGATGCGCCGTGATGCCGATGTGCCCGACAATGCCGCGCGCCTTTGCCTCCAGCAGGGCCTCCATCGCGCCGCCGGGCGCAAGGATGGTCTTGAGCCCCTCCATGCTGGGGTTGTGGAACTGGAACACCTCGATGTGGTCGGTGCGCAGGTTCTTCAGGCTGGTGGCAAGCTCGGCCTCCATGTCGGCCTTTGTCAGGGCGCGGCATTTTGTGGCAAGGATAAAGTCATCCCGCAGGCCGGCCTCCTCGAGGGACTGGCCGATCAACGCCTCGCTGACTGTGTAGGCGCGCGCAGTGTCGATGTAGTTGACGCCGGCCTTGTGGGCGGCGATCAGCAGCTCCCGCGTGCCGGGCTGGTCGATGCGCTGGATCGGGATGCCGCCGAACCCCAGACGGGAAATTTTCAGGCCGGTCTGACCAAAGTTGACATATTGCATAGTGTGCTCCTTTTGCTCTGCTGCGGGGCGTCGGGGACGCCGCCCCTACAAATTGTCCGTTACCCACATTATAGCAAATCCACCGCAAAAATCCAGACCCAAAGCCTTCCCCGGAGGGGGAAGGTGGCCCCGCAGGGCCGGATGAGGGGGAGAGTTCGCCGCGGCAACCCATGTATGGGTCATAACGGCAAGTCCGCCCCTCATCAGTCAGCGGTCGGGGCCGCTGACAGCTTCCCCCGAGGGGGAAGCCGGGCGTGTGTACGGCAAAGCAGCCCCTGCATCGCTGCCCCAAGGGAGAAGCCTTTTTTCCGTTGACAAAACGGCCCCGCTGTACTACCATTATACTGTATAAGAATAAGGTATAGGGGGTTCACGATGAAATACGGTTTTATCGGCTGCGGCAATATGGGAAGTGCCGTGGCGCGCGCAGTCTGCAAGGGCGCCGGGGCAGGGGATGTGCTGCTGGCCAACCGCACGCCCGCCAAGGCGGAGAAGCTGGCCGGCGAGCTGGGCTGCGCCTGCGGCACGAATGAGCAGGTCGCGGGCATCTGCGACTTTATTTTTCTGGGCGTCAAGCCCCAGATGATGGCCGACATGCTGGACGAGCTTTCTGCCACGCTGGAGTCCCGCGCCGAGAGCCGCCCCTTTGTGCTGGTCACGATGGCGGCCGGTCTCTCGATGCAGCAGATCCGGATGATGGCGGGCAGCGGCTATCCGATCATCCGCATGATGCCCAACACCCCCGTGGCGCTGGGCGATGGCATGATCCAGTACTGCTCCGATGATGTGGAGCCTGAAAAAATGGCCGAGTGGCTTGCCGCAATGGCCCCCGCCGGCCGTCTGGACGCCGTGCCTGAGGGCATGATGGACGCGGCCAGCGCCGTGTCCGGCTGCGGCCCCGCGTGGGCGTACCAGTTTATCGAGGCACTGGCTGACGGCGGCGTGGCGGCCGGCCTGCCCCGCGCCAAGGCGCAGGAGTATGCCGCCCAGATGCTGCTGGGCAGCGCCCGCATGGTGCTGGAGACCGGCAAGCACCCCGGCGAGCTGAAGGACGCCGTCTGCAGCCCCGGCGGCTCGACCATTCAGGGCGTGCGCCTGCT
>ERZ773138.1743-NODE-1743-length-19013-cov-4.397669_pt1 | contig 19013 bp, 20 predicted proteins | sample MGYA00511114_ERZ773138 | MGnify/ENA primary metagenome ERZ773138 (study PRJEB29015, sample SAMEA2737805) | human gut metagenome | biome: human gut; feature: human-associated habitat; material: faeces | place: China | collected 2012 ...
TTTGTTGATAAAAATGGGATTCCAAAAAAATTTTTCAAAAGCCATTCACTTAATAATCCACTTCCTACAACTATAAAAGAGTTTGAGGAGTTCTTTAAAACAGTGAATGAATGTATTATGGTACGTGGAAAGCGTATTCTTGCAGTAATGCAGGCACAGGGATATGCCGAACAGCAACCTCAAAACAATTTTAAGGATAAAATAGATAAAATAAATCCTAGCGGAAGAATAAGCACTCAAATAAGTGTATTCAAACAGGAGTTGCGGACAAATCCACTGGAAACCACAAGTTGTCTGTTATGCTACTTATCAAAAATATTTTTTGTATTTTTAGCAGTCGTTTATTATATCCAATTTCTTGTGAGAATTGGATATGAACAAACGGGAGAAGTATATTTACAAAATATAGAATATATGCCCTTTAGACGTTATGCAGATTGTGAATTTGGGTTGATAGCTATTATCATATTTTCTGTATTGCTTTTATGTATATCCTATTTCAGAAAAAACAGAGGACTAAAAAGAATCGGAATGTTTCTTGTCGTACTTATGATTTTGATATTATGTACTTTGCCAGTGATTTATATAGCTGTTACTAATGCTATTCAAAATACAGAATGGTTTCAAACATGGCTATATAGCGATTACATTGGAAACACCAGCGTAATCAAGTTATATATTAAACTCTATGGAATAATCTGCCTGCTATTTACAATAATTCCTATCGTATGGCTATTCATAGATTCATACTTTAGAACCTATATCAAGTATTGTCTAAAGGAAATAGTATTGCCTTTGATTGCTGTTCCATACATACTGATGATGGCAGAAGTTAAAAACGGCTTGATCGTCATGACTATTGTTATAGGAATCATACTTGTAATAGGATGGAAAAAACGGTGTCCGACTTGCGGGAAATTATTTGCCTTAAAACGAGTGGGAGAACAGGTACTTGGCAGTAAAGAAATCTCTGTCAAAGTGGATGTCGAACAAAAAGGAGATGACGGAAGGACATATACAACAACTCAGTATGTTCCGGGTGTTCTCGAATATTATGACGTTATTTACAAGTGTAAATGCTGTGGATGTGAAAACAGGAAACACAAGGAAAGAAAGGTTGCAAAAATATAAAGGTGTAGCATCAAAATATATAAATCGGTACAACGCTCTTTTTGTCATGCAAAGAGAAACACAAGGAATGGATAATACAGAAAAGCTACAGTACGTACTACTTAGATTGAAAAATATCTATAAGATCACTCGTTTAAAGGATTTGAAGAACGAATGGTTATTCGCATAAGTGATAAAACGCAAAATTATAGCAAAGTCACCAAATTGCTAGTTAAGCCAAACATTATACAAAATGAAATAAAACGTTTAAACAGTGTGAAATTGCAATATTTGAAAATCTATACAGATTTATATAATCATCTAGAAAAACTTTATAAATCATCTGGGGATAGAAAAGCCATAAAAGCTATTTCAAACGCAAGCAATGGATTAGGGAAAATAGTTAATAAAGTTCCTTTATTAGAAAAAGGACCAATGGATGAAGCTTTAATGAATTTAGGAGAAAAGCTTCAAAAGAGTAATGAGCAATTTTTAGTTAACTCATTAGAGAATTTACGAAACTATAAGCGATTAAATGTTGAAGGATTTAATAAACAGTACCAAAACCTTGCATATTTATATAGTGGACAGGCTGAAATATTCTTCGATAAAGAAAATTTGTATGTATCACAAAACTGTTTAAACTAAGAGACGAATTTTAATATCATTCTTGCATAATTATCGAATAATGTTCGATTACAAAAACAAAACATATGAATATGTTTTTGTAATGAAACACAAAACCAAAACAGAAAGGAAAATATCAGATGGAAATGAAACTTCGAGAACTTTTTGAATTGATAGGTAACGATTATATTTCTTATAATTATCTAAATGGTTTAGTTTATGAAGACATGCCCAACACTCTTTTAAATACGTATGAACTCATAAGTCATCGCCCTTTTAAGTTAAAAGGAGAACTAGCAAATTACAAAAAGAAAATGGATAAATTTACTGATGGATCATTTTCGTGCGATGGTGTTGGTGTACTTGTGTATTATGAAAATTTAATTACAAAGCAGTGGTTTATTGATGAATATCAGGATATGGAAGACGTAAAAAGATTTATCATCAATTCCTTATATGACACTTCAATCAATCATGAATTTACGACAATTATTAAAAGTAGTAAGAAGGTAATATATAACGTCTATTATGATGCACGTTTATGGAAGCACATGGAAAACGAAACTGTATATTATGAAGGACCTTTTATTGACGATTTGTCAGAAGGTGTTTATAAAAACATAGCTCATAATACATATCACTTTGCTGAAGCGATGGGATATCCGATAGATAATTTGAAATTTGTAGAAGATATTCAACCAGAATATACATGGCCATATATTGAAAATGAACAAAAAGAGTATCAAGGTATAAAATCATGTAATAAAATTCGTTTAAGAAATTTATTAGCAATAATTGCTTCCGAATATGAAAATGTATCACAGACAAAATCTTATATTAATATCTATGAAAAATTACTTTATGGATATAATATACATTCAAAATACCCAGTATTTATTGAAGGTAATTTAAACTGTTTTAACAAGGATGACTGTTCTTTAAACAACCAAGTTTTAACTTATTCTGGTTTTCTGGTATATTACGAAAATATGAAAACCAAGCAATGGTGGATTCGAGAGTTTGAAGCAAAAGAAGATGTTAAACATTTTATTTTGGACTCCTTTTTAAATTTTTCGATTCATCAACCTTACGTTTTAATTTTTGAAAAGAACGAATTACTCGCACATGAAATCATATATACAGTTCCTGAGGAAGAAAGGAATGTAAAAAGTTGCTCTGATTGTGAAACAGTATTCACGATATTTAATAACGAAAAATTCCGTTTAAATTACAAAGGAATGGAAACAGATGATGCATATGTGCTTGAATATTTAGATAATCGATTTGAAACTGTTATTAATGATTTTCCTAAACGATGTTTGCATGTTGAAATTTGCAATACGTTAGGAGATGTTGACAATTATGAAAGTAAATAGTGAAAAGAAAGAATCTAGAGAATTAATTCCTGGAAAAGTATTAGAAAAATGGATACAAGCTTCTAAGGCAGAACTTTTTTATGAAGCTTTACTAGACGAAATAAATATGTTCGCTGCAAGTAACAGCAAAAATGTTTTGAAAAAATATACAAGTTCAAGTTCTTGGACGAATTATATTATTTCAAGAAAAAATGGGAAATCGGCTATCGAAAAAGCTTTAATTAGTACATATAAAAGTATTTTCCAGGAATCAAATCATACATATTATGGACCTAGACTTGATAGAGAATATTATCGTATCGATAACATCTTATCTATTACAAATGCAGTTAAAAAGGATGAAGAAACAGGTATTAATATTCATAATTGGAAATTATTAGCAGCTGTAGAACACGAAAATGATTATAAAGACTGGACCGATGAGTTAGTAAAATTACTATTTGTTAATGCTCCCTTAAGGGTGGTGATTGGATATGCTGAATATGATGAATCAATTTACTATTCAAAAGCAATTCATGTTGCAAATAAAATTGCGGAAATGCAGAATTTCAGAACACATTTAGATGCTGAGGATGAATATATTCTTATCATGGGTCCTAGAGAAAAAGACTTAGAAGCAGATGTTAAGAACCTAGCAGACTGTTTTAAAATGTATAAATGGAGTTCTGTAACCAATAAATTTGAATTATATAAAAAATAGAGGAGCACCTTTTAGGTGCTCCGATTTAATTACTCTTCGAATAATTTTATTATATAAAGCTGTAGTATAACATAGGAACTAATTTCATTAATCAATAAAAATTAGGCCTTTTTATTAATTAAATTATTCCATAAATATTAAAATAAGGCTTAACAGATACATTGGTGACTTGTTAATATATTCGACATTAATAATGTCTATTTAAGAATTATTGTATAGGTGTAAACGAAAGAGAGACTACACTTATGACAAGAACTTCAAAATATTTAAACCAAGATACTATCGCTGCTTTACAATCTTTTCAAATTGAAAAGATTGATCGTGAAATCACTGATTATTTAGATACAAACAATAAAATGAATACGTATCATTTTGAATACTGTCCTAAATGTGGATGTTATCATCCCGTTTGGTTAAGAGTGGTTTTGCCAACTCCGGTAAACAAATGCTTCGTTGTAAATCATGCGGAAAACGTTTTGTTGTGACCGCGGTCAGCTTACTTTTTATTCGCACCAAGACCAATCCAAATGGAATGAGCTTATCATGGATACATTGAATGGTGTATCTCTTAAAGAAACGGCTGCTAAAATCAATGTAAACGAACGCAATGTTTTTAATATGCGCCATAAACTATTGGTTAGTCTAGGAACTGAGGAACGTCCCATACACAGTGGGAAATGAAGTTGAAATGGATGAAAAGTATACTCCATACAATCATAAAGGAACTAAGATTGATGGAGTAGAACCTAAACATCGTGGAACACCTGCTACAAAAAGAGGATTATCTAATCAGCAGGTGTGTATCATCACTGCAAAGAGATTCGGACATACAATTGCCAGAACATTAAATTATGGCAAGCCATCATCAATAGATCTATTAAGATTTGGTGAATGTCTAGAATCAAAGTCTTTTGTAATGCTAGACGGATCTAACAGTTACAACGAACTTTTAGAAAGTAAGAACTGCACAAAGAAAGTGTTAATCAGTCATGAGTCTTATGATAAGTTTAATCATTTAAATACAGTGAACAACTTTCACAAATTGATTGAAGAAAAGTTGCAAAAATACAAAGGAGTAGCATCAAAATATATAAATCGATACAACGCTCTTTTTGTCATGTAAAGAGAAACTCAGGGAATGGATAACACAGAAAAACTACAGTACGTATTGCTTAGATTGAAAAACATTTATAAGATCACTCGTTTAAAGGATTTGAAGAACGAATAGTTATTCGTGTAAGTGATAAAAAGCAGAATTATAACAATGTCACCAAATTGCTAGTTAAGCCAATATAAATTTGTTTAATATTAAATGACCTTTATTTTATAAGAAATCGTTTGATTCACGATATAATTTAATACAAGATGATTCATTATGAATATGAATCAAGCAAATCAATTCTTTATTTCCTATTATCAAAGTAAAGAATTTAATGTATATAGAATATTCTTTCTTTTTATGTCTTCAATATATTCGCTATTAGTAGTATAATGAAACAAAATTTATACCTTGGAGGACAAAACATGCTGTCAATCAATCAGCTTATTAAATATTTAAGAAATCACCATCATATAACTGTCAAGAGTAACCAAGCTCAGTCCTTACGAAATATTGGCTACTATCATGGATACAAGGGATACCGTTTCATTCGTACTCCAAACCAGCGCATTCCTTTTTCGTCTCTTGATGAAGTCATTGCTTTAAATAAATTTGATATGCAGTTAAAAACCATAATTTATCCAAAAGTAATGTTTATCGAAAACGCACTTAAAAGCTATGTGATAGAAGCTATTCTTCATGACTGTCGTTCCGAAAACCTAGATACCATATTTAACAAATCTATTACTGACTATAAATCATATACGCCTGGAAGCCAGCAATACCACAAACAGTATGCAAAACGGATGACTCTTAAGGGGAAAATCAACAATGCCCTTTTACGTGATTATTCAAACAAAAAACAAACTGTCAATCACTTCTTTAATGCAGACCAACCAATTCCCATCTGGGCCATTTTCGAATCTTTGACCCTTGGAGAGTTCGGAACTTTTTTCGCCTGCTCAAATTCAAATGTCAAGTTGATAACTTCAAGTATACTTCATTTACCAAGTAATCTTGACGCAGACGGAAAAATCACTGAATACATCATTTATACTATTAAAGATCTTCGTAATGCCGTTGCTCATAACAACACCATTTTTGATACTCGTTTTCAAACAAGCACTATAAATAATCGACTTGTTTTTCTTCTCGAAAAAGAGGTTGGAATCACCGGTTTAGATTTCAAGTATATTTATGCTTACATTGTTTTAATTACTTATGTCCTACGCAAAATGGGAGAGACTAAAACATCCTGCAAACACTTTATAACGGAATTCATCGACTGCACCGATTCGTTAAGAAAACAAATTTCCCCAAACATTTGCAATCAAATTCTAGGGACTCAGCAGCGAGCACACCTGCGGCAGTTACAAAATTTTATTAGTCAATCTTAAAACCTCTTGCATAATGTTATTCGGTGTAGTATATTATTGCTATGAATTGCGGTGGTCGTCTTCGGACAACACCTAGAAGGAACCTGATGCGTCGGGTTCTTTTTCTTTTTTCAAAAAATGTAGACATCTATTTGAAATTCTCAATTCAAGAGAAGAAAGAAAATCGACAGTGTTGGTTTCTTAAATCCCAGTAAAAGAATAGTACGATTTATTTAAGGATTATATATACGCTGACGCGTGTTTAGATCGAGTTATATGTGAAGCATATCGTCTAGAATTTAAAGGTGAATCAATAAGAAATTAAATCAAAAAATTGATGCACCGATTGACCGCTATAGATACACCGATGGTGCGCTACACACGTACCATTTTCCGTCATATGCAAAATCTGAAATGAATCTTGTGACTACATCAATATTTCGTTTATTAATATAATGAAAACAGAAATTCTCAAACATCAGTTCAAGAATTCGTTTTAAATCTCGCACAAAAAAAACACCTCCAATTCGCAAAATCTATAGAACTTAATATTCTACAAATACATCTTACAATTGAAGGCGAGCGTATAAGCGGCTCTGAGAAATTGATTATGTGACTCTAAATGATGGAGCGACTGGCTCACTGTTATGGACAAAGAGACTCAAAGTACATGGAATACATCATTGTTCTATAAGTTCACAAATGACTCCTCTATCTAATATAAATTTAACCTTACCACTCGCTTCTTCACTCATCTTATCATACAATCTTCCTGCACTATAACTTTCTCCTAGTACTGTATAAGGACTATTGGCAACATAACCAATCTTTCCTAGTCCTGCAAGATTTACACTAATAGCTTCTTTATCATATTCATTGTCTTTTTCTTTCTTTAAATAAACAATCATTTCTTTTTCTAGAAATGAATCTCCATAATAATGATGTAATCCTGTAACTGTAAAATATATGTTTGACATAAGTATGTCCTCCTTTATAATTTCAAGTTACAACATTAATTGACACTATGCGTGTCTAAATAATAAATAAATTAAATTATTTTTTGAATAGATCATTGGACTATTTGGAAAATAAAGAATCATACGATAAATGTAATAGACAATCATGAGTGCACACCATAGAATTAATATCATTTTTCTTTTCTCAGGTTTTAACAAGCATAGAACGCCACAAATTAGTGTTGGTATTAATAGAGCATGGTAATACAAAGATAATTGAATATTTCCTTTCAGAAGATAATACAGGCTTGTTTTCATGTTGCATCCTGGACATGGCAATCCTGTTATGAATTGAAAGGGGCATTTATAGAATAATAAAAGAAGGAATAGTATGAGAACTATTCCTAAATATTTAGTCTTTTGCGAAACCATTAATATGACTCTGAAGGATGCAATAGGATACTAAAGATAATTGGAGTATAGATAATACCATTAACACAATACTGTCGTCACTAGGATGATGTCCATTACTTCTTGTAAGACTTGAAACCATCTTACCAGCCTTCCATAAGTAGTATAGTAAGTAGATTCCACATGTTACAATGCTTAATACAACAACAAGTCCTGGTTCAGCTCCCTTTTCTTGGTTTTGACTTTCACATAAATCATTTAAGTCATGTGCAATTGTGTATAGCCAATAAATACTATAAATTCCACATGTTACTAAACTTAATACTACACACAGTCCAATATTCTTTTCTTTTACAACTCCAGTAGTAAATGAAAAACTTGGTTCTACATGCACTGTTTCATTACCAGCAAGCTCGGTATTCTTTAATCTTTGCCAATCTTGCATGCCTGTTTTCCATACAAAACTATTTCCCGTTAATACACCACTATCAATAAATCCCTTCATGTCTGATTCACTAAAAGGTCCTTTAGAATCATTATTCTCTACATAATACCAATCATTCGAAGATGATGATGTAGAAATAAATTCATTTAACTCTGTATTCTCTAGTCTTTCCCAGTCTTTCATACTTGCCTTCCATACTAGAGTACTGCCGTTGATTTCACCAGAAGTAATCTTAGCCTTCATCTCTTCTATACTGAATGATCCTTTAGAGTCATTATTAGATACGTAGTACCATTCTTTGACTGATGTAGTTGATTCATTCTCATTTACTGATTCTTCTTTATTTGTTTCAACTTCAGATTCATTAACTTCTTCAATCTTATCCACGACTGCAACAGGTACAACAATATCTTCATCTGCTTCTACCTTGGTTCCACAATTTGAACAAAACTTAGAATCATCACTTATTTCGTGCCCACAATTTTTACAAAACATATTCAATCTTCCTCTCGATTAATTCAATTATAAAATGAATGCCTTCTTAACTCAACCACTTAAGAAAAACTTAAGAAAAGTGATGCCTACAAAAGCATCACTTTAGTTCAATTTATTGATAATCCGATTCTTCGTAAGTATCCTCTTGAGAGTATTGACCATCTGGATTGTAGTAGTCTGTACCCTCATAACTTTGATCATAATCATTTTCATAACTATCATCAGATTCTACGTTTTCTTCTCCCATAGCCTGTAACTCTTCTGTATTACCTACCGCATTATCTTCACTAGCTGTCTGCGAATAACCTGATGGATCTTCTACTGTAGTAGAACTCTTTCCGTTTAATACTGCCTTGATTTTCTTTCTAGCAACTTCATTCATAATATCATTTTGTTGAACAACAGAAGCATAAGATTGAGATTGATAACAGAATTGATAATCAGGTTCTGCAACAATCGCATAAGACTCAATCTTCCAATCTGGCATATTATTTAATTCATATTTTACAAACTTACTGATTTCATCACCAGACAAGTTTGTATCAAAAGCTACCGCTAAAGCATCCATAAATCTACCGTAGTTTGTGATCATCTTAGGAGATACAATTCGTTTAAAGATAGCTTTAAATACTTTTTGTTGGTTACGAACACGCTGGTTATCTCCATCTGCATAAGCATGTCTTTCACGCGCAAAGGCCAATGCCGTTTCTCCATCCACATGATGTTTACCAACACTTAAACCAGGCTGGCTATTTACATAGAAAATATCTACTTCTTCACCCTTTTTAATATCCAAATCAATTCCATCTAAAGCATCTACTAAGTTAACAACACTTGAAAAGTTGATTCGTACATTATAGTTAATTTTAATACCCAAAGCTTTTTCAATTGTTTTTTCCGTACTCTTTATACCCATTAAACCAGAATGTGTTAACTTGTCATAACTTCCTACTGGACAAGTCGATTCAGTTTCATCATCAGGACATACAAGTTCAACATAATAATCACGAGGAATACTTGTCATTAAAATGGTTCCCGTTTTAGGATTTACAGTAAGTAATAAGTTGGCATCACTTCTCGTATTTGAATCCTGTAAAGTACCATAAGAATCATTACCACTTACTAACACAGTAAATGCATCCTTAGAAATATCATTAACAGGATCACTTAGATTATCACTCTTTTCTACCTTTGTATAATGCACATTTTGATGAATGATACGAGTATCCGTTTGAAAAGTAAAATATGCTTGTGTTTCATGAAGAATATCTCTATACTTTTCATTTAAACAAATCGCATCTACCTCACCACTATAAAATGCTTCCATTAATTCATCTAAATTTGAATAATCCTTAGTAGTATACTTGATATTATCCTTGTTTAAATCATCTAACATACGTTTAGTAGGTTTTTTATCCATATCAAGAATCGTACCAATCTTTTTGCCCTTTAAACCCGATTCTTTTTTTATAGATGAACTCTTTAAAACAACAATTGATGTCATTGTTGCCTTACTATCCGCAAGACTAGTAACTACATCAAACGTATTATCTGTTTTATAAATGAAATAGTTACCATAAGCTAGACCCACACACATACAAAGTGCAACGAACCCTGCTAAAATTCTTGGCAAAAACTTTTTAGCTTTAAAGTGTAATATTAATAAAATAATCAAACATAAAATAATCATTACCAATGAAACTAATACTATTAATTTTGCAGGTAATAAATTTAATTTTATAATTTGAAAAATCAATAAAGCCAAACTAACAATCATGAATATAGTCATAAGCTTGCTGATTGGTCGTTTATTTTTCTTCTTTTTCTTTTTACCATTACCATTCACATTCTGTGAAAATTTAACATCCTTTTTAGGCATAATAATAATCTCCTATAAACTCTTATATAGCTCACAATTTTATATTATATAATAAAATTCTTACAATTGGCAAATCTGCATACAAAATGGCGGTTGTTATAACCACCATAATCACTACATAAATCTTTCACAACGAAACGCAAAACCTTTAAATCCACTCTGTTTAGCCTGATATAAATTCTTCTCATAACACAATAGATTCGCTTTATACTTATATTCTAAAGACTTAGAAGAATAGTCATTTAATACATCAAAGAATAATAAGAATAGACCTGCTAATACCAATACACATGCTGAAAGAATCAACCAAATTACTGGTAAAATTAAATATATAACATCCAATATAACAACACCAAGAAAACAACTAAAACAACCTATCATAATGCCCATATGGCATTTATGGTACTTCTTACTTAGTTCTTCATAATGACGAATATTTGTATTAATTCTGTTTTGTATATAATCTTGAGTTTCCATAATAATTAACACCCCACAACACTTAGAATTATACTCCTATAAAAAAAAGAGTAAAGATTTCTCCTTACTCTACACTATCTGCTGATTTTCCTTGCATTACAGCATTGATTTTGTTTGAAGCTTTTGTGACAGTACTTTCATCTGGAACCATTACATAAGCAGCATCTCCAAGTTCTGCACACATTTGTGTATCTCCAGTACCATCAACCATAGATTGTTCAATTTTCCATTTAGGATTCTTATTTAATTGATATTTAATTAAACTTGTAATTTCATCATTTGACATCGTTGTTGAGAAAGTATTTGACATACTATCCATAATAGAAGCATAGTTTGTCACAATCGCAGGGCTCGTAACCTTATCAACAATAGCCATTAAAACCTGTTGTTGATTCTTTGTGCGCTGACGATCACCTTCACTATAAGCATAACGCTCACGAGCATAAGCCAAAGCGTGTTCACCATTCAAATGGTTAACACCTTCATGAACACCATAACCAGGCATAGTCACAAAGCTACTAACAGCATAGCCAGGTGCAACCGTAACATCAATACCACCAACGGCATCAACAATATCAGTCACTGTATCAAAACCAACTTTGAATGTATAGTTAATTTCAATGCCCAATAAATTTTCTACCGTACGCTTAGTTGTGTTCGTTCCATGAATACCCGTATGAGTAATCTTATCCAAAGCACCTTCTTGACATCCATCAGCTGCATCACAAGTGGTTGTAACATAGTAATCACGAGGGATTGATGTCAACAACACTGTACTTGTTTTAGGATTAATCGTAGCCACCATAATTACATCACTACGACCATTTTCATCAAATCCACCTCTTGTATCAGAACCTGAAATCAACACATTAAATGGAGTTGTAGTAATATTACTTACCGCATTTGCTTTATCCGTATTTTCTACTTCATAACTTGTTTGATACACAACACGAGTTGTATTATTGAAATCAGCATATGTTTCCATATCCGTAATCTGATCACGACTTGATTCATTAATGATAATTGAATCTACTTCACTATTATAAAAAGCCTCTAACATTGCAGACAAGCTTTCATAAGGTGTTTGTGTCATTTCAACACCTGATTTACTTAATTCCTTTAATACTTTATTTGATCCCACTGTCCCAATATTTTGTAGTACACCAATACTATGTCCAGCCAAATCATTTTTCTTTTTCAAGTCACTTGAATCTTTTACAATGACACTCACCGTATTCTTAGCATTCTTAGTAGTTTGCGTAATGTTCGACAATAAGCTACCTGTTTTTGATATATAATATCCACCCATGCATGAAGCCAAAGCAATTGTAAGCGTAAAAATTATACAAATACACTTTGATACTGCACCTCTAGTCATAAAACATAAAAGTAAAATGAATATTGCATCAACAAGTACAAAAGATACTGTTACTAAAAACATTAATTTGGTTGGCAATACATTTAATTTTACTAAATTAAACAACAAATACATTGTTGCAACAACTAATAAAATAGAAAAGATGACTCCAAATACCTTTCCTACTCTATTTGGTTTCTTTTTATTTTTTCGCATATTAAACTCTCCTTAGACCCAATTATCATACTACAAAAAAAAGGGATAGGCAAACCTATCCCCGTTATATTACTTTACATCATCCGCTGATTTTCCAGCTAATACCGCATTAATTTTATCCTTAGCCAATTTTACTGTACTTTGATCTGGAACCATGACACTAGCTGCATCTCCAAGTTCAGCACACATTAATGTATCACCTGTACCATCGACCATATATTGTTCCATCTTCCATTTTGGATTGTTGTTGATTTGATATTTAATTAAACTAGTAATTTCATCATTTGACATTGTTGTAGAGAAAGTATTAGCCATCGCATCCATAATAGAAGCATACTTTGTAATAACACTTGGTTTAGTAGCTTCATTTACAATCCCCATTAGTACTTGTTGTTGATTCTTTGTACGTTGACGATCCCCTTCTGTATATGAATACCTCTCACGAGCATAAGCTAATGCATGCTCTCCATCCAAATGATTCGTTCCTTCATGAACACTAAATGTAGATGTTGTGACCGCATAGCCAGGCTCTACATATACATCAACACCACCTAATGCATCTACCAAATCAGTCACTGTATCAAATCCAACTTTGAATGTATAGTTGATTTCAATCCCTAACAATTGTTCTACTGTACGTTTTGTAGTGTTTGTACCATGAATACCCGTATGTGTAATTTTGTCTAATGCCCCTTGCATACAACCATCTGCCGCATCACAAGCAGTAGTTACATAGAAGTCACGAGGTACAGAAGTCAATAATATCGTACTTGTCTTAGGATTGATAGTAGCTACCATAATCACATCACTACGACCGTTTTCATCAAATCCACCACGCGTATCCGATCCTGAAATTAATACATTGAATGGCTTTGATGTAATATCACTTACCGCATTTGCCTTATCTGTATTTTCTACTTTGTAATAAGTTTGATAAACAACTCTTGTATTATTATCAAAATCCGCATAGCTTTCCATATCTAAGATTTGACTACGACTCGATTCATTAATAATAATAGAATCCACTTCACCATTATAGAAAGCTTCTAACACAGCACTTAAACTATCATATTCACTTTGATTCATTACAATACCATCTTTACTTAATTCTGTTAAAGCTTTAGATGATCCTTGAGTACCAATCGTACGCAATGTACCAACTGATAAACCATTTAATTGTGACTTATTCTTTATATCACTTGATTGTTTAACTACTACACTTACCGTATTTTTTGCATGTTTCGTTACATTCGTGATATTTGTTAATAAGCTTCCTGTTTTCGAAATATAATAACCACCCATACAAGAACCAAATATAAGTACTAAAGTAATAACAACACAAATGATTTTAGAAACAATGGCTCTTGTATAATAACACAACAATAACGCAAATATCGCATCTAACAATACGAATATAATAGTAATTAAAAATAATAATTTAGTTGGTAAAACATTAATTTTAATCAATTGATATAAAAGATAAAATGATGCTACAACTAACAGAATAGATAATACAATTCCAATTCCTCTTAAAACTTTATTTTGTTCTTTCATGTCTATACAGCCCCTCTTCCATAAAGAACTTGCTTAACTGTTTTAAATAATAATGTTACATCCAACCAGAATGACCAGTTGCGATAATAATATTCATCTAAAACTAAGCGGTGGTCAAAGTCCACATCACTACGACCATGACTTTGCCACATACCTGTAATACCCGGCTTACATGCAACAACATCGTCATAATATTGTCCCATATCTTCTTTTTCACGTGGCAAGTAAGGTCGAGGACCTATCAAAGACATTTGACCAAGTAATACGTTAATGAATTGTGGAAATTCATCTAAACTCTTTTCACGCAAGAATTTTCCTGCACTTGTTATACGAGGATCATTCGCTAATTTTTTGTTTTTCGTATATTCTTCACGAATAGCCGGATCCTTTTCCATTAACTCTTCAAGAATCTTATCTGCACCAATCACCATAGTACGATACTTATACATCTTAAATTCTTTACCATTCTTACCAATACGATTCTGTGTAAAGAAGATAGGTCCCTTGTCTCCTTCTTTACGATTTTTAATAAACACAAAAACAGTTAATGGAATCAAAATTAAGATTCCACAGAGTCCAGCACAAATATCCATAAGACGTTTTAATATATAAGATCCAATTTGATTTACACCACGAGAATTTGAAATCATTAAAATACCATCAAAGTCTTCAACCTTAGTATCAAACGTTACTAGACCATTCACTTGTGGTAAATACTTAATCACATTTACTTTGTTCTTAAATAATTCAAATAATGAATTCAAATTTTTCTTTTTCAATTCAGGTATCGCAATTAATACCGTATCAATATTATGTGATTTAATAAATGAATCCACCTCTTCAATTCCTATTGTTTTATTTTTAGAAACAACTTGTTCCTGATGAATACCATACGATTTACAATTCGCAAACCCCTGTACATCTAATAAAGAATAACTATTTCCTCTACATACAAAGGCAAGTTGAGCAGCTGTATGGCCAACACCCACAATTAAAGTATTATGTTTATATTTCTTTCTAAACCATTTATGTGTGTATCTTGAATTAAATCCTGCAAAAACAAATAAAAAGATTGTTAAAAATACAAAACCATATAATTTACGAAATGACCAAGAATAAAATGGAAACACCAAAAAACTCGCAAAGAAAAAACCAACATGACTTAATACTAATAATCGTATTTCATCATACATTAATAATACTTTTCCTTGATAACGACCAATAAGAATCTGCATCAAGAAATATAGTGCACATAACTTAATAGCAATTTCATCATCAAAACGCGCTATGTTCATGGCCTGCAAGAACTGTATTAATATCCAGAAAAATACAAATTCAATGAATATTTTTAATCTGCCTATTTTTGACATAAAGAATTCTCCTCACAATTTACATATAAACTATTGTACTAAAAAAAAAAGAAAAGAACAACATCCGTCCTTTTCAGTCAAAAATAGATACATCTAACCTTGAATAGAAGATAATACAACAAAATTAGCTGCATCCACCATACAAGTATTTTTGATATCCTGGAATGTAAACGTAACCGTATATTGTTGTGTTGCCTCATCTAAAGTACAACCAATATCTGTCACATCTTCTTGTCCAAGTCCTGCATTGGCAAGAGCTGCATTAATAGCTTGTTGTTGATTTTCATCAAAAGAAGTTGATTCTTTTTTTTCTTCTTTCTTTGTTTCTGGTTCTTCTACAGATTCAGAAGTAGATACTTCTTCTTTTTCTTCACTATTGCTTTTTTTATAATTTCTTTCTTGTATAATACCATCTTTACCAATCTTATACTCATAAGATCCAGTAGTTGTATCAAAGCTTACTGTATAGTATTTCTTTTCTTCTCGAATCGATACATTTGAACATTCTTTTTTAGTGGCATTCGCATCATCTCTTGCCACTTCTAAAATATCATTTTGCGTGATTTCTAATTCACTATTGCCACATCCAGTTAGTAATAGAGTTGAAGCCAAAATAATAAAACTATTTCTTTTTCTTCTTTTTACCATTGTCTTCTCCTCCATAACCATATCCGTAGCCATAACCATAATTACTGTCACTTGCTGATTCTACTTTATTTAATACAACACCCATGACATGACCACCATTTCTTTCAACATCATTAATGGCTGCTTTAACTTTTCGTTTATCCGATATCTTAGAGTCAACTACATATAGTACTCCATCACTGACATTACATAATGGAATGGCATCACTAGCCACCGCAACTGGTGGACAATCAATTATAATATATCCAAATTCTTGACGTGCTTGATTTAAGAATTTAGCTAATCTTTTTGATCCTAATACTTCACTAGGATTTGGTACTTTATGCCCTACAGTAATAACTGATAATGGATATCCACTATCATATTGTACGTCTTGCACTCCTTCAAATGAATGAATGCTTACTCCTTCTCTAAATTCAGCAATAATATTTGTTAATCCAGAACGATTTGAAATTTGTAGTGTTTTATGTACACTTGGATTTCTTAAATCACAGTCAATTAATAAAACATTTTTATATTTAGCTGCCATAATACGAGCTAAATTACAAGCTACAGTACTTTTACCTTCATTAGGTATTGTACTTACTACGTTGATTACTTGAATCGCATCATCCATCTGACTAAATTCAATATTTGTACGTAATCCACGATAGATTTCATCCACATCAAATTGATTTCTTTTCTTTCTTGCCATTTCTATCTCCCAAAGAAACCAAACAGTTTCTTTTTCTTTTCAACCTCAATATTTAATATCTCTTTATCACTCAACAACAACTTAGGATTCTCATAAAATAAGATGTCCGCATTCTCAGAACCAATACGCTTAGAAACAAATGAATACACATCACTCAATTGTTCAATTCGATTACCACTAGCTCTATGCGTATCTGTACAAATCACATCACAATATCCATTGTCCAATAATTCTAATGCATTCGATTGTATTTTCTTACCATTTACACCAAGAATCGAAGTACGATTTAATTGTAGAACACAACCCATATCAACCCAATGATCAATGATTGAATAGTCTAAACCATCATGGAAATATCTTTCAATATGAGCTAATACAGGAACAAATCCCTTCATCTTCAATTCATATAAACATTCATCTCTATAATCAATCGAATGAATATCGCGAAGAACATTGTATTCTACAAGCATATAACGTGAACTATTCAATGTTGGATATAAATCTAATTCTAATCCTTCAACGAATTCACTATTCATCATAACTTCCCCTCCAAAATAAATAGGGATAGGACTTATCTTTCTTAATTCCAATTGACGAGTCACCATTTCATTATAGATATGAACATCTAATTGACCAGGAATAAAATGTGGTGTACTACAAATACCTACAATACCATCCTTTTTTGCATTCTCTAATGAACTAATGGCATCCTCAACACAAGGCATACCATCATCAATACCCCAAGCAATATGAGAATGCAAATCAATATACTTAGCCATTATGGTTCAGGAATCTCGCAGAATACTGGAATACCCAAATACTTTTCTGCCTCTTCCTTCGTACGTAAACGATTATCAAACAAGAATCTTAATGTTGCATAACCACAACCAAGTACAAAACCAACCATAGTAGCTAATAAAGTATTCTTCTTTACGTTTGGTCCACTAGGAATATAAGACAACTTAGCCTTATCAACTACTTCAATATTACGAACATTCAAATTCTTCTGCATAGTGCGAACAAAAGTACTTACCGTATCATTAGCGATATCCTTAGATAATTTAGGATCTGTAGTTGTAGCTGAAATTGTAATGATCTCTGTATTTGACTCATTCGTTACACTCACAAGCTTTTTAACACTATCTGCACTCTCTAATCCAACATTCTTAGCCACTTCAGACATAATGTTATTCTGAGTTAATAAATTCACTGCATTCGTAACCAATTTACTATTTGCCATCTGTGAATTATAATCCAAAGAACCACTCTCACTAATCTGTGGAGTTAAATAAATTGATGTGCTAGCTGTATATGTTGGAGCAATCAATAACTTTGTTCCAAAGAAACCACCCACACCAAATAAAATACATAAAACAATAATTAACTTAATATGTTTTAATATAGCCCTAAATAATTCTAATAAATCAATCTCTTCCATTTCACGTGCATCACTCTGTGCACGATCGATTCTACTGTTTACCATAAAAACCTCCCTTTCTCACAATAAAACATACTCTATAAATATAGCATAGATTCACTAATTCATCATAAAAAAAGCTAAAAAACTAAATTTTTAGCTTTCATATAACTGTAATTAATCTCTTCTAAACAAATCACGAGTATATACTTTATCTTGTACATCATCCAAACAACTATCATAACGATTTGCGATAATTGCCTGACTCAATGATTTAAATTCTTCTAGATTATTTACTACCTTACTACCAAAGAATGTTTCTCCATCCTTTAATGTAGGTTCATAAATAATAACTTTAGCACCCTTAGCCTTAATACGCTTCATAACACCCTGAATAGAACTCTGTCTAAAGTTATCACTATTTGATTTCATTGTTAAACGATAAACACCGATCACTACTTCTCGTTCTTCACTTTCTGAATATGTGTTATTATCCTCATATCCATAATAACCAGCCATATTCAATACTCGATCCGCAATAAAATCTTTACGAGTACGATTTGATTCAACAATTGCTTCAATTAAGTTTTCGGGTACATCCTGATAGTTAGCCAACAATTGTTTTGTATCTTTAGGTAAACAATATCCACCATATCCAAATGAAGGATTGTTATAATGAGAGCCAATACGAGGATCTAAACATACACCTTCAATAATATCTTGTGTATTTAATCCTTTCATTTCTGCATACGTATCTAATTCATTAAAGTAAGATACACGAAGTGCTAAGTATGTATTTGCGAATA
>ERZ773138.1752-NODE-1752-length-18972-cov-4.229053_pt1 | contig 18972 bp, 17 predicted proteins | sample MGYA00511114_ERZ773138 | MGnify/ENA primary metagenome ERZ773138 (study PRJEB29015, sample SAMEA2737805) | human gut metagenome | biome: human gut; feature: human-associated habitat; material: faeces | place: China | collected 2012 ...
AAGAGCATCAGGAAAAGCTGATCAAAGATGCTCCCGGGTCTCGTCCTCTAATTTCAGTTCCGCCAGCTTTTGACGGTATTCTTCGATCTCGTTGTCCTCGTCCTCGCCCAGCTCGTTTTGCAGGACCCGGATCTGGGTCCGCAGGATCTGTTCCTTCTGCTGCTGAGCCAGCTCGTCCCGGACCTTGCCTTCCATCTGGCGCTCATAGCCCAGCACATCCCGCTCCCGGGCTAAGAAGCCGTTCAGCTTCCGCAGCCGCACCAGCGGAAGCTGAACCAGCGGAGACAGTTCTTCCAGAATTGCCTGCTTATCGTCATACCGCAGAGCCGTATTCTGGGCGATAAAATCCGCCAGATACCCCGGCTCCTGGCAATCCAGCACCGCCGCAGTGACCTCCTCGGCCACATTGCCTGCCAGATGTGCATAATCCTGGAACAGGCCCCAGGTCTGCCGCAGCAGGGCCTCGGTTTTCGGGCCGTGGCTCACGGCAGCGGATTCCTCCACCACCTCCACGTGGCCCTGCAAATAAGGCTCCGTCTGCCACAGGCGGCGCAGCCGTGCCCGGCGTCCGCCCTCCACCATCACCCGCAAGGAGGTTTTTCCCAGCCGCAGGATCTGGGTCACCCGGGAAATGGTGCCCATGGTGTAAAGGTCCTTCTCCCCCGGACGATCCGTGTTCAGTTCTCTCTGGGTCACCAGAAAGATCTCCTGACCGGATTCCATGGCCACTTCCAGGGCCTTGATGGAAATACGGCGCTCCACGTCAAATGTCAGGTTCGTATGAGGGAAAACCGTCAGGCCCCGTAGGGCCAGAACGGGAAGATTCAAGGTGTTCGCTTCCATAAATTGCTCCTCTCTGGAGAGTTCAAAGAGGGGGAGAGGCGCTGCCCCTCCCCCGTGTTATACCCAAAAGGGCCGTCAGGACGCCGACTTCGGCGTACCGGACTCGCTCCGGCTCTCACTTCTGCCGGGGTTCAGCTTCACGGAATAGTTGATCTTGTTGGGATCGTGGGTCAGCTCCGGCTCCGCCGTGCCTTCCACACATTCCTTCGTGACCACCGCTTTCACAACGGTCTCGTCGGAGGGGATCTCGTACATGACCTTGGTCAGCAGGCCCTCCATGACCGCCCGGAGGCCACGGGCGCCGATGTTCCGCTCAATGGCCTTATCAGCGATGGCGTTCAGGGCGTCCTCCGTGAATTCCAGATCCACATCATCATATTCCAGCAGCTTCTTGTACTGCTTCACCAGCGCGTTCTTCGGCTCCTGCAAAATTCGCACCAGATCCTCCCGCTGCAGGGCGTTCAGCGGTGCGATCACCGGCAGACGGCCCACCAGCTCGGGGATAATGCCGAATTTGAGGATGTCGTGCGGCTGCACCTCGCGCAGGATCTTCGCGTGATCCTTCTCTTTTCTGCCCTCGATGACCGCGTCAAAGCCGATGCTCTTGCGGTCCAGACGGCTCTCGATGATCTTGTCCAGTCCCTCGAACGCGCCGCCGCAGATAAAGAGAATGTTGCGCGTATCGATCTGAATGAACTCCTGGTGCGGGTGCTTGCGTCCGCCCTGCGGCGGAACGTTTGCGACCGTGCCCTCGACGATCTTCAGCAGCGCCTGCTGCACGCCCTCGCCGGAGACGTCGCGCGTAATAGAGGTATTCTCGCTCTTGCGGGCGATCTTGTCGATCTCGTCAACGTAGATGATGCCGCGCTCGGCGAGCTCCACGTCGTAATCCGCCGCCTGCAGAAGACGCAGGAGGATATTCTCCACATCGTCGCCGACGTAGCCCGCCTCGGTAAGCGTGGTCGCGTCCGCGATGGCGAACGGCACCTTGAGGATGCGGGCGAGCGTCTGGGCAAAGAGCGTCTTGCCGCTGCCGGTGGGACCGAGCAGCAGGATGTTGCTCTTTTGCAGCTCCACGTCGTCTCCGCCGCCGAAGAAGATGCGCTTATAGTGGTTGTAGACCGCCACGCTCAGCGCGACCTTGGCCTCGTCCTGTCCGATCACATACTGGTCGAGCACGGCGCGAATCTCGTGCGGGGTGGGGATCTCATCGGGCGTATCGAACTCGTGCTGCTCGGCCTCATAGCCATCCTCCACGATCTCCATGCACAGCCGCACGCACTCGTCACAGATGCGCACACCGGCGGGGCCCTGGATCATGCGGTGCGTTTCCTTCTCCGACTTGCCGCAGAACGAGCAGCGGAGAAGCTGCTTCTTGCTTTTTTCTTCACTCATTCGTGTAATGACCTTTCCCTTTACAGGTATTGATTACCGCTTGTAGATGACCTTGTCGATCAGGCCGTACTCCTTGGCCTCCTCCGCCGTCATCCAGTTGTCGCGCTCGGAGTCCGACTTGATCTGCTCGGGCGTCTTGCCGGTGTTGTCGGCAAGGATCTTATTGATGCGCTGCTTGATCTTGAGGAAGTGCTCCACGTCGATCTCCATATCGGTGACCTTGCCCTGCGTGCCGGCGGAGGGCTGGTGGATCATGACCTCCGCGTTGGGCAGCGCGATGCGCTTGCCCTTCGCGCCGCAGGAGAGCAGGAACGCGCCCATGCTCGCTGCCATGCCAACGCAGATGGTGGAAACGTCGCACTTGATATACTGCATGGTGTCATAGATCGCCATGCCGGCGGTCACGCTGCCGCCGGGCGAGTTGATATAAAGCTGGATATCCTTGTCGGGGTCCTGCGCCTCAAGATAGAGGAGCTGGGCGACGACGAGGCTCGCGGTGGTGTCGTTGACCTCCTCGCCGAGGAAAATGATGCGGTCGTTGAGCAGGCGGGAGAAAATGTCATAGGACCGCTCGCCGCGGCTGGTCTGCTCGACAACATAAGGGACTAAGCTCATAGGGTTACCTCCTTGGTGTCCGTTCAAAATGTTCATACCCTGTTCAAATTTCCGGTATGTATGCAATCAACCACAAATGCTCCTCATTTGTGGTTGATTGGCTGTCTCTATTTATGCCTGTTTACTTTTTTCTGCTGAAGTATAACCGGTTTCCGGCTCATTCAGCCTTCTCGGCGGCCTTCTTCGCAGTCTTCTTGGCGGGCTTCTTCTCTTCCTCGCCCTCGGCAGCCTTCTTGGTCGTCTTCTTGGCGGCGGGCTTCTTTTCCTCTTCGCCCTCGGCGGCCTTCTTCGCGGTCTTCTTGGCAGGCTTCTTCTCTTCCTCGCCCTCGGTCTTTTCAGCCTTGGCGGGCTTCTCCGCCTTGGCGCTGTCAACGACCACGGCAATGGCCTTCTCGTTGAGAAGCTGATTGCGGACGGTGGGCGCGTCGAGATACTTCTTGAGCATATCAAGCTCCATGCCGTACTGCTCGGCCATGGACTTGTACTTCTCCTCGATCTCCTCGTCGGTGACGTCGAGGTTCTCCGCCTTGATGATGGCGGCGATAGCAAGGTCCATCTTGACCTGACGGACGGCGGGCTCGCGGCCGTCCTCCATGAACTTGGCCTCGTCCATGCCTGTCATCTTGCAATACTGGTCGTAGGGGATGCCCTGTGCCTGCAGACGCTGCTTGAACTCGTCGAGGAAACGGCGGCACTGCTCTTCGATCATGACCTCGGGGATATCGGCCTTGATGTCGCCGGCGACCTTCTCGAGCAGAGCGTTCTCAAAGGCGATCTTGGCGGACTGCTCACGCTCGGCCGTGATCTTGGCCTTGGTGTCGTCCTTGAGCTCCTTGAGCGTCTCAAACTCGGAAACGTCCTTGGCGAACTCATCGTCGAGCGCCGGGGTCTGCTTTTCCTTGACCTCGTTGACCTTGACGTGGAACACGACCTGCTTGCCGGCGAGATCCTTGGTGTAGTTCTCGGGGAAGGTGATGTCGATGTCCTTCTCCTCACCGGCCTTCATGCCGATGATCTGATCCTCAAAGCCGGAAACGAAGCTGCCCGAGCCGATCTCCAGCTCGTGGTTCTCGCCCTTGCCGCCCTCGAAGGCAACGCCGTTGTCAAAGCCCTCGAAGTCGATGACGGCGGTATCGCCCTTCTTGACCTTGCGGTCGACGGAAACGAGGCGGGCCTCACGCTCGGCCATCTGGTTCAGGCGCTCCTTGACGTCGTCCGCCGTGACCTTGACCTCTTCCTTCACGGCGCTCACGCCCTTGTACTGGCCCAACTCGACCTCGGGATAGACCGCGACGGTTGCCTTGAAGGTAAAGCCGTCCTTGCCGATCTGATCGTCCACGATCTCGACCTCGGGATAGCCGACCACATCGAGGCCGCTGGAGCCGATGGCCTGCGTATATGCATCGGGAAGCGCAGCGTCCACAGCGTCGCTGTAGAACACGCCCTCGCCGTAGAGCTTTTCGATCATTTTGCGGGGCGCCTTGCCGGGACGGAAGCCGGGCACGCTGATCTTATTGCGCATCTTGAGATACGCCTTCTGAACGGCGGCTTCAAACTCCTCGGCAGTCACTTCGACGGTGACGGCAACCTGGCTCTTTTCGAGCTTTTCAACAGACTTGACATTCATGTTTCTTTTTCCTCCGTATTAAGCAAATGATGCTCATTGCAAAGCGGTATTTTACCATAGGTTTTGGAAAATATCTACCCTTTTTTTATCATTTTTCCTTTAATCGCAGATTTTTTTTGGGACGAAGCCCAGATAATCCGCGGAAACGAGGGCATAGTCGGTCTCTCCGCGCCGTCCCTCAAAGGCGCGGCGGTGCGTGGGGCCGTGCAGATGTCCGTAATAGCAGCGCTCGGCGCGGTAGCGGTCGATGAGCTCGAGCAGCTCCGGACACCGGTAGCCCTGGTAGAGCGGCGGATAGTGCAGGAAGCAGAGGATGGGCCGCTCCCCCGCCGCCTTGAACGAGGCCTCCAGCCGCAGCGCCTCGCGCGCAAGCATCTTGCCCGTGTGCGTGCCGGCGGTGTCCTCCTCATAAAACCAGCCGCGCGTGCCGCAGAGGGCATAGTCCCCATAGAAGAAGCAGTTGTTGAACAAAATGTCAATGCTTTCGATGCCGTTCGCCTCGAAAAATTTCTTCATTTTCGTGGCGGTGCCCCACCAGTAGTCATGGTTTCCCTTCAGAATGATCTTGCGCCCGGGCAGCGCGTCGATGAACTGAAAGTCCGGCAGCGACTCCTCGAGCGAAATGCCCCAAGAGAGGTCGCCCGCAAGCACCGTCACGTCGTCCGCCGTCAGGTGCGAAAAGGACTCACGCAGGCGCTCAACGTGGTTCGCCCACTTATCGCCGAAAATATCCATCGGCTTGCTCCCGCCGAGCGAGAGGTGCAGATCGCCGATCGTATAGAGCGCCATAGCCGCCCCCTTTCCTGCCGATCACTCAAATGCGTTCTCAATGTACTCGATGCGCGGCGGCGTTTCGTCGTCGTAGACCTCCGCCACGTCAAAGCGGGCGCAGAGGTCGGGATCGTGCCGCGTCATGTAAAAGGCCGCCGTGGTGCGGATACGCCGCTGCTTGGCAGTGGTAACAAAATCGCGCGGCAGACCGAAGCGCCGGTCGCTGCGCAGCTTGACCTCTACAAAGCAGAGAATATCGCCCCGCCGGGCGATGAGGTCGATCTCGCCGAAGCGGCAGCGGAACTGCGAGGCAAGGATCTCATAGCCGTTCTCGCGCAGATACTCCGCGGCCATCGCTTCGCCGCGGTCGCCGGCTTCTCTGGTCGTGCTCATGGTCTCCCCGCCTCCCACTTTTTGAGAAAAGTCTTTCGGTGACAGGGACATGGGCCGTACTCGTCGAGCATGGCGTAGTGCAGCCGGGTTCCATAGCCCTTGTGCCTTGCAAATTGATACTGCGGATATTGCTTGTCCAACACGTCGGTCACGAAGCGGTCGCGGCTGACCTTGGCTAAAATCGATGCCGCGGCGATGCTCATGCTCACGCCGTCGCCGCCGACGACCGTGCGGTGCGGCGTGGAGACAGCGTATTTCGTCCCATGATCGCGGTTGCCGTCGATGAGGGCAAAGTCCGCCTTGACGTTCAAACCGTCGATGGCAAGCTGCATCGCCTTCATGCGGGCGTTCAAAATGTCGATCTCGTCGATCTCCCGCGCGTCCACGGACGCGACGCTGTAAGCGACCGCCCTTTCGCGGATGATGTCAAACAGCGCCTCGCGCTTTTTCTCGCTGAGCTTCTTCGAGTCGTCCAGCCCCTCGATGACGCAGCCCTCCGGCAGGATCACCGCGGTGGCGTACACCGGCCCCATCAGAGGACCCGCGCCCGCCTCGTCCGCGCCGCAGACATGGGCATACCCCTCTGCGCGGGCGGCGGCTTCCAGCTCATAGCTTGCGAGCGAAATATGCTTGCTCATGCGTTCTCCTCCGGCAATTCAAGTGTAAAGCGTCCCAGCTTGCCGGCGCGGTATTCGTCGAGCAAAATGCGCGCCATGCGCTCGGTGTTCACCTCGCCGCCGGACATGAGGAAGCCGCGCTTGCGACCTGCCTTCTCCAGCAGCTCCCAGCCCGGCTCTCCCGGCTCGACGGCGATCTTGTAGCGCTCGGTCAGCGCGTCTGGATAATGCGCACCGAGGTACGCCATCAGGCGGGAGGCCAGATCCTCCATATCCATCACGTCGTCGCGGATGGCGCCAGTAAACCCGAGGCGCACGCCCACATCGGGGTCCTCGAACTTCGGCCAGAGGATGCCGGGCGTGTCCAGAAGCTCCAGCGTTTTATCCACCGGAACCCACTGCTTGCCGCGCGTCACACCGGGGCGGTCCTCCGCCTTGGCGGTCTTTCGGCCGGAGACCTTGTTGATGAAGGTCGATTTGCCGACGTTCGGGATGCCGAGCACCATCACGCGCAGCACGCGCCCGATCTGTCCCTTTTCCTCGTAGGCGCGGAGCTTGTCCGCAAGCAACGCGCGCACGGCGGGCGCGAACTGCTTCACGCCCGCGCCGGACTTGGCGTCGACCTCCAGCACCGCGTAGCCCTGCGCGCGGAACCATGCCGCCCACTGCTTTGTCGCCTTGGGATCCGCCTGATCGACGCGGTTGAGCACCACGATGCGCGGCTTGCCCGCCGTCAGATCGTCGAGGTCGGGGTTGCGGCTCGCGCGAGGGATGCGCGCGTCGATGATCTCGCACACCGCGTCCATGCTGCCGATCTCGGAGGCGACCATGCGGCGCGTTTTTGTCATGTGTCCGGGGAACCAGCTCAGACTTTCCAGCTGCATAACGTCTCCCCCCTCACTTCATCTTCAAAGAACCGAGACGGCTGAAATCGCGCTTGTCGGTCAGGCTATCCCTGCCCGGAAATACAAGCAGCACAGCCTTACCGATGATGAGCCGCTCGTCCACCGCACCGAGTCGTTCGTCGCGGCTGTCGCTGCTGCGGTTTCGGTTGTCGCCCATCAAGAACAGCTCGCCCTCGCCGAGCGTCAGCGGGAACTGCGTTCCTTCGTCGAGATAGGTCAGGTCGTTGACATAATCCTCCTGCAGCAGCTCGCCGTCCACGAACACGCGTCCGAGCGTGAAGTCGATGTCCACGGTCTGCCCCTCGGTGGCGATAACGCGCTTGACGATGGGCTCGGCATCGAAGCTCTCCTTGTACGCAATGACGATGTCGCCGTATTTGTAATCGCCGCACAGCCAGCCGCTGACCACGATCAGGCGGTCGCCGTCCTGCAGCGTCGGCACCATCGAATGGCCGTCAACGCCCATCAGGCGCACCACGAAGGTAAAGAGCAGCGTGATGACCAGCACCGCGCCCACCAGCGAGCGCACCCATTCGTAGGTCTCGCGCCCGGCGACGCGCTCGGTGATCTCCTCTCCCTCGTCGGGATCAGTGGGCAGGATCTCGTTATCAAAATCGTTCATACTCGTTTCTCCATCGCTCGGGCGGCACAGGGCCGCAGAATATTTCATGATGTATGATACCACGCGCCACGCAAAAAAACAACAAAAATAAAAACGACGCGGTCGCCCACGTCGTTTCTATTTTGCTTTTCTTACAGCTTCTCGCGGATCTTGGCAGCCTTACCAACGCGGTCACGCAGATAGTAGAGCTTCGCGCGGCGGACAAAGCCGGTGCGCACGGTCTCGATCTTCTCGATCGAGGGAGAGTGCAGCGGGAAAACCTTCTCGACGCCGACGCCATAGGCCAGACGGCGGACGGTGATGGTCTCCTCGATGCCGCCGTGCTTCTTGGCGATCACGATGCCCTCGAAGACCTGGATACGCTCGCGGGAGCCTTCCTTGATCTTGACGTGGACGCGGACGGTGTCGCCGACGTTGGCAACGGGCTTCTCAGCCTTCATCTGCTGGCTTTCGAGTTCCTTGATGAGATCCATGGATATTTCCTCCTAATTTATAGGCGTTCGTGACCGCTTTTCCATGGCGCATCAGGGTTCTTTCACCCGCGCACGGCAGAGGACCGCCCTTTTCAAGCTCGGATAGAATATCACATCAAGCAGGAAAATGCAAGCACTTTTTGCATTTTTGCAAAGTTTTTTCGTTTTTATAACTAGAGTATGATCTGCTCGCCGCGGCGGAGGAAGTATAGGATCTTCTCCTTCACGGGCTTTCCGATCACCTGCGCGAGTGCGAGTGAGTACGCCTCGAGCTGCGGCCGGTAATGCTCCGCGCGCTCGGCGAGCGCGTCCGGCGCGATGCGGTCGGTCTTGAAATCGACCACGACCAGCGCGCCGTCCTCCTCAAAGAAGCAGTCCACCACGCCCTGCAAAAGGATCTCGTCTCCGGCGCTCGCCTCCGGCACAAAGCGCGCGGCGCTCTCAAGCAGCGAGAAGCGGTATTCCCGCCTGGCCCGCTCCCCTGCCGCGCGGATGCGCGCGCACAGTGGGCTTTGCAGAAACCGCGTCAGCGCGGCGGCGTCGACCGCCCGCGCCTGCTCGGGCGTGAGCAGGCGGCGCTCCTCCATGCTTTTGACTGCAGCGCGCACCGCACCTTCCTCCGCCGGCGTCGAGAAATCGAGAAACTGCAGCGCCGCGTGCATCGCGGTGCCCTGCTCGGCGGGCGTAAGCGCCGCCGCTCCCTCCAGAAATCTCGGCTTTGCGAGGCTCCGCAGGCGGGGAGGCAGCGGGGCGTTCTCCGCGATCTCCTCGTCAAGCGCGCGACCCTTGAGCTGCGTCGCGGTCAGCTTGGCGCTGAGCGTCGTTTCCGGTTCGTAGGGATAGCGCCACTCCAGCGCCGCCGTGTCCAGCGGCAGCTCGGGGGCAGTCTCCTCCGCGCGCTCCTCTGCCGCGCGCTCGGTGGGCGCAAAGTCGTAGCCGTTGTGGACCTCCACGCGCCACGGCGCATTGCTTACCGTGACCGCCGCCGCGTCCGCGCCCGCCAGCTCACGCAGCGGCGCAGCCTCCGGACGGCACAAAAGCGGCAGCAGGATCCAGTCCGCCATGCACTTCTGCTCCTCCACCGTCTCTGGCCGCACGGGGCAGGAGGTCACGGCGCAAAGATCGGCAAGATGCTTCGCCGCGCCCGCGCGGGCGCAGACCATGACGAGCTTTTCCTTCGCGCGCGTCATGGCGACGTACAGCACGCGCAGCTCCTCGGCCTTTGCCTCGCGGCGCAGCTGACGCTCAAGTGCGAGCCGCGCAGCCGTGGGGTATTTGATCGAGCGTTTCGTGTCCACGCAGACCGGCCCGAGGCCGTATTCCGGGTGGACGAGCACGGAGCTCTGGAAGTCCATGCGGCTGAACGGGCGCGCGAGGTCCGCAAGGATCACGATCGGAAATTCCAGTCCCTTGGACTTGTGGATGCTCATGATGCGCACGCCCTGCGCGGCGTGCGTGGTCTGCGGCACGGGCGGCTCGCCGGATTCCAGCTGCTCGCGCAGATGCCGGACAAAGGCGAAGAGCCCCCGCCCGCCGCCGCGCTCAAATTCCTCCGCCAGCGAGAAGAACGCACGAAGATTTTCCCGGCGTGCGGCTCCTCCCCGCATCGCGCCGAACACCGCCGGGATATGGCAGCGCTCATAGAGCGCCGCGACCAGCTCGGTGAGCGTGAGCGTCCGCGCGCTCTCGCGCAGCTCGCGCAGCAGCGCGAGGAACCGTGCGGAGTCCTCGCCCCCGTCCGCGGCGAGTGCATCGTAAAAATCGCCGCCCGGCGTTTTCGCGCGCAGCTCGGCGAGCCGGTCCGGCGTAAAGCCGAAAAGCGGCGAGCGCAGCACGGAGATGAGCGGCACGTCCTGCCGCGGGTTGTCCAATATTTCGAGCAGCGCGAAGGTCACGGCGACCTCCATCGTTTCGTAAAAGCCGCCGTCGCTCTCGGCGGCACAGTGCAGCCCGCGGCTCTCCAGCGCGCGGCGATAGTCGGCAAGCCGTGTGCGGGGCGAGCGCATGAGGATGACGATGTCCTCCTCCCGCACCGCGCGCGGCTCGTGCGTTTTATCGTCCTGCACCGTGAAGCCGCCGGCGATGAGCCTTTGTATGTAGTCCGCGGCGAAGCTCGCCTCGGCCCGGGCCGCACGGAGCTTTTCCGTGTCGCTCTCCTGCGCGGACATCTCCACAAAATGGAACTCCGTGCAGCAGTCGGGGTTCTCGGGATAGCTCGCCCCGACGTGCAGGGACTCATCCTCGCCGTAGTCCAGCTCGCCCATTTCCCGGGAAAGGACGTTGCGGAACACGAAGTTCGCCGCGTCCAGCACCGTATCGCGCGAGCGGAAGTTTTTGCTCAAAAGGAGCTTCGCGCTCTCGCCCTCCGCCGCGTCGGCGGCGTGCGGGTAGCGCAGATAGTGGTCGAGGAAAATACGCGGGTCGGCGAGGCGGAAGCGGTAGATGCTCTGCTTGACGTCGCCGACGGTGAAGAGGTTTTTTCCTTCACGGGAAATGGCGGAGAAGATGCAGTTCTGCACCTCGTTCGTGTCCTGATATTCGTCCACCATGATCTCGCGGTAGCGCTGCGAGACCGTTCGCGCAAGGTCGGTGGGCTGTCCGTCCGCGCCGAGGAGCAGGTCAATGGCCTCATGCTCCTGGTCGGAGAAGTCCGCCGCGTTGCGGCGGCGCTTCTCCTCCTGATAGGCGCGGGAGAAATCCGCCGTCAGCTTTAAGAGCGCGAGCATGGCGGGCGCCATCGCGCGCAGGTCCTCCATCGCCTCGGCGGAGGTGACGGAAAACACCTCGTCAAAGCCCTTGGCGGTCTTTTTGCAGCCGTTCCACACGCCCTGCATTTTGGCCTTGAGCGCTTCGTCCCCACATTTGCGCACCGGCGTCAGGCGCGGAAAGTCCACGCGGCGCTTCGCCGCCGCATCCCAGTCCTCCTCCGCTGACACGGCGAGGAGCGCGAATTGCTCCGCCACGCCGAGAAAGAGCGGCGCATACTTATCCGCAATGGCCTTATCCGTCGCCATCTCCTCAGCCGCGCCGCGCAGCAGCGCGGCACAGTGGAGCGCCTTGCGCCGCACCATAGAAAGCAGCAGCGTCCCGTAGACCGTATCCTCCACGCGCGGCGGCAGATCGTGCCAAAGCTGCGCCTGCGACGCGAGCCAGCGGTCCATGTACGGCTGCGCCTGCAGCTTTCCGTGCAGCTCGAGCACCAGCGCGCCGAGCGCGCGGTCGTCCCGCCCCGCGCCAAGGGTATCGGCCAGGAGCGACGCGCCGTCGCCGTCGCGCATCGTCTCGTAAAATTCATCCAGTGTGCGTGCGAGCACCCGCTCGCGCAGAAGCTGCGCCTCATTCTCGTCGAGCACGCGGAAATCGGGCCGCAGCGCATGACCGCGCGCGTCCTCGCGCAGCAGGTGGCAGTTCTCGCGCAGCAGAGCCGTGCAGAAGGCGTCCACCGTTTTGATGTCCGCGCGGTAGACACGCAGCAGCTGCCGCTGCAGATGCGCGTTGAGCGGGTCCTCCTGCAGCTTTTCGCCGAGAACCTTGGCGATCTTGCCGCGCAGCTCCGCCGCCGCGGCGCGGGTGTAGGTAATGATGAGAAAGTCGTCAAGGTTCGCTTCGCCGCTCTCGACGTAGGAAAAAAGCCGCTCGACGAGCACCTTCGTCTTGCCGCTGCCCGCTGCGGCGGACACCAGCAGGCTCCGCCCGCGGTTCTCTACCGCCGCCTGCTGCTCGGCGGTCAGGATGTCAGCCATCGCGTTTTCCCCCTTCCCCGATCGTCCGGTCAACGTGCTCCCAGAGCTGCTCGGCTCCGGTCGCGTGGATGTATTCGATGCGGTCGCCGCCGCAGCCGTTTTCAAAGTGGCAGGCGGGCGCGAATTCGCAATAGGTGCAGGCACTGTCCTGCTCGCTGCGCGCCCACGGGTCGGCGTCGATGTTGCCGCTCGCCAGCTCGCGCACCATGCGGCGCAGCTGCTCCTCAACGTATAAGCCCAACTTGCCGAGCTGAGCGCTCGTGGCGATGCTGCCGGTGATCTCCGTCTCGCCGTCCTTGCTCTTTTTCACGCGCACCGGGAGATAGCACGGCGCTTCCAGCGCGCTGTGCTCCATCGCGTGCAGCACTGCGGGATCGTTCAGCACCATGCCGCTGCGCTGCAGCTCCTTGTGCATCGCGCGCTCGATCTCCTCCTCCGAGGCATTGCGCGGCAGATTCAGCAGCTTTTCCCGTGCGGGAAGATAGAGGACGCCCGCCGGCTCGATGGGATAGCCGCCGAAGAGCTTTCCCCCTTCGTCCCGCAGCGTAAAGAGATAGAGCAGCATTTGCAGGCCGAGCCCGTAGCGCAGCTCCGCGAGGTCAAAGCGCTTCGCGCCGGTCTTGTAGTCCACCACGCGCAGATACAGCTTGCCGTCCTTGAGCCAGCCGTCCACGCGGTCAGCCTTGCCGACCACGCGCAGCTCCTCCCCCGCCTCACGGATGGTCACGGCGGGAAGCTGTCCGTCCGCGCCGAAGCCCAGCTCAAAGGCCAGCGGCTCGAAATCGGAGTCGGAAAGCTCCTCCACCGTCGAATCCATGATGCGGTAGACCGACTCGCACAGCCGGCGGAAAAGATAGCGGAAGCGCGCGTTCTTCCCGTCAAGGTCGGGGAGATTTTTTTCAATGTATGCACCGATCGCCTGCCGCACAAGCGCGTGCAGCGCCGGACGCTCCAGCGCCTTGAGGCCGCCGCGCTCGCTCGCCGCGCGGAGCGTGTGCTCCATCACGTCGTGGACAAAGGTGCCGACCTGCGGCGCGTCGAAGCCCGCAGCTGTGCGCTCCTTCGCGCGCAGGCCGTACTGCATGAAGTAGGCGAAATGGCAGCTCCGCGCCTTGTCCATGCGCGAGGCGCTGAGCGTGATGCTGCGCCCGTAGAGCGTGTGGACGGCCTCACGCGAGAGCCTTCCGCGCGTATAGTGCGAAGCGTCGCGCATGGCGGCAAGCGCCTCGGCGCAGCCGCCGCGCCGCTCCAGATAACGCCACGCTTCCCCGCCGACGTGTTCGCCCGCATAGTCGAGCGCACCGCTCTCTGTTGTAAGGCGGTATGCCTTGTCGGCATCCTCCGTTTCGACCTTTACCGACGGGCAAAGCGTCTGCACGCGCCCGACGACAAAGCTGGGGCGCAGCTCGGCGCCCGCGTTATCAAAGCGCGGATAAGAGATGTAGAGCCGGTCGGTCGGCTGGGCGAGCGCGGCATAGAGATTCTGCAGTTCCAGCCGGAACTGCGCCATACCGTAGGGCGCAAGGCGCACGTCGAGCGCCTCGAGCGCCGCGCGGTCCTCGTCCTTCAAAATGCCGCCGCTGCCGCCCACAGCGGGCAGCACATGGTCGTTCGCACCCATCAAAAACAGCACGCGCACGGCGTGGCGGTCGTTGCGCGTCATTTCAGCCAGACTCACCCGGTCAAGGGAGACCGGGATCGTGCCGACCGAATACTGCGTGAGCACAAGGCGCATGAGCCGCGCGAACTCCTCCGCGTCCAGCTCGGTACCGCCCAGCATCTCCACAAACTGGTCAAGCACGCCGCACAGAACGTTCCAAAGCTGCGCCAGCTCCTCCGCCCGCTGCGTTTCGCCGCGCTGCCAAAGCGTCTCCGTCTGCCGCTGCAGCTCCTCGGGCAGCGCGATCTCCGTCAGATAATTGTAAAGCGCCGTCACTTTACCCTCAACGTCTCCCGTGCCGCGCACGCCCTCATAGAGATGGCTCAGCGGCGCGCGTACCTTTTCCCGCGCGGCGTTCACCCGCGCGAGCATTTCCTCATGCTCTGTACGCCACGGCACGCCGTAGCCCTCGGGGTGCGCCGTCCACGGAACGTCGCGCGTCCACATTGCGCCGCGAATGTCCCACTTGATGACGTAGTTTTCCAGCAGGTCGCACTCCTCCGCCGAAAGTCCCGCGAGGCCGGTCTTGAGGCAGCGGAACACATCCTCGTACTCAAAGCCTCCGCTCACCGCGTCAAGCGCGCCGAGCAGCAGCGCGGGCACGCCGCGGCGCAGAATATCGCTGCGCCGCGCACAGTAGAGCGGGATGCCGCAGCGCGCGAATACGGTGCGCAGCACCGGCTCCGCGGCATCCATATCGCGCGAGGTGACCGTAATATCGCGGAAGCGGTAGCCCTCGCAGCGCACCAGACGCAGAATTTCCGCGGCGATCCGCTCCGCCTCGTCGTAAGCGGTGGAGGCTTCATACAGCCGCAGCTGCTCCGTTGGCTCGTCCCAGCGGACATTACCGCCGAAGAAATGCTTCTCCACATGGCCGAGCGCATCGCGCGGCGCGCCGCCGCGCAGCACCTCCTCCGTGCAGGGAACGCCCGCGTCCCGCGCAAGAGCGTAAAGCTGCTCGCGTACGCGCAGGCCCTCGGCGAACAGCTCGCTGTCGCTGCCGTCGCCGAGCAGCGTCACGGTGACGCTTTTTGCCCGCTTGAGCAGAATGCGCAGGATGTTCCGCTCGCGGCCCGTGAAGTAAGAAAATCCGTCGAGAAAAATGTCCTTATTGTCGGCGTAGCCGGAGGCCGCAAGGTTTTCCTCCAGCTTCTCCAGCCGGTCGCGCGCGTCGCGCCCGCCCTCGTGGAGCTTGGCAAGATACGCGCCGTAGAGCAGCGCCACATCGCGCAGCCGCTCGCCGCTCTCGCCCGCGATGGCCTCGGCCTTTTCCGCCAGCACCTCCGGCGCGACGGCATAGGCCTGCAATTCTTCGATGAGCGCGAGCAGACTTTCCAGAAACGCCGCGCGCTGTGAGGGTCGGCGATAGACGCGCAGGCTCGGCGCAAGCGACACCAGCACGCGCTGGAGCAGAAGGAGCTTGCCGCCGTTGTCGAGCGTCACCTCCGCCGCGCCGCCGGTGAGCGTCAGCACGCGCGAGGCCAGCAGCTTGAAGGTCAGCACCTCCGCGTGACGGCTCGCAGTCGGGCCGCAGGCGCGGCACACGTCCACCTCCGCGACGTGCGAAGCGTGCTCCGGCACGAGCAGGATCTGCTGCGAGGAATCGCCCAGCGCGCGGATCTCCTCCAGCACCCGCGCGGACTTGCCCGTGCGGGCGCGGCCCAGCAGGATACGCAGCATGATACCGCCCTCCCTTCGTCGTTTTTTTCTATTTTACCATCATTCCCGCCGTTCGGCAACCGTGGATATTCCGCCGTGCCCTGAATTGAACGGGCGTCAATATTTTTCTTGACAGGAGGCCCGATGTGTGCTATCTTTTAGTTCAAATTTGAACTGTTCATTTTTGCATTATTTGAAAAGGAGTCCTGCGTATGAACGCCGGTATGGAATTTGCCCATAAATTTGCCCGCGCCTATGCCGCCGCCTGCAAGCCGCTTTGCCGCGAGCTGAAGCTGCCGCAGACCGCCTTTGACATTCTGATGTTTCTTGCCAACAACCCCGGCTACCGGACGGCGGGCGACATCGTGGAGGTCCGGCGCATCAAGGCCAACCTCGTCTCGGTGAATGTTGATAAGCTCGTGCGCGAGGGCTATCTGCGGCGCGAGACGGTCGAGGGCGACCGTCGAAAGACGCTGCTCGTCTGCACCGAGCGGGCGCAGCCGGTCATTGAGCGGGGCCGCGTGGTGCAATCCGCTTTTTTTGAGCAGCTCTTTGCTCACACAGATGAAGAAATGCGCGCGAGCTTTTTCCGGACGCTCGCCGTTATGGACACCGATCTCGACGCCATGTTAGAAAAGGAGCCTTAAAAATGGAATTTGTCATCACACTTCTCGTCACCTTTTTCGCCGGCATGGGCGCAGGTCTCGGCACCGGCTTTGCGGGCATGAGCGCCGCGGCGGTCATCAGCCCCATGCTCATCACCTTCCTCGGCATGGAGCCCTACATGGCCGTCGGTATTGCACTCTCCTCCGATGTGCTGGCGAGCGCTGTATCCGCCTACACCTACGGCAAAAGCAAGAATCTTGACATCCGCAACGGCCTCATCATGATGGCAAGCGTGCTGGCCTTCACCGTGGTCGGCAGCTACGCCGCGAGCCTTGTCCCCTCGACCACGATGGGCGGCTTCTCGGTCTTTATGACCTTCCTGCTCGGCGTGAAGTTCATCGTCCGCCCCGTCATGACGACCAAGGAGGCCATGGCCGGCGTGAGCGCGAAAAAGCGCGCCGTGCAGTCTATTCTCTGTGGCGTGCTCATCGGCTTTATCTGCGGCTTCATCGGCGCGGGCGGCGGCATGATGATGCTGCTCATCCTCACCTCCGTGCTCGGCTACGAGCTCAAGACCGCCGTGGGCACCAGCGTTTTCATCATGACCTTCACAGCGCTCACCGGCGCGGTCTCGCACTTCGCCATCGGCGGCGCGCCGGACTGGACGGTGTTCGCGCTCTGCGTGCTCTTCACGCTCGTCTGGGCGCGCATTGCCGCCGTGTTCGCCAACAAGGCTTCTCCCAAAACGCTCAACCGCGCGACCGGCGTGGTGCTCGTCATCCTTGGTGTGGTCATCATGCTCTTCAACGTCCTGACATAAGAAAAAGCCGCCCGCAGGCGGCTCTTTCAGGAAAGCAGCTTTTTCAGCAGCTCGGCAAAGAACGAGCGCAGCACGATCTCGCCGCCCTCGCCCTCGGCGGTCAGCACACCGTCGCACAGCGGCTCGAACGCCGCGCCCCACCAGCTCATCAGAAAGCCCGGCTCCAGCGCGCACCACACGAGCGCGCAAAGGAGGCCGACGGCAAGGGATATCTCGATCTTCCGAAATTTCATAAGAAAAAACCGTCCGTTTCAAGTAATAGCTTGAGTATGGACGGTTTTTTCGTTTTTCAAACAAAAATCGTGCAGAAGGTTTGCAGCTCCGCGCTCCGCAGCGCGCCGCAGGCCGCACGGCAGGCGTCCTCCTCGCGGAACAGTCCGAACACGGCGCTGCCCGAGCCGGTCATCGCGGCACATTCCGCGCCGTGGACAAGCAGAGCGCGCTTGATGTCCTCGATGCGTGCGCGCTGTTCATCCGGGAGTACCTGCTCAAAGACGTTTTTGACCTTCGCGCACAGCGCCGCCGCGTCGCCCGCCTCCAGCGCGGCGAGCATCGCCGCCGTGTCGGGTCGATCGGTCAGCGCCACGCGGTCCGACCGCTGAAAGAGCGCGGGCGTAGAGATGGGAAAGTCCGGCTTGCAGACCGCGGCATAGAGCCTCGGCGCGTTTTTCAGCACGGTCAGCCGCTCGCCCCAGCCCTCGGCAAGCTGCGTGCCGCCGCGGACGCAGAACGGTACGTCGCTGCCGACACGCGCGCCGATCGTCTCGAGCCGCTCGTCCGTGAGCGTAGGGGCGATCAGATTGCGCAGCGCGCGCAGCACGGCGGCGGCATCCGCGCTGCCGCCCGCCATCCCGGCCTCGGACGGGATGCGCTTGGTGAGCGTGATGTCGATGCCGCCGTGATAGCCGAGCGCCTCGCAGAAGGCGTTCGCCGCCTTGACGGCAAGGTTGCGTTCATCGCACGGAAGCTCTGCGCCCGCGACGCGGCAGGCGACGCCTGTGCCGTCGGTGAGCGTCACGGTCACATCGTCGCAGAGCGAAACGGTCTGCATGACCATCCGCAGCTCGTGATAGCCGTCATCCCGCTTGCCTAAGATGTCCAGCGTCAGGTTGAGCTTGGCATAGGCGGGGACCGTTTGTGTTTTCATCTTCTCTTTTTCTTGTGCTGGATCTTTTTCTTCTCCTCCGGCTCAGGCTCGTCGCCGAGCCACGCGCCGCAGTGCGGGCAATGCTTCGGGTTTCCGCGCCCAAGGCTCTCATGGCACTGCGGGCAGCGGTAGTACAGCCACCACACGAGGATGGACAACAGCACCATCGCCAGGCCCAGAAGCCCCAAAAACGTGCTGTCAAAGCCCCACACGCCGACACCGGCGACGAACGCGCCGCCGAAGAGAAGAATGTCCTGCCATGCTCTGGCTTTCTTGTAGTTCATCGAATGGTCCTCCTATTTGAAAAAGCGCCCGCCGAGGGGCGCTTTTTCGGTATATCGGTTATCGGATCTTGCGGGCCTCGACGTAGTAGCGCTTATCCTGCGCGTGACCCATCGAGAAGGTCTTGCGGGGCAGCACGCCGTCGGCCATGACGGTCTTAAACAGCTGCTCCTTGCCCATCGCGGGCAGCAGGAAGCCCATGTTGCCCTCCTTGGAGCCAAGCTCGCGGGTGACCTCGTCGCCGTGGATATAGTCCACCTCGCCGCCGAACTTCTTGAGGTACTCGTCGATGAACGCCTGAAGCGTACCGACAGCCAGCTGCACCTTGGGATCGGGAACGGTGATGAAATCGTCGTGACCGGCCCAGCAGACCTCGATGGTGTGGCCCTCGCCCTTGCCCTCGTGGGTGTTGGGATAGAACTTCTTGAACTCCTCCATGAACTTCTCATGGTCCACGCCGAAGAGGACGCGGTGGATCGGCTCGAACTGCAGCGCGTCGTCGTGGTTGTTGACGACCTCGACGAGCGCGTAGCGGGCGGGCAGGGCGAGATACTCCTCAGGGGTCTTGCCCTTCTTCTGCTCCTCGTAGCAGGCCTTGGCGGTGGCGAGGGAGTGGTTGCCGTCGCCGACCGCGAACAGCAGCGGAGCCACGCCGGACACGCCGTACTTGCTCTTCATCGCCTCATCGGTGGTCAGGCCCATCAGAGCGTCTGCCACGGCGTCGATCTGAGAAGCGGAGAGCTTGAAGCCCTTGATGTGGCCGCCGTTTTCCATGAGGTCGAAGTCGTAGACCT
>ERZ773138.1770-NODE-1770-length-18778-cov-9.640709_pt1 | contig 18778 bp, 12 predicted proteins | sample MGYA00511114_ERZ773138 | MGnify/ENA primary metagenome ERZ773138 (study PRJEB29015, sample SAMEA2737805) | human gut metagenome | biome: human gut; feature: human-associated habitat; material: faeces | place: China | collected 2012 ...
TTTCGGATCTGCTGGAACAGGGCTTCGTGCGCGAGGAAAACGGGCGTTATACTATTCTGCCCGCAGGCGCGGACATCGCTGAAGCGCTGGCCGACGACGTGCCCGTGGAGTTCACCTACGATCCCTCGAAGGTCGCCGACTACAACGCTTCGAAAGGCAAGGCATACGAAGCGCTCGACGCCTCCAGGGTCACCGTCACGAATGCCGCGATGACGGCCGGGACGGTCAGGGCTACGGCCACGGTGAGTGTGGACATGGCCGGCATCGCCTTCGACGACGGCAAGGAGTACGTCCTGCCGTTCGTACTGGATGAGTCCAAACTGCCGCAGGGCAGCGTCATAATGAGCGACGAGGTCGTGTACGTCCGTCTGAAGCGTACGCTCTACGGTTCGTGGAGCAACCGCAATTCCAGCGACGATTTGCAGAAAACCGCCACGTCCGGCTGGAGCAACAGCAACTGGATGAAGGCTACCACCAAACCCAGCGACACGGCGGTCGACGGGCCGGGCGCGGTGCATCCCGAGGACCTGGAGGACGGTTTCGACACCTCGTGCATCAGCTTCTTCTTGCGCCTGGTCCGCGACATCATGGGCGCCCAGGGGCGGTACGTAAAGTCGCTCAACATCTACGAACAGGAATGGGAGTAGGGGGTGTGACTGGTGTCGCCTTGCTGCCCTGACTTTGTCTCAATCTGTAACGTTTAGGGACAAAAAACCAGCCTATCTGTTACAGATCGAGACGAACGCTTGGGCACCGCTGGTTTGTCTAAATCTGTAACGTTTAGGGGCCTGAAGAACGGTTTACTGTTACAGATCAAGACATTTGTCGGCGGAGGCAACGGTGACGATGGTTCATTTGTCCGATGTGGTGGTGATGGAAGTGTCTAATACCGTTCTCAAACACAAACATGCGACTCGCAACACGTTGCCGCGGAATAGGATGCTCGCGCGGCTCACGGAGACGGCCAAGCAAGGTGCGCTGCTCGCAACGCATGACAATACCGAGCTCATGTGGCTGCGACGCCATGTTGGAACCGACGATATCGCGGAGCCCGAGCCGTACCTGTTCTGTTTTCAGCATGATTGGGATGCATTGACGCCGGCGGAGCGAGCGCTGAGGACTATCAAAGGGCTTGCGGAATTTCATCCCGATTGGGCGTTTTGGGGCTATGACGCGGCGCTTTTGTGGGGTTTGGAGGTGCCGAATGATCTGCTCGGGCCACGATATCTTGTTAAGACGGGTTGCTCGGTGACGTTGAGCAGCGGGTGCAGGTTGTTGCGTCCGCAGATGGCGGGCGCGCTCGAGCGTGTTGATGGCGTGCGGGTGACGTCGTTTTGGCGCACGGTGGAGGATTGTCTGCTGCGTGCGCCGTTCTCCTACGGGTTGGCGATTGCCGATTCTGCACTGCGGGCGAAAGGCGTATCACGTGGGGATTTGTGCGAGCGCCTCCGCGCCGATTGCGAGGGCAGGCGAGGGTATCGCAGGGCACAGGTGATTGCGTCGTATGCAGACGGGCTGTCCGAAAACGGCGGCGAGTCTCGGTTCCGAGCATTCTTTATTGCGTACGGCTTTCCGGTTCCGGAGCTGCAGGTGGAGTTTCGCGACCCGCTCGATCCGAGCCAGGTGTTTCGCGTCGACTATTTTTGGCGGCTCGAGGACGGAACGTGCGTGATTGGCGAACTGGACGGAAAGGGGAAGTACACCCTGCAGAGCGGCGAGAGCCGGGAGTCGGTCGACCCATTCGTGGCAGAGCGTCAGCGGGAATCTCATCTGACAATGCTCGGGCATAAGGTGCTTCGGTTTACGTTTGATGAGCTCAAGAATCCGGGGAAGCTGGTTGAGAAGATGAGGCTGGCGGGTATTCCGCGACGGCCCGATTTGGCTGAGGAGTGGAGACGTCAGTGGTATGGGCGCTGAGAGGTTTCGTCTCGATCTGTAACGTTTAGAGGTTGTTTGAGCTCGTAATTGTTACAGATTGAGACAAGTCGGTGAAACGTCGACCGAATGTCTCGATCTGTAACATCAAGGGGCCCAATAACCCTGTACCTGTTACAGATCGAGACATTTCCCTGGTGTCGTTGGGGTGGGGCTGCAGCGTATTCCGTCTCCCACATCCCCTCTTCCTTCCGTTAACCGATATGCTCGACTTTAGGTCGCTGCATTAGGTGATAATGGACAAATGTTCAAGTTAATCGTGAGGGAGGAGCTCGATATGGCATCTGCCGATCGTTCCACGTTGTTTATCAATGCGACCATTCTGGATGGTTCGGAGCATATGGAGCCGCAACCCGATATGGCCGTGACTGTTGAGCGCGGCGTCATCACCTGGATGGGGCCGAGTGCTGTGGCGCAGGCGCCTGCAGGTGCCGAGGTTATCGACCTGGGTGGCGCGTATCTCATGCCCGGTCTCATCAATATGCACGTGCACCTGTGCGGCTCGGGCAAGCCTGTCTCGGCCGGCGATGCGGGAGCGCTGATGAAGAAACTCGATAATCCCGTGGGGCGCGCCATCGTGCGCCGCATCCTCAAGGGCAGTGCCCAGCAGCAGCTGGCAAGCGGCGTGACCACGGTGCGCGGCGCGGGCGACCCGTTGTTTGCCGACATTGCCGTGCGCGACGCTATCGACGCCGGCAAGTATCAGGGTCCGCGCCTGGTAGCGCCGGGAACGGGCGTCACGGTGCCGGGCGGCCATGGCGCGGGCTTGTTCGCCCAGGTGGCCAACAGCCCCGTCGAGGCAGCCGAGCAGGTGCGAGACCTGTATGCGCGTGGCGCCGACGTCATTAAGCTGTTCGTAACGGGCGGTGTGTTCGATGCGACCGAGGTGGGCGAGCCGGGCGTGCTGCGTATGCCGGTGGAGGTTGCCGCGGCGGCATGCAAGGCGGCGCACGAGGTGGGCCTGCCAGTTATGGCTCATGTCGAGAGCACCGAGGGCGTGAAGGCCGCGCTTGAGGCCGGGGTCGACACGATCGAGCACGGTGCCCCGATGACGCCCGAGATCCTGGAGCTGTATCGCGGCGCCGCGGGCACACAGCTCGAGGGACGCGCGCCGAGCGTGACCTGCACGATCAGCCCGGCGCCTTATTTATTATTAGACAAGCATCGCAGCAAGCAGTATGATAATAGTATTATTACTGACTGACCTCTAAAAAATTACGGCGTTCTGCCGCAGGAGAAATTTTATGGAAGCTATTATCATCGTGATCTTTTCCTTTATACTGCTCAGCTGCATTCTGGCAGGCTACTCCATTCTCTGGGCCCTGCTTTTCGGCTATCTGATGTTTTTCGGTTACGCCCTCCGGCAGGGACATACGCCGGTACAGATACTGACAATGTCCGGACGAGGAATACGCACGATCAAAAATATCCTCTTCATCTTTATCCTTATCGGTATGATCACCGCCGTCTGGCGGGCCTGCGGCACGATACCGTTCATTATTTACCATATGTCGGGCCTGCTCATACCATCGGTATTCATTTTGATAGTTTTTCTGCTCTGCTGTTTCGTTTCACTTTTAACAGGCACATCTTTCGGTACTGCGGCCACGATCGGCATCATCTGTATGTCTATCGCCAAAGCCAATGGTATCGATCCCACCTTTACCGGCGGCGCGATCTTATCAGGCATCTATTTCGGCGACCGCTGTTCACCGATGTCGACCAGCGCCCTTCTGATCAGCGAACTGACGCAGACTGATATTTACTGTAATATCAAAAATATGTTCAAATCAGCGCTGCTGCCTTTTTCAGTCACCTGCCTGCTTTACGCCCTGCTGGGATTTTCCGGTACCGGCAACACCGGCACAGCCGACCTGTACGCACTCTTTCCGCAAAACTTCGATCTGCACTGGACTACCACTATTCCAGCGCTGCTGATCATCATTCTTTCATTGTGCAAGGTCAAGGTCAGAATGACGATGGCAGCCAGCATCATTACCGGCAGTCTACTCTGCCTTTTCCTGCAGGATATCACTCCCGCCCAACTGGGCTCGATCATGTTCTACGGCTTTTACCCTGCTGATCAGCAGTTGGCCCAGATCCTCAGCGGCGGCGGTATCATTTCCATGTTCACCGTCAGCGTCATAATTATCCTTTCCTCCGCTTACGCCGGGATTTTTGAAGCAACAGGCTTTTTGAATACTACGCAGGCCCGCCTTGCACAGCTTGGAGAAAAAATAACGCCGTACGGCAGCATTTTGCTGACAGCCACCATCACAAGTATGGCAACCTGCAACCAGACCCTCAGCAGCATCCTCACCTATCAGCTGCACAAGGACAGCGCTGACAATATGCAGCAGCTGGCCCTGGACCTGGAAAACAGCACTATCGTAGTAGCGGCGCTCATCCCCTGGTCGATCGCCTGCGCTGTACCGCTCGCCACCGTAGGCGCCGGCAACGCTTCGATCCTGTTTGCCTTTTATCTTTATCTGCTGCCCCTGTATAATTTATGGCGGCCATACAAAGTAACCCCAGTCTAATAAATAAACCACCTGACTGCAAGAGCGATCAGGTGGTTTATTTTTATTGTCATCTTTTTTGCGTCTTCTGCATCAAACTGCTGTCAGCCAGGTCAACGACCAGCGGCTCCAGCCCCTGGCTGAGTACATAGTCCGCCCCTGCGGCAGTAGTAATGATCCTGCCGCCGCGCCCTAAAACCTTACCGTCCATATAACAGACCTGCCCGCCGATGATCGTGGCAAACGCGCTGCGCTGCAGCCTGTCGACGATCGTAATATCGGCATCCCGCCCTGCTGTCAGGCTGCCCTTATTTGCAAGACCAAGCAGCCGCGCCGGCTGATAGCTGATCTTCGCCACCAGCTCCTGCAGCGACAGCCCGCCCAGATCGACCAAAGCCAGACCAGCAGGCAGCAGTACATTGCGTGGAATACCGCCGCCGTCAGTACTGACAGCGTCTACAGCAAAACTGCCGTCAGCCTTTTTCGCCGTTGCCAGCCGCACCCGCGGCCCAACAGGATTGACCGCAAAACTGACGGAAACCAGCGTTTGCTGCCCGCGCCAATAATCCCTGGCCACCTCACCTGTCAGCAAAGTCATTTCCTGTCCCTGCGGATAATTGACCTGTGCCCAGCCAGACAAAAGCGCCGCCTCCATGCCCGCCTCATCCTCCGTAAAGCCGCCGGTTTTCAGGCAGCGGCGGGTAACCATACTGCCCGGCAGACCGTCAATGATTTCAGCGCTTGTACCGTTGAGCGGTGATAAATAAGACTCGCAGTAAATATTAGGATTGGCCGCCAAAGCTTTAAGGGCCAGCTCCGTTTCTTCCGCCTCCGGCAGTACCGTACCACGGCAGTAAGCATTGATATGCGCTAAATGCAGAGGGTTGCCGTCGGCCAGCTCCACCGCCTCCAGCATGCCTTCGATATTGGAACCATGAGCGGCTGTCCCGGCGTGAAAAGCCGTATAAGCTCCCAGCTCTGCCGCAGCCCTGATCGCTCTGGCCGTTGCTGCCACCGTCAGCGGATAATGCCCGCCCAGCAGCTTGATGCCTAACGACCCCTGCCTCTGCACTTTCGTTATCAGCTGCTGCAGCTCTGCTGACGAAGGATCGTCACTGCTGACCGTATGTCCCGGCCGCACATATTCGATCGTAGCCAGATTGAGACCGGTCCCATATTCACGCGCCAGCTCCAGTACACTGGTCCCCGGCCCCGACATATCCAAAGCACTGGTCACACCAGCCTTTACCAGCATCGTGTGGGCGTAGCTGCCTCCCAGCCAGGCCGAAGCATGTACATGCGAATCGACCAAGCCAGGCAGTACCAGCTTGCCGGACGCATCCAGCTCCTGCACGGCGCTGCCGCCGATACTGCTTTCCACCGCCGCAATCATACCGTTCTGCACAGCGACATCAAAATATCCTTCCCGTGCCGACGCATAATCGACCACATACCCGTTTTTGATCAGTAAATCATATTGCATTTGCTGTCCCTCCCTCAAACCAGTTCAGATAAAAAGCAACGCTGCCTGTTTTTGCGCAAGCAGCGTCAGCTATTTACCGGTCAATATTATTTATGTATTTTATAAAAAGCTTCCATAAATTCAGCCAGCTTCTCGCAGCCTGCCAGCGGCATCGCATTGTAAATCGAGGCCCGCAGTCCGCCAACACTGCGGTGTCCCTTCAGTCCACCCATCCCCAGCTCCTCGGCCTCGACCGCAAAACGCTTCTCCAGCGCTTCGGTCGGCAGTCCAAAAGTCACGTTCATCAGCGAACGGCTGCCAGTTTTGGCAAAGCCGCGGAAAAAATCAGGATACATATCGATCACATCATAAACTATCTTGGCCTTAGCCGCATTGCGCTGCTCCATCATCACCAGTCCGCCCTGCGCCTTCAGCCACTTGGCAACCTTGCCAACGATATAGACCGCAAAAGCCGGCGGCGTATTATACAGCGAACCGTTATCAAGATGAGTTTCGTAATTCAGCATACTGTGCAGAGCTTTAGAACGCCCCTCAATAAATTTTTTACGGGCAATGACTGCTACCGCGCCGGCAGGCCCGATATTTTTCTGTACCCCGGCATAAATCAGCGAAAACTTCTCAGCCGGGATCGGTTTACTCAAAATATCCGAAGACATATCCGCGATCAGCGGTACAGCACCGGTTTCAGGATAAACGCTGTACTCTGTGCCTTCGATCGTATTATTAGCCGTGATATGCAGATAAGCGCAGTTTTCCGGCAGCCTGATCTCGCCCGGCTGCGGCACCCTGTCATACTTTTCAGCCTTACTGCTGAAAGGGATAACGACCTTGCCTACCTTTTCCGCCTCTTTTACAGCTTTATCCGAAAAATTACTGGTCACGGCATAAGCCGCCGTTTGTCCAGCCCCCAAAAAATTCATCGGCACCATCGAAAACTGCAGGCTGGCGCCGCCTCCCATAAAGAGCACGCAATAATCGTCGCCCAGACCCAAAAGCTCCTTGATGTCGGCTTCCGCCTCAGCATTGATTTTTTCATAAATCGGCGCGCGGTGGCTCATTTCCAAAATCGACATACCGCTGCCCTGCAGATCCAGCAGCTCGGACTGTACCTCCTGCAGCACTTCCAGCGGCAGCATGGCCGGACCGGCATTAAAATTATAAATACGTTTCATTATTCATCTTCTCCGATCAAATGCACGACCATCGCATCGCGCAGCTTAGGTTCAAACCAGGTCGATTTCGGCGGCATAATCTTACCGGCATCAGCTACCTTGATCAGCTCCTCCATCGACGTCGGATACATGGCAAAAGCCACACTGTAGGCCCCTGCGTCTACTTTAGCCGCCAAAGCATCCAACCCGCGGATACCGCCCATAAAATTAATGCGCTCATCCGTACGCGGGTCTTTGATGCCCAGGATCGGCGCCAGCAGATTATCCTGCAAGATCGAAACGTCCAGCGACCCGATCACATCATCCGCGGCAAAGGTACCTTCCTTCGCTGTCAGGCGGCGCCATTTTCCGGTCAGATACATACTGAACTGATGCCGTGCTTCCGGCTTCGGGCCGTTTTCCAGCTCGCTGATCTCAAACTTTTCTCCGACTCTGCTTAAAAATTCTTCCATCGACAAACCGTTCAGGTCTTTGACCAAACGGTTATAATCCATGATCTGCATCATATTATCGGGAAAAATGACCGCTAAAAAAGTGTTATATTCTTCGTTAGAACCATGCCTCGGCGTTTTGCCAAGCTCGTCAGCCACACGCATAGCCGCAGCACTGCGGTGATGGCCGTCGGCAATATACATTACAGGCACGTCCTCAAACAGACGGGTCAGCTCGGCGATCTCCATCAGGTTCTCCACCACATACAGTGTGTGCTGCACGCCGTCCTCCGACGTAAAATCATATACCGGCTTTTTGGCTCCCATCAGGCTCAAAACATAAGTATTGATCTCGGGCTTGCCCTTATAAGTTAAAAAAACAGCGCCGGTCTGTGCTTCTGTCGCCAGAATATGATTGACCCGGTCCTGCTCTTTATCATGCCTGGTCAGCTCGTGCTTCTTGATAATGTTCTCGCGGTATTCCTCCACCGAAGCAGCGGCCACAAGGCCGATCTGGATATGCTGCCCCATCTGCTGACGGTAAATATAGTAGCAGGGCGTCGTATCTTTTTTCATCTGCCCGTCGGACAGATACCTGTCGAGATTTGTTTTCGCCATCTTATAAACTGCCTGGCTGTGCGGATCGATACAATCCGACATCGTCGCTTCCGATTTTGTCACCCGCAAAAAGCTCAGCGGGTTCTTATTAAGTATCTGCCGCGCCTCTTCGGTATCCATCACGTCATAAGGCAAAGCAGCGATCTCTGCCGCATATTCCGGCACCGGACGCAGCCCGCAGAACGGTCTGATCTGTGTCATCTAAAAAACCTCCTCCAGCGTCGTATGTATATACAAACACATGCTAAAATCAAATTAGTCCTTATCTATATTATTTTACTCAGTTCTCTGCTAAAACGCAAGCGTCGCCGCAGCAAACACCAGCGCTGTAAAAAATATTTTCCTGCGGCGTAATAAATATAACACTTTTCCCAGTTTCTTATCCATCCAAAATAAGTTATAATAGAGGAAGTCGTTTTAAATAAGGGGAGTGTCCATCCGTGTCATCTATAACAGTCAACCGACGTGTCCTGCAAAAGCTTATTCCCATCGCCATCGGCTATCTGGCCCTTGGCATCGCCTGCGGTATTCTGGCACAGCAGGCAGGTCTCACACCGCTTGAAGCCTTAGGGATGAGCGTGCTCGTTTTCGCCGGCTCCGGTCAGTTCATCGGCATCGCCATGATGGCCCAGGGTGCGGCCCTCGTTTCTATCGGACTCACTATTTTTATCGTCAACCTGCGTCATCTTTTATTCAGCTCCACGCTGATGAATTTTTTTAACGGCCGCAGCAAAAACTTTCTTATCGGCTATGCCCACGGCATCACCGACGAGACCTTTGCCGTCAACCTGAACACCTTTGAAACAGAAACCGAGCCCCGCTGGACGTGTGAAGAAGCCTTGGGGCTCAACGTCACCTCCTGCGCCGTCTGGTCGCTCAGCAATGCCCTCGGCTGCTATGCCGCCGCTTATCTCAACCCGCCTACCGAGCTGGTCTCCTATCTGCTGATCGCCATGTTCCTCGGCATCTGGGTCAACTATCTCACCGACCGGAAAATGATCATCACCGGGCTGGTATCAGGGCTTCTGGCGATCCTGCTTTCGCAGATCGTTCCCTATAAGCTGCATATCGTGCTGGCAACTCTGGCCGCCTCCGGCGCCGCCTGCTATATCACCGAACGCCATGCGGGAGGTGCTGATAATGTCCGCTGAATACGTTTGGGGCGCCATTTTCATTATGATGGGCGTCACCTATATTTCCCGTATCATCCCTTTTTTGCTGCTGGCCGGCAAACCTGTACCACGCTGGTTCAAAACCTGGCTCACCTATGTGCCGACAGCTATTTTCGGCGCGCTGGTCCTGCCCGACGTCTTTCTGCCCGCAGGCAGCCTGGATCTGGGACTGAACAACCTGTACCTGTGGTCGACCGTCATCATCTTCCCGCTGGTCTATAAAACAAAATCACTGGGGCTGGCGATAGTCAGCGGCGCCGCCGTCTTTGCACTGCTGCAGGCCGTACTCTGATCAATCGGTACAGCCTTCAGTATCGAGAGGAATCTGCTTTGGAAATTTTTTTACAGGGTCTTACCATGGGGCTGGCCTATCTTGCCCCCATCGGCGCTCAAAATCTTTTTGTCATCAATACGGCGCTCACCGCGCCTTTAGGCATTGCCCTCGTCACTGCAGGCATCGTCGCCTTCTTTGACATCAGCCTGGCGCTGGCCTGCTTTTGGGGCATCGGCCTTATGATCGAACACAGTCTGCTACTGCAAAAAGCACTGCTCGGCGGCGGCGGACTGATCTTGATCTATCTGGCCTGGCAGCTGCTGCATGCGCAGGTGCAGACAGACACCTCTGCTTACAGCCAGCCGACGCTGTGGCAAACGGCCACGCTGGCCTTTACCGTTACCTGGTTCAACCCGCAGGCCGTTATCGACGGTACGCTGATGCTGGGCGCCTTTCGCTCATCACTGCCTGCCGATACTGCCTCACTCTTTATCAGCGGCGTAGCAGCTGCCTCCTGCCTGTGGTTCTTCGGGCTTACAGGCATCTTCAAAACCTGCTGCCAAAATCTGCGCCCCAGCCATCTGCAATGGATCAACCGCATCTGCGGCGCCGTTATTTTTGTTTACGCCCTCAAACTGCTTTATACCTTTGGGCAGATGCTGTAAAAACAATGAATACACATATAAAAAAGCAACAGCTGTTTAAGCTGTTGCTTTTATTTTGTTCTGACCCTTTTAATTTACTGCTTTAACTTTTTCCTGACTGCACAATAGAATATCTTCTACCGAACAATCAAACACGTCAGCCAGTTTGACAAGTATCTCCAGACTGATCAACGTCCTGCCGCACTCCAGATTACTTAGATGCGGCTGCGACATCTGCAGGGCTTCCGATAATTTCACCTGCGAAATTTTTCTTGCCTTCCGCATCATCTTCACATTACTACCTAAATCATTTAGATCATAACGCTGTTTTTTCATTTTACCCTCTACACCACTCTTACCCATATAATCGTTTCAACTACCGGACCAACTACTTTTGTTTTACTTATTTTTTCTGATTTGATTATTATATATTATTCTATTTTATAAAATAATACTACAAACAATTAGTTTTTGCAACAACTTCTTTTGCCCACAAACGAATTTATATCATCAAATACAACATTAATCTGCCATATTTTTATTTTATATTCTTCTAGACAATATTTTTATAAGATTCTGCAGACGTTTTTTATTAGCTTCATGATCCACCAGCTGTCCTGAAACGGACTTCTCTGCATGTTTTGCCGCTCGTCGTGCAAGTATTTATGGCAGTATTCAGTACTTACTAAATAAGTATTGCTTTACTTTGCTGTAAGTATTTCTTTGTTAGATTCAAGGTCAAAGTCATAAGCAGTAAAACCCTATAAGTCTTAAAAACTCTGCTAACAAATTCAGTACTGAATACTGTCACTATATATAGGGCAGCGAACACCGGAAAAGTTTACATGCCAAAATTCAATTTCACATATTATTCACAAATATCACTAAAATGTTATGAGCTGCTGTTAAAAACCACCTTGCAAAAAAAAATTTCAAACCGATGTAAACTTTTATCCCTCTCGCTGCCCTATATATAGCGTGAGGGTTTTACCCCCTTGCCAATCAAATCTAAAAGGAGCATCTCTACTATGCAAATATCATCAGCACCGCTGCTGACGGACCGTACAGTGGCGACGCCGAAACCCGCTGGAACTTATGGTATCTGCTGCGTGATTCACCAGGCGACGAGGCTATGAAACCCGGCGGGCAGGTCATCAGGGGAAAGGCCCTGTGGTATGCAAAAAGCAGCCCCCTTGTTTAAAAGGGCTGCTTTTTAAAGAACACGATGTTTTCTTTTAATGTTTTCTTCAATCTTTTTTATTTTTCTTTAGCTTTTTTATACTTTCTTGCAATGTTCGCCAAAAATCGCTTTAGACTTTCTTGAAAGAAAGTCAGCAAAGAACTTTCAGCGCTGTTAAGATTTGGATTGCGCTGCACTCGCTGCCCGCGTGAAGACGTTACCTTAGCCGAAGCACAGGCAGCAGCAGCCAAGATCACCAAAGCAGGCGTGCTGACTAGCTGCCTGAACGAACTGAGCCGGGCCATCATCAGTAAACACAGAGAACTGTAAAACAAACAGAGAAACGAGGTATGACATCAATAGCAAATACACAAAGCTCCTGCACTGGTTACGCCTTTTGACCTGCATCATAAGCAGAAAATAACAAACATACTCAATATCCGCCCTGAAACAACATTCATGGCGGGCATTTGCTTATCATTAATCCCTCAAATATACCTTGCTATTGTTTTATACAAAACCTCCACATCTATGGGTTTTGCCAGATGTCCATTCATCCCGGCATCAAACGCAGCCTGAACATCATCATTGAAAGCATTGGCCGTCATGGCAATAATCGGTATCGTACCGGCAGCAGGATGCTCTGACGACCTTATACACCTGGCAGCGTCATAGCCATTCATCAGCGGCATTTGAATATCCATAAAAATCAAGGCATATTCCTTTTCTTTCGAGTTCCTAAAAATATTTACCGCAACTTTACCATTCTCAGCATGTTCAACTTGTAAATTCACAAACTTCAACAGCTCTGAAGCAATCTCCATATTTAACTCATTATCTTCCACCAGCAATACCTTTTTGCCGCCAAAATCATACGTCTCCTTATTGCCTACTGCAGAAAATCCCAGTTCCGGCTTCCGCGAAACAGTTAACAACATATTGTATAAATTTGAAGCAAAAAACGGTTTAGCTATAAAGGCATTAACACCTGCTGCCTTTGCCTGTTCTTCGATACCAGACCAGTCATAAGCACTGATAATAATGATCAAAACATCAGGACCGACATAGCGCCGCATCCTACGGGCCGTTTCTATTCCATCCAGTTCCGGCATACACCAGTCAATGAAACAAACATCATAGCAACGCCCGTCATCTTCACAGGCGCTTCTTACCTTTTCAATAGCCTCAAAACCATTCAGAGCCCAGTCAACATTGACTCCCATGCCTTTCAGCAATACTGCTGCATGTTCACAGGTATCGTTATCGTCATCGACAACCAGTACCCGCATCTCCTCCATCTCAGCCGCAGTTTTTTTATCAACTTTACTTACTCCAAAAGGCAGGTCTACCATAAACGTAGTTCCTGCACCTTCCTGACTTTCAACCTCAATAGTTCCATCCATGATCGCAACAAGGTTTTTGGTTATCGCCATCCCCAGGCCAGTACCGCCATATTTTCTGGCAATTCCATTATCCGCCTGTTCAAACGGTTCGTATAAATGTTCCAAAAACTCCTTTTTCATCCCGATGCCGCTGTCTTTCACGATAAACCTCAGCCATATCTTGTCACTTGCTGAACGCAGCATTCTGATTTCCAGCCTGACACTGCCGCCTTTAGGCGTAAATTTAATTGCATTGGACAATAAATTGAGCAGGATTTGGTTGACACGCATCGAATCTCCGAGCAACAGCTCATCTTTAAATCCTGAAATAACAATTTCAAAGGCCAAACCTTTGGCTGTAGCAAGTCCATAATTGATATCAGCTAAAGAAGTAACCAGATTTTTTAAATCAAACAGTTCTTGGCGAATATTCAACTTTCCATTTTCGATTTTTGACATATCTAAAACATCGTTGAGCAGCATCAATAAATGTTTCGACGAAAAAGTTATCTTACTCAGACAATCAGCAGTACGCTTTTTATCATCCAAATAATTAAAGGCAACCGCCGACATTCCAATAATTGCATTCATCGGCGTTCTGATCTCATGCGACATCCGCGACAGAAAATCACGTTTGGCGTCATTCGCCTTCTGCGCTACCAGCAGAGCATCCTGTAAAATCTTCTGCTGTCGTTTAAGCTCGTCATTAATAAGATACTCATTACGTAATTTATAAGCATAAATAACAATCACGATCATCAACAGACCTATCACAGCAGCATAAAGGATGGCGGCTTCAGCTTTTTCCTCCGTGCTTTCCTGTATGATCAGCACACGTCTGTCTGCCGAATCAATAACCTTTTGAATAGCTGTATCCGTTTTTACCCTTATCGGCTCTATTTCTTTATCAAAGTACTTTTGGACTGCCGGTCTGTCCAGCTTATTATTTTCAGAATTTTCCACACTTTGTATAAGCGCCTTTTTCAGTTCGTCTAAGGCACCGTTCAATTCTGTCAGATCTTCTTTATTGCCTAAATATATTTCATCTAATATTTTCAGTGATTTTTCATTTTCTTGGCAACTGGTGCTCAGGACACTTCTGATACCATCAAGATTATTTTCATTTTCGCTAATGAAAATCGGCAGGTACGTATTCATTTCAAAAACCCTGGCACGGATTTTATTTATTTCCGACATGGCTTTGTACGGATGTTCTGCTACATAATTGATTTGTCTGCTGATTGTAAAAATAGAATGTGTAGTAAAAACAACATATACCACTACACAAAAACAAATGGCTATCACCCCGGATACCATGCCATATCTTTTTATAAAATTCATATTTTCCAATCCTTTACAATTTTATTAAATTATTACAATTATTTTTGTTATAAATATAGCACATCAACAGCAGACAAACAAGTAGAATATTAACTTTTTATAATACAATATAATTGCTTCATTGCCCTGCCCAAACGTACGTATCGTTAAATTTATATTTATATGGCCAATGAGTTTTCCACAACGCTAAAATAAAGCTGCCTGTATCAGCAATCTCTGTAAGTAAAATTTCACCTTCAGCATAATACCAAATAACAAACTAAATCAGCGATATGAAACTTACTTCATATCGCTGATTTTTTACTTTACTGAACTTATTACTGCAACTTACCAGTGCCTCAAACCCTCACTTAGAACGTGAATCTCAACCCGGCGTTGAACTGCCAGTCGGTACGCAGATCGCCGCCAAAGGTTTTTAAGGCGTCAAAATACAAATTGCTGTTTTTAGCGATGCCCAGGTTAGCTCCCAGTCCGATCTCGTACCAGGTGCCGTTCATATCGGCGCTTTCTACAACGGTACTTCTGCCTTTATAATATGCAGTTCCGCCGCCGTTGCCGCCGAAGTCGTGCAATGCCGATGCTTTGACATAGGCATTGCTGGTGCGCCCGCCAATGGTAAACTCTTTGCCGCCCAAGAAGCCCAGGCGCACTACGGCGCTGTTGACGCTGTCCTGTTTGACACTGACTTCGTTGCTGGTTGTGTAATCGACGCTGCCGATATGGCCCAGGCTCAGTTCGGCCTGCGGTTCTACGAACCAGCCTGCGTTCAGGTTTTGTCTGTAGCCGTATTCGGTGCTGATGCCGTAAGCCCAGGTATCGTAATCGGCTTTAGCAGCGATGTTGTTTGGATCTACCAGTTTAAAGTCATTGGTCAGCTTGCTGCCGCGGGCGATAACGTCGATGTAATGCCCCTTGCTGCCCAGCCAGCTGGCGTATACGCCTACACCGGTGCTGCTCAGGTCGCCGCTGCCTGCCGTATAGCCGGCGTTGCTGTCGATGCGGTTGACGGCGATGCCTGTATAGAGCTTGCCGCCTTTGTAGTCCTGCACTTTGTCGATGCCGCCCTGGAAGGCTGTATAATCCTGGCTGAACTCACGGTCATAAGCGCTGTCGGCGCTCAGTTCGCCCCGGTAGTAACGGGCCCAGACGCCGCCCTGTGCCGCTTCTTTATCACTGCGCAGCTCGCCCATGCGTTTCATCAGGTTATTGCCTTCGATGCGCCACATACTGCCCAGCGCCATCTGCGCGTCAGCGGCCGTCATCACTGTTTCGGAAGCGCCTGCTTCCTCAAAATCTATTTGCGTGATCTTGACATCATTGCCGTCCACTGTTACGGTCGGCGTTGCCAAAAATCTGGTCAGCGGGTCGTCCATTACGCTTTCCTTACCCACAAAATTATTTAAGTTCTGCCCATGCTCCAAATTAGTTACTGTCAGTACCGTCACCTCGCCGATAAAGCTGTCCAGACTGCTGCCGTCAAAGGCTTTGTCGTAACCGACAGTGATGTATTGTGTTGCCGTGCTGCTGTCGGCTGCCAGTTTCGCAAAAGTAAACTTATCGGCATTAGGAGTAACATTCGACAGGTCAGCTGCAACTTTAAAGGTGTTACTGCCAGTCAGCTGCAGGGTGCCGCCATCAATAGTGCGGCCCACGTTTTGGCCTTCACCCGGACTGCCAAATCCAAAAGTCGCATTGTTCAGGTAAGTGATGACATCATTATCAGTAGATGAGCCATCGCTGTTTAAAACAGCTTTATCGTTAAACAGCACTGTAGCGTTATCGGCATACACTGCGTAGGCTTTACTGCCTTTCTGGGTCTCAGTATTACTGGCTTTGGCGCCGATAGTGATCGTGCCGCCGTTGGTTTTGGCACTCAAAGTAATCACAGAGCCACTATCAGCATACACACCATAAGCCTCGGCCTGCGCTCCCTGTCCGCCGGCACTGCCGTCAACACCGGAAGAACCACCATAAGATCCTTTGCTGCCGCCAGCGCCGCCTGTCCCGGCAGCAGCCTCAGCCGCGATACTGTCTACTGTCAACGTAAGCAACGCCTGTTCGCTGCCCCTGACGCCATAAGCAAAAGCGTTACCGCCAGTACCTCCATTGCCGCCATTTGAAGCAGCATAACTAACGCCTTTAGCACCTGTACCACCGCTGCCGCCAACCGCCGCAGCCTTGATGCTGTCCGCAGTCACTGCTGCAGTACCACTGCTCCACACACTATAAGCAAAAGCATTACCGCCAATGCCGCCACTGGCTCCATCTGCAACATCAGAGCTGGCATAATCGCGACCGCCAGTGCCTCCTGTACCGCCAGTACCACCAACCGCCTCAGCCTTGATGCTGCCCGCAGCCACTGCCATAGTGCCACTGCTCCACACACTATAAGCAAAAGCATTACCGCCAATACCGCCAATGCCGCCGACTTCAGCCCCCATGCGATCTGCATAGCTGCCATTAGCACCACTGCCACCGTCACCACCAGTAGCCGTGGCTGTTATGACCCCTACCGCCAGCTCATTCGACAGGAGGCTTTGAACAGCGATGCCTGTTGCAGTGGCTTCGCCACCCTGCCCGGCATTGGCGTGCGTAATACTATCCTCAAGAATATTGGCATTATTATCCCAGCCAGCATTACCGCCAGTACCGCCGGCAGCCGTACTGCTGATCGCCTCGGCCGTCAGCTGCATGCTGCCATTTTGGATAGTCAATCCTACACTTGCAGCGCTGCCGCCGTCAGCACCGTCATTGCTCTTATATCGATCACCATGGCTGTTATTTGTATCTGCTTGGAAGGTCTGAGCTGTACCGCCAGAACCACCATCTCCCCCGGTAGCTGTCAGGGTCAGGTTTGCAAAGCTTACGCTATAAACACCGCTGCCAGCAGCCACCAGTCCATAAGCTTCGGCTGCTCCGCCAACAGCTGCCAATCCGGCCTCGCCGTAAGTAGAACCGCCGGCGCCACCTCTGCCACCAGTACCGGAGATTATGATATCATTCGTCACCTTTACTGCTGCCTGCTGGCCGCTCAAAACAATTCCCCGCATAGCAGCAGTACCGGCTGTTCCTCCATCGCCACCGTGATTATCCTTGCCCTCCTTACTAATATAGCCATTATTCCCGGCATCACCGGCCTTTATAGTCAGGCTGATACTGGTCGCTGTCAGGCTGCCATCAGTTATGGCTATACCAGCCGCCGCATTACCTCCGGCGCCACCATTACCCACAGTCACTTCCGAAGTCGGAGCCGTACCACTAGTATCACTACCACTTTTACCACCGTTACCTGCCTCTGCTGCCAACGTCAAAGCCCCCGTCTGCACATTGCTCCCAACCGTCAGCTGCAGCTCTGCGTCACCACCACTGCCGCCATTACCAGTTATAGCATTAGTCTGAGCACTTTGAGCGCCACCGTTACCGCCGTTGCCCCCCTTGACTGTTACACTTACAGCTTTACTTCTATCGTTAACAGTCAAGGTGCCACTAAAGCTTGCAGCGCCGCCGTTACCGCCATTGCCGCCGGCATCATCAGTACCGCTGCCGGCAGCACCGTCTGTACCATTACCACCAGCCACACTAATGTCAACGCTGTCAGAGATACTGACATTTTCCCGGGTATCATCGGCGCCGTTATTTCCGTTAGCTGCCGCCCAGGCTGTACCAGCCCACAGGTTCAAGCCGCCAGCCGATACGATCGACATGGCCAGTATGGTATGGGTCACCTTTTTTGTCAGTATTTGTTTTCTACTCATTTTCATCCTTCTTCCCTATATTTTAGTAATTTGATTTATCTTTATTTCTTCTTAAAGTCTTTAAAAATATTTATCCCTCAGCAGGTATTTCAGTACTGCTTCGTAATATGAAGCCGCCTTTTGATACTCGCCGCGGTTATGCAGCAAACGCGCCGTCAGCAGCACCGTTTCTACCGTATTGCCGTCCTGCGGTTTCAGATCGCTCCACAGCGATTTTTTGACATACTGCCAGTACAGCTTTTTCTCATCACTGTCGTAATAGTAGATATGCCAGGGTTTAACGTAGTCGATATAATGCACGATAACGTCGTCAGGTTCTGCTTTCAGTACTGTGTTGTTGATAACGATGCAGTTATACTTTTTGGGCAGCTCGGTAAACGCGCCGTCGATAACGCCATTAAGCGCGTCCTGGTCGCCCCAGAGAATCTTTGTATCAACAACCTTATCCAGCCACTGGAACAGCTTCTGTGTAAGTTTTTGCTGCCGCCATTTAACTAAATCCATTAAAAGAACGCCGGAATTAAAGTAGCGGCCATTCTTCAAACCGATACGTCCGCAGCTTTTGGCTTCGCCCCAGTCACGTACAGCCCCCAAAACTCTGCCCTGCAGATCGGTCTGCCACAACGGCAGGATGTCGCCCTTGCAGATGATATCGGCGTCAAGGTAGAGGATTTTTGTTATCTCGGGCGGCAGCATTTCGGCAAATAAATAGCGGTAATACATGGCCTGGGTGATATGCCCCGGCGGTACGACAAAAGTCATCCCCTCGGTACTGGTGATCTGATAAAAGTGCAGTGTCAGGTTACGGTATAACTGTTCCGTCTTTTTTAATCTGTCCATATCCTCCGGCAATAATTCGTCATAGACGATAT
>ERZ773138.1792-NODE-1792-length-18569-cov-9.704926_pt1 | contig 18569 bp, 14 predicted proteins | sample MGYA00511114_ERZ773138 | MGnify/ENA primary metagenome ERZ773138 (study PRJEB29015, sample SAMEA2737805) | human gut metagenome | biome: human gut; feature: human-associated habitat; material: faeces | place: China | collected 2012 ...
AGGCAATCTGGATGAAGAGCAGTATCTGCGTGCCATTGATGAGGTACATTTACAGCAGAGGAAGATTTATATGACGGTGAATACGCTGCTGAAGGATTATGAACTTGCAGAATTGTATGAGTATCTGTTGCCATATTACCGTCAGGGGCTGGATGCCGTAATTGTTCAGGATTTGGGTGTTTTTTCGTTTATCCGTGAGGTTTTTCCGGATCTGCCGGTGCATGTCAGCACGCAGATGACAGTGACAGGCGAGTACGGAGCAGAATTTTTCGGCAGAAAGGGTGCAACGCGTATTGTTCCGGCAAGAGAGATCAGTCTTGATGAAGTGCGTCGGATGAAAGAACGGACAGGTCTGGAGATGGAATGCTTTGTTCACGGTGCAATGTGTTACTGTTATTCCGGACAGTGCCTGATGAGCAGTATGATTGGCGGAAGAAGTGGTAACCGGGGACAGTGTGCACAGCCGTGCCGTCTTCCATATTCAGTAGAGGGAAAGAAACCGCAGGATCTGATGAGCCTTAAGGATCTGTGCACAATAGAGATGATCCCGGATCTGATCGAAGCCGGAATTGACTCTTTTAAGATTGAAGGCAGGATGAAGCAGCCGGAATATGTCTATACGGTTGTACGGATGTACCGCAAATACGTGAATCTTTATTTGCAGAAAGGGCGCGATGGTTTCCGTGTGAAGCCGGAAGATCTTAAAACTCTGGAGAATGCCTACAGAAGAAGAGGCTATATGAAGGGTTATTATCAATGCGAAAATGGCAGATCGATGTTATCACTAAAACGGCCAAAAGGAGAAGAACAGGTAGAGACGCTTCCGGAATTTTCAAAAAAGCAAGAAAAAACGTCGATTTTAAGCCCTTATCTCTACGCGCGGACAGGGAAATGTACCCCTGCGATTGAGAAAATGGCTCACAGCGCTGCATCTAAAGGACGGTCGCTGCGTCTTTGCGGCGTATCCTTCTGCATCCCGGATGAGCCGCGTTCAAGCGAAGCCAGAACGGAAGGCTTTTCGCTTTTGTTGTTCATTGGGGCGGACTTGTCCATACTTAAAAGCGCATCCAGTTCTGCCAGACGCGCACTTTTTGTTGTCAGCTCCAGCTCTTGCGGGAATGGCTGAGTGATTTCGAGTTTGGCGGCTTCGATTTGCTGATGCAGACTGTCTACCTGTTCCTGCGCTTTCTGCATCCGCACGGGAATATTGTTCAGCGCATTTTCGATACGCAGCAGATTGCCGCGTGCGTCTGCACCGAGATTGACGAGGTGCGTCATTTCGCCGCGAAGCAGCAGCTGAAACTGCGCGTTGAATGAATCGTAGGACAGCGTGACGGATAGACCGCGATAATGACCAATTGCGGTATCGTGGTCGTGCGGCGCCGTCTTGCACAACGCGAGCAGCGTTTCGCCGGCAGCCAACTTATCCATATAAGTCTTGCCCAGAAACTCGATTCCTACAAAGTCTTCCTGCGGCACGGGATGGGCGGAAAGCGTCTGTATATCCGCTTTGAACCCGGCGATATAATCTTCCTGCTGGCGGAGCTGTTCGGGATAAAAACGAGTCAGCTGATCTTCCAGACGAAAGCGTTTTGATTCATGGTCGGCTTTCATCAGCCGCAGTTTAGCGACTTCCACATCCAGATTCATCTTTTCCTTAATACGCGGATCGCCTGCGCACAGCGCCTTGATTTCCGCATAAGAGAGTGCGGTTTCGTCTACGTCATCGCAGGCACGGACGGGCGATTTGCTGGACATGATCTGGCTGATAAAGCGCTGCTTGTTCTCGATGGTCTGCCAGAGGTACGAATCGAATGATTTTTCCGTGACATATCGGTATATATGCACGTCCGGATTCATGTTGCCTTGTCGCACAATGCGCCCCGCTCGCTGCTCCAAATCGCCCGGCCGCCACGGCGCATCCAGATCATGCAGCGCGATCAATCTGTCCTGAACATTGGTGCCTGCTCCAAGTTTTTGTGTGCTGCCAAACAAAATCCGCACCTGTCCGCTCCTGACTTTGGCGAACAAATCCTTCTTTTTGATTTCCGTATCCGCGTCATGGATGAACTGAATCTCCTCTTTCGGAATCCCGCTTGCAACCAGTTTGTCCCGGATATCGTCATAGACGTTAAACGAACCGTCCCCATGCGGCGTGGACAGGTCACAGAACACAAGCTGCGTCAGCTTTTGCGCCTCCCCTTCTTTGTAGATGCGCAGGATGTTTTCCATGCAGGCGTTGACTTTACTGCCCGGTTCGTCGGGCAGCAGCGGGTTCATCAGCCGCTGATCCAGCCCCAGCTTTCGTCCATCCGACGTAATCCTGAGCATGTTGTCCTCCTTCGGGTCAACCGCGCCCGAATGAACCTTCGAAGCACGCTCGGACAGCGCCTCCACCATCTCCTCCTGATAAACGGACGGCTTGACCGCCATCGTCTCATAGTGCGCATTCGGCACAGGCAGATGAAGCTGGTCGGCAGTCTTGATGTCTGCAACCTCCTTGAACATGGACATCAGTTCCGGCAGGTTAAAGAACTTGGCAAATCTAGTCCTCGCCCGATACCCTGTACCTTCGGGAGCAAGCTCGATGGCGGTGGTGGTCTCACCAAAGGTAGATGCCCAACAGTCGAAGTGGGTCAGCTTTTTCTGCTGGAGGGTGCTGTATTGCAGATAGCGCATGACCGTGTACAGCTCGGTCATGGAATTGCTCACGGGTGTACCCGTGGCAAACACTACGCCACGCCCTCCGGTGATCTCGTCCAAGTATCTGCACTTGCCAAACATATCGCTGGATTTTTGCGCTTCGCTGGTGGATAATCCTGCGACATTGCGCATTTTTGTCGTGAGAAAGAATGTGCAGCACCTCCGCGGCTGCGAAGCAGTCCGCAGAGTAGTCTGCTTTGTTGTGATAGGTAACTTTTTGAAGTAATCTCCAAGTTTTCCCCCACCTCACGCCGGGCGTGCACCTTTCAGCGCACCCGGCGTACCATCAAATCGATTTACTTTCTTCCTTCAGATTTCAACACTGCTGTGTTCTCACGGACACAGAGTGGTTGTAAATTTCACAGTTTAAGTTTTTCGCGGTATTTCATGATTTTGCCTACCGTCTTTGCATCAAGCTCAGGCGGTATTGGACTGTTGTGAACCATGCGGTGGCATGGTTCACACAGCCAAACCAGATTCGGTACTTTATTGATTCTATCAAGTGGAAGCTTGTTTTTAACGTGGTGACAATGCTTTTGAAGCATGGGTGAGAAGGCATTTCCACAGCATTTACATTTTCCTTTGTCCCTGCTGTAAGCATACTCCCGGTTCATATAATACTCAAAATTCATCCTTCCCTTTGCGTATGCTGACATTGCAATATCGTTCGGGGAGTTAACGGATGGACGGTCACATGGCAGTGGCTTGTGCTTAGCACGATAGCTCACATACCGTCTGCGCCCTTCCACTGTATACGGTGTCATTTTCTGGTCAAATGGCTTGGGTTCATAGTGACTATGCGTGATGAACGCATAAGTTATACCAAACCATTTTCCTTCGACCCATACCGCAAATGTCTTACTGTCGTAGCCCTTGTGTCGGTCAGGAAGATTGCAAAGCACCTTCAGCGGCACCTGCATGGAGTTGTACCGTTTGGGGTACAGCTTTTTCCATACAGTCAGTGCAGCGTTGTTTACTCTGCGGTCTATCGCATGGTAGGCATGAGAGCAGATGGATGTCTGCAAGTACTGTGCCATACCCATAATGACAGAGTTGACGTACTGAATTTGCGCAGCCTGCACATTGACTTTTTGACAAAGTTCTATGCGGTGCACTTCTTCGAGCAGTTTCTTAATCTTCTTTCCTAACCGTTCCATATCCGGCAGCGGCTTTCCAACCAGATGTTTCGTCCATGTTGCCGGGTCAGGAGTTTTCCGTTTTCGTTCGGCCTTTACCACAAAGCCAAGAAAGTGTATACCGTTTGTCCGCAGGTCTGTTACATAGGTCTTTTCCTGCGACAATTCGAGTTTCATTCTGTTCCGAAAATATTTTGTCAAGACACGTTTCAAGCGGAGTGCTTCCTTCTCCGTTGACGTCAGAATCACCCAATCATCGGCGTAGCGATAATTGTACTTTGGCGTTACACCAGCCCATTTCAAACGCCTTGTGTCGTTGCCTTTATGCTTGCACTGTCTGTGCGGCTCCATATACATACGACCAACATACCAATCGAAATCGTTGAGATAAACATTGGATAAAAGCGGTGAGAGGATTCCTCCCTGCGGTGTACCAAGCTCTGTTGCATGAAACAGGTCATTTTCCATATATCCAGCTTTTAGCATCTGACTGATAATTTTCAGCACACGCTTGTCATGGATACCGATTCTCCAGAGTTTTTGGAGCAGCAGGCGGTGATTGATATTGTCGAAGCATCCCTTGATGTCACCCTCAATAGCCCACACGGGTTGGTCGGGCGATTTACATCCAGCATTTATGACATTGATGATACCCCGGATTGCGTGTTTCTGTGCCCGATAGGGGCGAAAGCCGTAGCTTTGCGGATAAAATCTCGCTTCACAGATCGGCTCGATAATGATACGCACGCACTCCTGTATGATCCTGTCCAATACAGTGGGGATACCCAGCGGTCTTTTCTTGCCGTTACTCTTTTCGATATATTCACGGCGGGCTGGTTTGGGGCGGTAGTTGCGAAAACTCGATTGAATCAATAAAATAAGCTCATCTTTGGGCATTTGAAGGTATTTGTCCATTTTTATCTTATCCACGCCAGCAGTTCTGCTGCCTTTGTTGGACTTGATATTGTGGACGGCAGTTACAATGGTCACTTCATTAGCCATCGCTTCCACCAGACCGGTGAACGATACTCCTTGACCGGACTTCTCATAGAGAAAATCCTGAATCTTTTTAAGTTCCGTTTCCGTTGAAAATCTGACGTTCAAATGCACAAGGTTTTCACCTCGCAGTTCGTCACCCATCTTTCAGGGAGTTATAGGATTTTCGTTTTGTGAAATTTACAAATCGATTTGACTCGTATCCTTCGCCATGGAATATTTCAATTCCGTATGACTGGCATTACCCAGCCCAGACTACTATGATACGGCTGACTTCCTGTTGTTTTCAATGCGCTGTAACGCTCCAACAATAGGCTCTCAAACGTTCCCTAATCTCTATCCTTATTCTGAAACCCTTAGGCCGCTACCTTACACCGGGAAAATCTAACCGTGCTTTGAACCACAGTTGCTGCACGGTTCCTGATGGGGATTTCATCCCACAGGGCGTGTACGGAAAAACCAGCCACACACACTTTTTCCAAGGTTCACCCTTTCGGATGGAGTCAACTCTTACGATGCTGCATAGCTTTCCCTAACGGATAGCCATAGGTTTCGGAAGCCCGCACCATTATTGTCCATGCCTCTTTGCAGAGGTTTAGGTTTTCAGGTTACGCCTTCACCACGCTCTGTACAATGCACACTTACAGGTGGCAACGCACAGTGGAGTATTAGCTCTCGTACTGTCTTGAATTTTGACCTATTCTCTTGAACTTTGTTCCTCGACATTGGTTCTGTACGGCAGAGGAATTTCACCCCTGATTTTGAGATTAAAGTTCTCTGTGATATTTTCTTATTGCTAAGTGCAATCACATGGTGCTTTTCGCCCTTGCTGTCAACAAGGTCTTATGCACAACGTTTCGCACGGTTCTTAAACGCTTGGCTCTCATCCACAAACAACCTGTCTACGCCCAATTGTTCAAACGTAACCACATCATCTTTACGGTCTGCACCTTGCAGCTTTTCCAGTTTCTGTTTCAGAGACTTGCGCAACTTTTCCAGCTGCTTTACTGTGAAATGCTCGCCAACCTGTGCTTTCGCTTCTTCGATGGCCTCCTCGATTTCATCCATCTGTTCCTGAATCAGACGCTCCTGTCGTTCTGCGGACAAGGGTATCTTTTCAAACTGGCTGTGTCCGATGATAACCGCATCATAGTCGCCGGTCGCAATTCTTGCACAGAATTTTTTGCGGTTGGCGGGTTCAAAATCTTTCTTGCTGGTGACCAATAGTTTTGCATTGGGGTACAGGCGTAAAAACTCGCTGGCCCATTGCTCCGTCAAATGGTTCGGCACCGCAAAAAGGCTTTTCTGGCATAAACCCAACCGTTTCAGTTCCATAGCGGAAGCCGCCATCTCAAAACTCTTGCCGGCACCGACTTCGTGCGCCAAAAGAGTGTTGTGCCCATACAGCACATGGGCAACCGCATTGCGCTGATGTTCTCGCAGATTGATTTCCGGGTTCATGCCCACAAAATGAATGTGACTTCCATCATACTCGCGGGGCCGGGTGCTGTTAAAAAGCTCATTGTACTTCTTTACCAGTAAGGCTCGCCGCTGTGGGTCTTTCCAAACCCAGCCAGCAAAAGCGTCCTTGATAGCCTGCTGTTTCTGCTGGGCGAGGGTGGTCTCGTTCTGATTCAGCACACGTTTTTCCTTGCCATTCTCCTCAATGGTATCGTAGACGCGGCTGTCGCGCAGGTTCAGGGTGTCCTCCAGAATTTTATAGGCGTTGGCCCGGCGGGTGCCGTAGGTTTCGGTAGCCATAATGTCACCGTAGCCGGTGGCGGACTTATTGCTGATCCGCCATTCAGAAGTATAAGGAGAGTAGCGGACGGTGATGGCGTTGTTGTAGCGGATGCGGTAGGGCGGCTGAAAAGTTTCCATCATGAACTGCTGCACGATAGAGGGGTCAAGCCATGTGGCACCCAACCGCACATCAATTTCAGATGCTTCCAGATCTTTGGGCTGGGCTTTTTCAAGTGCGTCCACATTGACCTTGAACTCCGGGTGGCTTTCTGCAGCGAGCTGTGCCATGCGCAGCTTATCGCGCACGTTGCCGGAAAGGTACTCATCCGCAGTCTGCCAGCCGGCTTCCGGATCGTCAGCATCAGCGGCAGGATCTTTGAAAATCACACCAGACAGTTCAGTGGTGATGCGCTCATAGTCACCGGGAGTGCCCAGCAGGTCGGCCATGTAGGGCAAATCGACCTTGCCATGCTCACCAATGGACACCGCCAGTGCTTCGCTGGGGGTGTCCACGCTTGTAACAACACGCTCTGGACGAATCGTCCGCTTGGTGAACATATCCGCTTTGCTTTTCAACTGCCTGTTTTCATCCAAGTTTTCTAGTGAGCAGAGCAGATAGTAGGAGCTATCATCATCAAAAAGTCTGGCATTTTTCTTGTCGTTAATCAGACCGTATTTTGCGGTAAAGGCATCATAGGCGGCGTTCAGCTTTTCCTGCGATGCTTTGATATCCTCATCCGGGAAGTCGTTCAACTGCTGGTCGATCAGTTCACTGACAATCTGCCGCAACTCCACCATGCCAGCCACACGGCCTTTGGCGTTATCGGACAGTTCGATCTGCGTCATGATGGAGTTCTCGCGGTAGTAAATCTCACCATCCACCACAGTATACGAGAAATTCTTCACAGCGGGGTCTGCGGGCAGCGTCTTGCGCTGTGCTTCCGCATCGGCAACATCCGGGGCGGCAATCTCCACCGCGGTGTACTGTCCCTCAATGTGCTGTACTGCTTCGGCAAGTTGCTTTGCAAGGCTGGCACCCTCGATTGGGGCAACAGTCAGGTCATGGCCGTATTGGGTGCTTTCCATCTCCAACCTGCCCAGAACCATTTCCGGATGCTCCACAAAATAGCTGTTGAGGGTAAAACCATCCTCGGTCTGCCCCGGCTGCACCCATGCAGGTTCGATGTCCGCAGGGCGGTCACGTTTTTGCAGGAAGATAATGTCGCTGACGACTTCCGTTCCTGCATTTGCCTTAAAAGCGTCATTGGGTAGACGGATGGCACCCAGCAGATTAGCACGTTCTGCCATGTACTTGCGGGCACTGCTGTCTTTGCTGTCCATCGTGAAGTGGCTGGTCACAAAAGCAATCACGCCGCCCGACCTGATCTGGTCGATGGTTTTCGCAAAAAAGTAGTTGTGGATGGAAAAACCTAGCTTGTTATAGGCTTTGTCGTTGACTTTGTACTGGCCAAAAGGGACATTACCAATGGCGAGATCATAAAAATCTCTGCGGTCAGTGGTTTCAAAACCTGCCACGGTGATGTCAGCCTGCGGATACAGCTTTTGGGCGATGCGTCCGGTGATGGAATCCAGTTCCACACCATACAGGCGGCTGTCGGCCATGCTGTCGGGCAGCATACCGAAAAAATTACCCACGCCCATGGACGGCTCCAGAATATTGCCGGACTGGAAGCCCATCCGCTCTACGGCATCATAGATGGCGCGAATCACTATCGGAGAGGTATAGTGAGCGTTCAGCGTGGAAGCGCGGGCGGCGGCATACTCTTCTTCGGTGAGCAGTCCTTTCAGCTGGGTGTACTCGGTAGACCAATTTTCTTTGTTCGGGTCAAAAGCATCCGCTAGACCACCCCAGCCGACATACTGCGAAAGCACCTGCTGTTCCTCGGCGGTGGCACCGCGATGCTCCTGCTCCAGAGTGCGCAGGGTTTGGATTGCTTCAATATTGCGGGCGAATTTCTGTTTGGGGCCTCCGATGCCCAAATTATCATCCGTGATGTGAAAATTTCCGGCGGCTTCTGGCACAGGTTCAACGTTCAGGGCTTCATTGGCGGCAGCAGCATTCGGAAAGGTCTGCCATTCACCATTGACTTCTGTGGAAATCGGCAGTTTGTTCAGTTCTTCATCCGGTGTAGGTTCATCCCGCCGCAGACCGTCCTCGAATTGCCGCTTGTTGAGTACCTCGTTATCCCACGACTGCCCATGTGCGCTGGTGTCGATGCGTACATCGGTTTCACCAACATAGCCGATCTTGCCCTCAATGGTTCGAGTGTGGAGGTCAACAACAACTTCGTCACCGACCTTGTAATCAATAGCTTTTTCAGGAGGAACGTCAACAATTTCATCCTGCTGCTGTTCATACAATTCCCGGATATGGGGCAACCGCTCAACCCGGAAGATGGGCTGTCCGCTGTTGGTCAAGTCCATATCCTGCAAGCTGACGGATTTGAACATAAAGTTGACGTGGTCTACACGGAAGTCCCGGCCATCCAGCTTGATGATGCTGCCGATCGGCAGATAATCTTCCTTCCGCAGATGTTTTGTCTGATGGTGGGTGCCATCTTCACTCTGTCCGGCCAGATAGATGCTGTTGCCCTCGGCCCACAGTTTTTGCGATTTTGCTACCCACTCTCCACGCAAAAAGCCAGTCACTTTGACTTTTCCCAGCGCGTTTTCCTGTGACAACAAATTAGAGCGCAGAACTTCCTTTACGGCAAACGCATCCTTGTCATAGAACAGAAAATATCCACCCAGTTCAAAGCCGATCAGGGTATTGGGGTACTGCTCTTTCAGAGCATTGTATTCGGCAGCGGCATCACCATCCAGCATTGGGAGCTGTCGTTCCGCTTCCTGCACGGCGGCACGATGCTCTTTTTCCTTATCGGTCAGGTAGCGGTCAGACTGAATCATCAGGTCGATGTATTTCTCGACCTGTGTCCAGCTTAACGTAACCTTTTGATGATCCGGGTAGTGGTCAAATTCAAGTCCTTTTCCATCATGATTTACAAAACCGCTGCTGCCATCCAGAAAGTCCTGCGAATGTCCGCCGATGCCGTATTCTTTTGCCAGTGCTTTGGCGCGGAGTTTGCGGTCAGGCTGTGTCTGATACAGTTCGATGATCCGCCACTTGCCATCCTGCACACCGGAGCCATGCTCGCGCAGTTCATTCTCAATCTCGGCCTGCGATAAAGCAAAAGCGGAGGGCGATTTTTCGCTCTCCGCTCGGTCGATATGTTCGATTTGCTGGGTTTCGGTGGGGATGACTGCATCCAGAAAACTTAACTGTAGATCAGTTCCGTCCGAATCACTTCCTCGACCTGCTCCCGCAGACTGTTCATGTGCTGCACCCACGCCATCTGGTTCTTCTCCTTGTCCGGAGCCGGGTTCTTCGCCAGCAGTTCGGCCATCATCTGGTCCTTCATTGCCGCTGCGGTCTGCTCCAGTTTGTTCAGGGTCGGGTACAGGCTCCCGTTCAGGAGCATCGTGTGGTACAGCACCGGGTGCTGCTGCTTCAGGAAGTTCAGGCGCATCCTGCCGTACTTGCCCAGCGGGGTCTTCGGCTGATGCAGGGTCAGGTTCGGGAGAAGATAATCCCCGGTCTGCGTGTAACTCAGATTGTTGCTCATGTTCATGCTGGCTCCTTTCATTGTTTCGGCGGCGGATGGTCGTTTTGACTGCTCGTTCCACGGTGCGCAGAACTTCGCGGCTGATGTCGCTGACTGCTGCGCCGAGGGCATAGACAGTATCCGGGGTGGAAAAATCATAGATAGCCTGAAAACTGTCTTTGTCAAAAAAGCCATCCGGTTCAAATCCGCACCGTTCCAGAAGTGTGTAGGTGACGCTGATCGCGGCGGCGGACTTGAACTGCATTTCCAACCCGGTACTATCATAGTCCATCAGGAACGAACCGTCAACGATGGCGCGAATGTCCTCGCTGTTGTTGTCCCAATAATCTGCGACCAGCTTCCCGGCAATATCGGCAAGCTGTTGACTGAACCTTTCATGGCTGATGCCGTAGGCGGCAGTCAGTGCATCCGAAACAGGCTGTTTCAGATCATCGTTATACTGCCACAGGTCAGGGTCGCGAGAATTGCGGCGCACACCAGTATCCGACACATCAAAAACGTAATGCAGACGCGGATATCCACTGGATTCATCCAGCAGAGCGATGCCTTTGGAACCTCTGCGCACATAGCGGTTCATCCGGTTGTTCCAGATGTCATAGTCGGCGCAGGCTGTAGCATCGGGCCGCTGGGCGTAGATCATCAGCTGATCTTCAAAGCGGTACTTGTACAGCCGGGATGCAGTGGTCAGGTACGCTGTCCAGCTTTCCCAATACCGGGTCAGGCCGTTGGCTGTGCGTTGGGCAAGAGCAAGGTATTCTTCGGTTTTGCTTGGCATTTTTGCCTCCTTTTTTAGATTTTAGGGTATGAAAAAGCGGGCAACCGTTTTATGGTTGCCCGCAGAGGGTATGTAATAGTTTGATTATCAGGTGCCGTTATCCTTTATGAATTTCATGATGCAGCAGCCCATTGCAATAATTGCGAACAAAGTGTTCAGACCGAGGGTGCCAGAACCCCAAAGGCCATCAAGGAAGCCTCCGACAAGCCATGCTCCCACAGTAAAAATCGTTGCCCAACCGTAACCCATAGAAATTACTCCCTTATAAAAATCGCTTTTACAATTTGAATGGAATCGGTTTTCCAGAAACGATTCCGAAGAAATATAAAAGCCCAATCTCGATAGCCGCACAGATCACCAACAGAAGATTTGCAAGAGTTTTGCTGTTGCTCAACGTTTCAATACTTTTTCGGTATTGGACAAAGACCCACATTTCAGAGGTGAAAAACAAAATGTAGAGGAGGCTGCTCCGAAAAAGAGCCATCATATTCGATAGCGCATAATTGATAAGAATAAGATTTATGGAATGAATAGCAACATCCAAAATCTTTGTGATTTTTCGTTTCATACACAGACACTCCAGCCCTACAGCTCGGTTTCCACTGCAAGCTGCTCCTGCTTCTCTTTTTCGTCAGCGATTTGGACATCAACATCTTCGCGCATCTTTTTCAGAAGTGCGAGGACTCGCTTGATTTTACCTTTGGTATTCTCCACTCTGCTCTGTGCCTGATTGATGTGATCCAGAACTGCCCAGTCTGCAAAGAGGCCGTCAAAGAAGAAATCCGCAAATTTCAAAAAGCTGTCCACCGTAACCTGAAGGTCTGCGGTGATCTCAACATCAGCAAGCTCAGTTTTGAACCGCCGCAGTTCCACTTGAAGCTGTTCGATTTGTTTCTGCGCATCGTCCAGTTCCTCATACTTGGCAAGATCGGCCATCAAACCGCCGCCCATTACGTCCCATGTACTCCAGCCCTCGGCATTGTCGAGGGTTTCGAGAACTTCGTTGACCGTATGCAAGGCAGTCTTTCCTGCGTTGATGGCTTCCAGCAGCTCCCGTTTTTGGACTTTCAGCGCGGCAATGCGGCTTTCGCTTTCTGCAACCTGCTGTGCGGCAGGGTGGGCAGATGCTTTGATGCTTTTGATTTTTTCGGAAAGAGCAGCTTGATACTGCCTTTCGCAATCGGACAGCCGTTCCAGTCTATTTTGAATCTGCTCCAAGTCGGCATCAACGGAAGAAAGATCATGGAGAGCCGCATCGTACTTGACACGGGCTGCATAGGCTTCCTGCCGTTCTTTGTCCAGCTTTTCATCCATTTTTCCAATCACTTGATAGAAAAATGCGGCAAGGCTGTGTCCCTCCAGACGGTCCACATCAGCCTGCTCTGCCAGCTTGGATTTTTCCAGCTTTTTCAGGCGATCAGCAAGCGTATCTCTCTGGGCGGTCAGTTCTTTCTGTTTTGCTTCGCAGCTTTTCTTTTCAGCGACCTGCTGCCAAAGCTCTTTCAACGTAGAATCACTCATATGGAATGTCCTTTCCCGGCATTACGTTTCTTCGTTCAGAAGCTGGTTCAAAAAATGCTGCCGATTATTTACAAATGTTTTGGTGATAACGTAGCTGTCCGTATCTTCATACTGACAAGGATGAATCGTGCCATTGTCGAAGCTAAAAATCTCAGCATCAGGCATTCCGAGGAGAATGGGTGAATGTGATACGATAATGAATTGCGCCCCTTCTTGGGCACACCGATAAATGTTGATCAGTAACGTGAGCTGCCGCTGCGGGGATAAAGCGGCTTCCGGCTCGTCAAAAATATAGACTCCATCTGCACCCATGTAGTCCTGCGCAATGGCGAGGAAACTTTCACCGTGTGATTTTTGGTGATAGCCTTTGGAGGGATGATCGTCATCGGAATAGTCGATTTCCTTGGTGGCTACATTATAGAAACTCTCTGCTCGGAGAAAATACCCGAACTTTGGTCTGCGATACCCCTTGGAAATCGTCATAGCCTCACATAGTTCCGAATGGGAGTTGTATGTGGAAAATGAATAGTTCTTCGTTCCACCCTCTGCGTTGAAGCCGTAAGCAACAGCGATTGCTTCCAGAAGCGTAGATTTTCCACTTCCATTTTCGCCAACAAAGAACGTAATGGGCTTATGGAATGTAAAAGTGTCGATTCCACTGATGGCAGGAATCTGACGAACATAATTGTATGGGCGAACTCTGTTCCAGTCGATGGTCAGCCCTTGGATAAACAAATCGTTCATACAGCACTCCATACTATATAATGTAAGAAACACTTAGCTCCGCTCAAACCCAAGATAGCGGGTGCCCTGAAAACTCAGCTTTCCGATGTCGCCCTGCACGAGCAGACCATAATCGCTTCCGTCCACTTCAAATTCCATCCGGTCGCCGCTCTCCACCTGAAAAGTCACATAGTACGATGTAAATGTGCTAGTGTCGTATCCGTGCGCACCGGACATATCTCCGGCATTGGCACTGCTGGAATGCGAAACATCGGTGCGCTTTGCTACCACTGTTGCCGGAACGGTAAGCCGCGGCGAGTGGTTGTTTTTGTTCCATGTGCGGAGATTTGAAATTAGAGCAAAGAAAAACATTCCAATAAAAAGCAGGAACAGGATTGGGAAAATGAAGCTGAATATAGCGTCAAACCATCCAAAAAACATTTTACTCCTCCGAAATTTCTTCCATCAGGTCCTTTACATCGTCCAGAAAAGATTCTTCACCGAGGGTGTTCACCTTGAAGAACACCGCTTGACTGCCTCCTGCGGTGATGGCAGACAGCCGGATCGGACTGTCTCCATTCTGGAACAGGGTCAGTGTCAGACTCAGGCGGTTGCCGCCCATCATGCTGTACCGTTCAAATACACGGACACTGCACCGGGCATCGCCCTCTTTGAAATCACTGCCTGCCTCTAAATCTGCCGACCAACTGCTGTCCGGGATTTCTTGTTCCAGCTTCCGAAGCAGCTTGTCAAAGTTTTTGTTTCAGATGGTCTTTTCAAAGATTGCCATAATGGTTCCTCCGTTCTGACAATTAAAATTCAGTCCCTTATTTTTGATACGAGCAGAGCCACAGGAAAATTGCGGAGAAATCGCTTGAAGAGAGGAATTTTGTCTGATTTGATTATAGCATATCTTTTGGAAGAACAAAATACTTTATGTACGCCGCCCGCAGGCGGCAAAGATCAGTCCGGGGGAAATTCCAACTCGCCAAACTCCGCATCGGTCAACAGTTTCAGCTTTTCGATAACACCTTCCGACAACTCCCGCAGGGCGGTTTCATCTGGCATCAGGTAACATTGCATCAGCCGCAGTTCATGCACCAGCCCCAGCCGGGTGCCGGTGTTGTAGAGCATCATCAGCATGAGTTCTTCATGGTCAAAGTTCATGTCCATCCCTCGCTTTCCGGCAGACGGTAGGATTGCACTCCGGGGCATCGCACTTTTCCTTAAGATTCATCAGCACCGAAGGGCGTTCCGGCTGCTTGTCCAGAAACCCCGGCAGTTCCTTGAAGCCGATGCTGTCCACATAATGCACAGATATCTCGCCATTGCGTTTGAGTGCAATCACATCGCTGACGGACAGGCTGTGTCCCTCAAAATCCTGCGGACGGGAAAGGTTGAACATCTGAAATAGTTCTTCCAAAATCTCGTTGTTCGGCACATCCTGCCACATGGCGGGCAAATCAGCATAGTAGGTGACCTCATAATGCTCCGGGTCTGGCGTTTTGCCCCGACGATGCAGTTCCCGCATGGAAGCAAATCTTTCATCGAGGATTTTTTCGTCATGCCGCAGCTGCATCACCATATAAACATCGCATCCTGCGTTCAGAAACTTCTGCGGGATGTCCGTCATGGGTTCACCGTCAAAATTCTGGTTCCATTTTTGCTGCATCGTCCACCTCACAGTTCTGGCGCAGAACGTGCAGAGGATTTTGGCGCAGACGTATCACTTGCCAGTTCTGCCAGCTTTTCCAGTGTGGAAGGGCGGTGGTCTGCGCTCAGTTCCTCAGCTTCCGCAACTTTATCCATGACGGCATCGTAGTCCTGCAACAGCCGCCGCCCCTTTTCCAAGTGGTGCGCTTCCAGAATCTGCTCACGGGCTTCCTGAATGGTCAGTTCCGGGGCATCCAACTGCCCACCGTCCATCACGGAATAATCGCTGTGGTAGAGGGTGTAGTCCCATCCATCCTCACAGGACTGGATGGCAAGGTAGCCTTTGCCGCCCAGTTCCCACGCCGCCTGCTCGTCCTGTGTCTGAATCTCCGGGTAGAAGTCGGCATGGTTCCGCTCCATGACCTCGGCAAACTGGCAGATGTGGAACACATTGCCCAGACCGCCCATGTCAAAGTGATAATCATCCAGATGTTCCACCCGTGCCGTAAAACTGCGCCCATCCGGGTAATCCACCTGAATCACGCCGCCATCTGGAATGCGATAGAGGTCATCATAGTGGCTGTTGATGAGACGAATATCCTTCGGCAGCGTTTCCGGCTCCCAGATGCGCCGCCTGCCGATGCCCGCCTGCGGGATGTTTTCGAGGATCTTTACGCTTTCCTGTTGGATGACCTTGCGGTCATCGTCCGAAAGTTCAAACAGATACCAGTTCCGGGCGGCAGAAATGGCGTTCCTGCCATCGGGCGGCAGGTTCTTTTCCGAGATCTGCCCGCTTTCCAGCGGCTCACCAGTTACCTTGTTGTAGGTGGCAAAGCCGACGCCTGCACCGTTTTCCCGGAGGTGGAGATAGCGTTCATCGTTGATAAGGTAAACCGCTTCTTTTTTCTGCTCCATCAGCAACCACCTTCAAATTCAAGAGAAAACTTGCTGCGGCCATCGGGTTCGGTGCCCAGCAGCACGGTGGCGTTGTAGGTCTTGCCCTTGGCACTCTTGCAGTCCTTCAGGCGGACACGGCCATCCCGCAGCAGCTTGTCCGCCACATGGGAATCCAGCCGCTTGCCCAAACGCTTGAAGAACGCATTGTCCTTCCACAGCACGAAACGGCACTCCCTGTTCTCACAGAACCAGCCCTTTTCACGCTCCACGACAGGCTTCCCACAGTTCGGACAGACACCAATGATTTTGTTTTTCATAAGCGCATTCGCTCCCTTCGCAGCCTCGGTGGTCGTTACCAGCGAGGAGATCATCTCTTTGATTTCAGTCATAAAAGTTTCCGGCTCCATTTCGCTGCGCTCGATTTGCAGCAGTTTTGTTTCCCAATCGGCGGTCATTTCCGGGGATTGGATTTCTTCGGGCATCACAGTAATCAATGCCTTTCCTTTGTCGGTGGGCAGCAGCACCTTGGTTTTCTTGGTGCCCTTGCGCTCCAGAAAGCCCTTCTGCACCAGCTTTTCGATGGTGGCAGCTCTGGTTGCCGGGGTGCCGATGCCCCGACGTTCAACCCCCTCCGGCATACTGTCTGCACTAGCGGTTTCCATCGCATGAAGTAGAAGGTCCTCGGTAAAGTGCTTCGGCGGCGAGGTCTGTCCCTCCTTCAGTTCGGCGTTGAGAATGCCGCACTCGTTTTCCGCTGCATTGGGCAGGGCCGTGAGTTCCTGTTTCCGGTTCAGGATGTCTGCCAGCACCTTGCGCTCCACTGCTTTCCAGCCTTCCTCCAAAACCTCCTTACCCTTGGCGGTAAACTCCTCCCCGGCACATTCGGTGGTCAGCAGGGTTTCCAGATAGCGGAAGGGCTTGCTGACCGCCATTAGAGTCCGGGCGATGATGAGCTTCAGGACGTTCTGCTCGCCTTTAGGCAGAGCCGCCAGATCTGCTTGCAGCATACTGCGGGTGGGCAGGATGGCGTGGTGGTCGGTGACTTTTTCCCGGTTGACGGTGCGCCGTGTCCGGGGCACAGCCTCGTCCACATCTGCCGAGGTAATGTCGAGAAAACCCTCCAACTCCTCAGTCAGTTCCTCCAGCATTTCCTCGTCATCGTCGGTGATATAGCAGCTATCAGTTCTGGGATAAGTGGTAAGTTTCTTCTCATACAGGCTCTGCACATAGTCCAGCGTCTGCTGTGCGCTGTACCCCAGCAAGCGGTTAGCATCTCGCTGAAGGGTGGTCAGATCATACAGCGGTGGTGGATTCTCGGACTTTTCCTTGCGGGTGATGCGCTGGATCGTTGCTACCATCTCCTTCCGGCAGGCTTTCAACAGGTTTTCAGCAACGGATTTTTCAGGAATGCGGCGGCTGGATGCCGTGTAGCCGCTGGTCAGTTAACGGGTGAAAAGCGTCGGGTAATAGTAAGGGGAAGCGCTGTTGATCGTTTCCCGGAGGATCGCGTCGTTATCCGGGGCCTGTGTCCGCACCGTATCCTGCTGCGCCGCAGCGGACAAAACCCCTGCAAACATCAACACCGCCAAAGAGAAAACAATTCGTCTCATATCTTTATATTTCACCCTTAATAAACGCTAAAAATATAAAAATATTTGACGCGGACGAAATTTAGGGCTTATTCGGTCGGCCCGCGAAGCGGTCAACGGAGTTCGTACGCTTTCAGCAGGCCGTCGATCTTGGAGACCAACCGGTCGCTGGCAGGCACCAGCGGCAGGCGCAAATAATTGCCGATCACGCCCAGACAACTCAGCGCAGCTTTGATGCCGGTCGGATTCCCCTCTTCGAACAGGGAATCGACCGCCTCCATCATCTGAAGGTGCAGCGAAGCCGCTTCTTTCACGCGGCCGTCGAGAGCCAAATGCGCCATCCGGCAGAATTTCTCAGGGAAAGCCTGAGCTGCGACGGAGATGATCCCGTCCCCGCCCAGCGCCACCATCGGCAGGGTCAGGTTATCGTCGCCGGAAACCACGGCGAATCCCTCCGGCCGGTCGCGCAGGATATAAGCCGCCTGCGACAGGCATCCGCTGGCCTCCTTGACCGCGACGACGTTCGGACAATCGTGCGCCAGGCGCAGCACGGTTTCGGCTTTCATGTTGACGCCGGTACGTCCCGGCACGTTGTACAGCACCACTCCGCACGGAGCCGCAGCGGCAACCGCCTTGTAATGCTGATAAATACCCTCCTGCGAAGGCTTATTATAATAAGGAGTGACCGTAAGGATCGCATCGATCCCGGTAAAATCGGTTTTGCGGATCGAAGCCACCACTTCGGCCGTATTGTTACCGCCCATTCCGAGCACGACCGGCAGGCGTCCGTTATTCTTCCGAACCACGCAACTGACGACCGCCTCTTTCTCGTCGGCAGTCAGCGTAGGCGTTTCGGCCGTCGTTCCGAGCACGACCAGGTAATCGGCCCCGCCGGCAGTCACCCGTTCAACCAGCGCTTCCAATGCGCCGAAATCGACCGATCCGTCTTCCGAAAACGGGGTTATCAGGGCGATCCCCACGCCTCTCATGTTAGGTTTCATCGTGAAATGTTAATTTTCGGACAAATTTAATATTTTTTACCCGAACAAGGTGCGCTGCTTCGAATTATTTTCCGAGGGTTCTTCTTTTTTCTCGGACGACGATTGTTCCGCAACGGGAATTTCATCGTGTTCCTTCTCCCCGACGGCTTCTCCGGCAATAATCCGTTCGAAATCGGCCTCGCGGATAA
>ERZ773138.1798-NODE-1798-length-18503-cov-31.221000_pt1 | contig 18503 bp, 22 predicted proteins | sample MGYA00511114_ERZ773138 | MGnify/ENA primary metagenome ERZ773138 (study PRJEB29015, sample SAMEA2737805) | human gut metagenome | biome: human gut; feature: human-associated habitat; material: faeces | place: China | collected 2012 ...
CTCATCCACCTTGCCATCCCCCATCAGTGCTGTGACAAGGGCAGACTGCTGTCTTTCCTCCTGCTCAGGCAGAGGCAGGGCATATCTGCGTTTCATGGCGTTATAGTAGTCCTTCTGCGCCTGCGGCATATCCCCCTTGATTTCCACTGCCCTGCACCGCATGACCTCTTTCAGCACCCTGTCCTCCTCCAAAGCTTCAAACAGTGCCATAAACTGCCACCAGTGCAGAGATTTTCGGCTTAAATCAATGCCGTACTGCGTCAGAAATGCCCCATAAATCAGCCCTGCATCATGGGTAAAGGAATAAATCGGCGGCTGCGCTGCACCCTCGCCCTTGGCGCGTCCTTCCTTCTCCTGCCTGCCGCAGCTCCAGAAATAGCACAGCCGATCTACCGCCTCCTCCAGCGGTTCGGGGATGCAGCCATAAAACAGCTTCAACGCCCGTTCCGCCTTTTCCTCATCCGTCAGCTCCTCGGAGGAAAAAATCTCCTCCAATCTCAGCATTGCCCGAAAATCAGAGGAGATATGGTATTCCCTGCCGCCAATCGAAAAAGAGACAGGCAAATTTCCTGTCAGCAGCTCTTTCATTTCTTTCTTCTTTCCGCACGTTCTCTGGCTCTGCGTGCGGCTCTGTTTTCAACCGCCGCCTGTGCCATGGGGGTAGAGGGCTGTGTGCTCCGGGGGACAGGCTTCTTGTAGCTGTTTGCCCGTTCTGCGTGGTAGGTCTGCACCTCTTGGGAAATATACATCACCAGATCCAGACAATCATAAATATCCACATCCCTCTCCGCCGTAATGGCATCGACCGTATCCTCGCCCAGAAGGTCATCCAGAATGTCGAGCATGAAATCAATCCCCTTTTCGACATCCTTTTCTTCCTTCAGCTGTGCGCCGAAAGTCCTCATTTTCTCGCCTGCATCCTCCAGCTTTTTTGCATATTCCACCGTAGCGGGGACAGTCACCTGCACCCCTTCGATATCAAGCAAAATCCCATGCTTGCGAAACTCAAATTTTCCCATCTCTTTTTCCTCCTTCTTTCCTTATTCTGCCGGTGTAAATTTTCTGGTTTCTGTATTGAATGTGCCGTCCACGAAATCCCCCACGCCGTTCAGATTGCCTGTCACCTTCATCACGCCGCCGCCCTCGCCGGAGATAGAAGAAACCTCAACCGCAACCTTAAATTTTCTCGCTTCAAAGGTATTCGGTGTTTCCGCCACAGGCTTGAACAGCTCCACTCTCACATAGTCCCTTTCGGCATCTGCGCCCGTCAGCTGATTTCTGCCGATTTCATACAGTGCCATCACTGCCGCCTCGTCCGCAATCAAGTCCGAATCAAATGCAAACGCAGGCTGATAGCTTTTAATCGTAGAGGTCTGGGATTTCTGATTGATGTATGTTTTGGAATCCTTCTGCGCGTTGGGGGATTCGTCCAAGGAATTAAACCCAACCCCCATCAGCGCAACGCTTTTTGCGGTGTTCAGATAATCCGCCACCTGATATCTCATTACTGCATCCATATTGTTTTCACTCCTTATCTTGTCTGAAAAAATTCCATTCTGCACTGAATCTGGTATCTTGCCATGCTTGCCTCTGCCGCCATGGCATAGCCGCTTGTGGTTGCCTCCATCAGCATGACCTTTCTGCCCTCGCCCAGATTGGGGAGGCTGCCTGCCATGGTCTGTTCCCGCAGCCATTCGGAGAAATCACCGTAAAAGCTGAGGTTATCCAGCTGCTGTCTGATTTTATCCCCAAAAAATTCTCTGCTTGCCACCACAAATAAAAACTGCCGCACCGTTGAGCCGTCCACATAGGAACGCACAATCTCCTTTGCAGGCACAGCCTCAACCGAATAGCTCTGTGCCTCCTCCGGCAGAAAATCCACGTGCAGCTTTCCTTCCGCAAGCGGCGGATAGGTACGCAGAAACTTCCGTACTTCTTCCATGATGTTCTTCATTTGCCCCGTCCTTTCAGATACCCTTCCAAATCCTTCTCAACCTCCTTGCCGTGGTCTGCCATCATGCGCTTATCCCACTGCTTGCCACGCAATGCACCGCCGTGATAGGTCAGCGGCTGTCCGGTGTAATGCTTGGGCGCACGCCCTGCCATCCCCTCGCCGACATACTGATAATGCGCATACGGCCCGGGATAGATAATGCTGTCCGCCGTCACTCTTGCGGCGTTTACCATGTGGGCAGCACTGCCTGCCGACATCGGCACATAGGGCTGACATTTCCTCTCCACATCCTCCGCCAGAAAGCGTTGTGCCGCCTTATCCTCGCCCAGACCATATTTTCGCAGGATTTTCGCTGTGCTGATATTGACCTCATAGTCTAATTTCATGCGCCGCTCACCGCCCAATGCCGCAGGGCCTTTCGCCTGCTCCTGCGGTTATCCCCGACAGAAAGCACCGTAAAGTATTCCAGTCCCTTTAGGTCTGCCTGTTTTTCGATGGCATCCACCGCACCACGCACGATAAAATCTCCATTTCGGATGGTAATATCGGGCATGGCATCCTCCGGAATACGGACGGTAATCTTCGCCGCACCCGTCAAGCCTTTGTTTTCCGGCGTAGCAATCAGCTTGCCGAACCAACTCACACCATGAATCGCAGTGCAGATATATGCATCCGTATCCGTTTTCCTGTCATACCGCAGCCGGATATGCGTAATCGTTTCCGTACACGCAAGCATCACTCCGCCCCCCGATACAACAGCCCCGTATTGCCGAGATACAGCACCGCCGCCTGATAAAGCCGCTCCTCGTCCGTCAATGTGTTGCTCACGCCTCTTGTATAAATTACAGAAACGCCATCGTTGCTTTCCTGCGAAACAACACCATTTTCATTCAGCAGAATCGCATCCGCCACCGCACAGCACGCCTCTTTGACCCTCTCCTTGATTTTCTCATCCGTCACCGCCGCAATGCGGTCAAATGTCACGCTGTCCAGATAGGCAGAAGCCTGACGGGAGAGACGCTTAAAGTCCCCCTCCGCCATTTCGCCGCAATAGGTGTCTTTGTAATACGAAAAATCCGCATAAATCATGCGTTTTCCCCCTTTACTGCTTTTCCTGCTCCTTCTTCAGAGCCGCAAGCTCCTTTTTCAGTGCGGCATTTTCCTTTTTCAGCCTTGCGATTTCCTTGTTTTCCGCTGTTTCGGGCTGTTTTGCGCCCATGCCTACTGTTTTTGCCATACGCCTTCCCTCCTTACGCCTTATGGTGCAGATAAATCCCTGCAACCTTGTTTTCGTATACATCCGCCAGACCGTACGCTCTATAGAAGAACAGCCAGCCGTCACTATCCTGATTTGCATCGGGAGAGATAACCTTATTGACCGTATGCTTGGGATACTGCAGCAGTGCAGGCTTGTGAATGACCATGAAGTTGATTTCCTTGCCTGTAGTTGCCTTCACAAAGCCACCGACCTTCTCATTTGCACCGCTTGCGCCGCTGTTGTCCGTCTTGCCGTCATACAGGTCAATGGCAGTATAGAAACGGCTCTGGGGCACCTTCTGCACAACTGCAAAGGAATTCAGCACCTCTTTGGATTTTGTGGTATCGACCGCGTAAATCATGTTGTAGAGGGTGGGTGTGATGAACAGGTGTCTGTTTTCCTGCGGTACCTCATCCTCGTCCATTTTGTTCTGCGCCTCCACCAGAGCTGCCAGAACCGCCGCACCATCCGCCAGTGTGCCTGCGGTTGCCTTGGAAATGCCTGTTGTACCTGCGTAGGTCGCAAAGCGGAAGGCATCCATTTCGGGAACAACTTTCGTGCGGATGAATTCCGCCGCCAGCTTCCCAAATGCAAGCCCTGCGGTTTCCTCGTTGTCCATGGCATCGACCGTAAATTTTCTGCCACGGTCATAATTGAATTTGACGGTTTCATTCGTCAGTGTCACATCCCCATGCACATAGCCGCCGTTGCGGTCATAATCCGCCAGACCGTCCATGCTGATTTTGGGAATCACGATTTCATTTGTGTTTGCGCCCATCTGCACCAGTGTCATATCGCCGTCCAGTGCAGAGGTAACGGACGCATTCTGATAGACCTCGTCCAGCAGGTCAATGTATTTTTTGAATAAAGTAATGCTGTTCGCCATGTTTCGTTCTCCTTTCGATTTTCCTTAGTCCTTCTTCGGGGATAAGCCCATTGCCGCTCTGACTGCCGCATCGTCCACCTCGCCGCCTGCAAAGCCTGTCCCTCTGGAGAAGGCAGGCACTCTTGCAGGGTCTTTTGCGAAATATTCCTTGTCCTGCGTCAGTGCCGCCAGAATATCCTTGTCCCCCTTGCCCTTGTTTGCTTCATCCTGCAAAGCGGTTTTAAATTCGGCGTAGACTGCCTTTTCCGTCAGTGCATCCCGCCATTTCTGCTCCCCGACTACCGTCTTGAAGCGGTTGGAATACTCGGCTTCTTCTGCTTCTGCCTTGGCTTTCTTCTCCGCCTCGGCTTTCTCGTCCGCAATCCGCTGTTCCAGCTCCTCGAATTTCTTTTTGAAATCCTCGTTGCCTTCTGCGGATTTTTTCAGGTCTGCAATGGTGGTTTCGTATTCCTTGAGGGTGCCGTTGGCTTTCTCCAAGTCCGCCTTCACTGCTTCAAACTCTCCCTTTGCCTTACCGATATCCGCTGTGTTGATGTCCAGTAAGCCCTTCAGCTGCTCCTCTGTGGCATCGGGAAAAATTTTCTTAATGTCCTCTCTTTTCATTCTTCGTTCTCCTTTCAGCTTTCAGTTTGTTCTCACGGTTCTTTCCGCACGCCTTGATAGTTTTTCGCCATTCCGGGCAAACAAAAAAGACCTATCCGCCCAGCACCTGCACACAGCATGCAGGTGAACCCTGTACGGATAAGTCTCGTCATTTCAAGTAGTGCCAGAGCCTTTGCTGTTAGCTCATTGTGTTGGCAAAACTGCACGGCTGCTCTTGCCCAGTGCCGCGCCGACTACTCCCTTATTGCTCGAATAGTGTACCATGCGGAAAATTTGTTGTCAATGCGTTAGCTATTGCTAACCGTTAAAATCCCGGTCATTTTCCGGGTTTTGCCACAAAAATGGGTGTGCTGCACCGCAAAATCAGCCCTGCTGCGCTCCAAAGAGCAATGCAGGCAGAAATAACCGGAATCTTTACCGCCCCCTTGCGCAATGGCGGCTGATAGGGTAAAATAAAAAGACGAAAAAACAAAGGCAACACCGCACAATTCCCGCCTTACGGCTTAAGCACCGCTTCGGCGGCTGCGGCACGGCATCTGCGTTGCCAAAATGCTCGATAATGTCGGGTTGCGGTACCCGCATCGTGCTTCGGGGGCAAAAGCCCCTCGCACTCTGCGACCGCTGCCCCTGCTTCGGTTCGCTGTTTCCGCCACTGGCGGCGCTCACCTTTGCAGCATCCAGTATTATCTGCGCTTTTGGCTTAGCAGCTGCCGCACCTCGCTCGCCGTATCGGCACTTAGAATTATGCGGTATTGCCCAAAGAAACAGGGGATATTATGCAATACAAAGTTCTGGCACTGGATCTGGATGGCACACTGACCAACAATGCCAAAGTCATTACCCCACGCACCAAAGCTGCCCTGCAGGCAGCGGCGGATCGCGGCGTGCGCATTGTGCTGGCCAGCGGCCGCCCCACCGTGGGCATTGAGCCGCTTGCCAAAGAGCTGGAGCTGGACCGCCGCGGTGGCTGCATCCTGAGCTATAATGGCGGTAAGATCATTGACTGCAAAACCGGCGAAACGCTGGTGCAGCATGAGTTCCCGCCGGAGCTGATCGACCCGGTGTGCACCTTTGCCCGCTACTGGAACGTGATGCCGCTGACCTATGATGCCAAAGGCATTGTGACCGAGGATGCCGCCAACCCCTATGTTGGCGAGGAAGCCCGCATCAACAAAATCCCGGCCCGCCAGGTGGAAAACCTGCCTGCCGAGATCCAGTGGCCTATCAACAAGCTGCTGCTGGTTGGCGACCCCGTGGATATGCCCCATGTGGAAGAGCTGATGCAGCAAAAGTTTGCGGGCAAGCTTTCCATCTACCGCTCGGCGCCGTTCTTTATTGAAACGATGCCCCTGGGGGTGGAAAAATCCGCCTCACTGGCGCTGCTGCTGAAAAACATGGGCCTTGGCCCCGAAAACCTGATGGCCTGCGGCGATGGCTGGAACGACCTGCCCATGATCCGCTATGCAGGCATGGGCGTTGCCATGGGCAATGCTGTGCCGGAAGTAAAACAGGCAGCCAAATACGTCACCGCAGATAATGAGCATGACGGGGTAGGGCTGGCCGTTGAAAAATTCATCTTGGAGGACCCGCAGTGAACCTGATCGTTTTTGACTTGGAATGGAACATGGGCAATGCGCCCAAAACCTTTAATTATCATGGGGCGGAGCTGACCCTGCGGGGTGAGATCATCCAGATCGGTGCAGTGCGGGTGGACGAGAATGGCGATGTACTGGATACCTTTGAGATGACCCTGCGCCCCCGCATTTTCCGCAAGCTGCATTGGCGCATTGCGGAGGTGACTGGCCTGAGCCAGGGCGATCTGGAAGCCGGGGTGCCCATTGCTGAAGGCCTGCGGCGGTTCCAGGAATGGGCCGGCCCCGATGCCGAATTTGCCGAGTGGGGTCTGGACGATGTGCCGGTGCTGAAACAGAACCTGTTCCTTTATAATATGGACGAAAGCTGGCCCACCCGCTGGTATGACCTGCAGCAGATATTTTTGAAAAATTTCCCCCGCGGGGAAGGCGAGGGCCTGACGCTGGAAAGCGTGGTGGACCGCCTTGGCATTGAGCATGACGGCGATTTCCACAATGCGCTGGACGATGCCCTGTACACCACAAAAATCTGCCGCCGCCTGCCGCTGGCCCAGGGCATTGCCGAATACCCGGACCCCGCCGCCCAGCTGACAGCCGCCCTGCTGAACAATACCGATACCGAAACGTACGATATCCAAACCTACTTTGACCGCCTGGACCACGATGCCTACAAAAATGACCCTGCGCTGTATCAGGTGGGCTGCCCGTTCTGCGGCAAGCCGCTGGTGCTGAACGATATCTGGCTCAAGCGCGGCAACACCGGTTATTATACCGAAGCCACCTGCCCGGACCACGGCCCGTGGTTCCTGCGCTTTAAGCTGAACCGCCGCGACGGCCTGCATTGGAACTTTGCCCGCTGCATTGAGACCGTGCGCCCCGAAAGCTATGCCCGCTATAAAAAACTGGAAAAATCCCAGCGCGAGCGCATCCGCATGAAAACGGAACGTGCTGGAAAGAAAACCCAGGAATAAAAATAAAACGCTCCCCGCCCTGTGCATAAGAGAACTGCATGGAGAGGGGAGCGTTTTGTAATGAATAAAGAATAAATAATAAAGAAGAATGGTGGTGGGCGCTGCGCGCCTTTTTTGGATATTAGGCGCGATGCAGGATAAAGAGTGCGCTCCGGGTGGGGGCGCTTACTTACTTCATTTTGCCGATGTAGACGAGGTAGGAGTAGAGGTAGATCCAGGCGGAGCCGCCAAAGACAACGGCCAGCAGCAGGATCATGGTGGCGGCATCGCCCAAAATGGTGGCCAGCAGTGAAATTACAATCAGAGCAGCACCCATAACAACAAACACAATGCCGCCCATGCGCTGGGTGCGGTTCCAGTTGTGTTCGTTGTTCAGCGCCCAGGGAGTTTTGCAGCCGAACATATAGTTCTGCTTGATGCGCGGCATATAGTTGCCCAAAAAGATGAACAGCACCCCGCAGCCGCCGCAGACCAGAATACCGACCAGGCTGCTGCCCTCCGGAATCAAGCCGAACACGCTCAGCTCCGAAAACCAGCTCATAGCTGACATAAATATTGTAAGGGCAGTGAGGGAGGCGTTCCAGACGCCCTTGAACTTTTCATAATTCTGGTGCTTGGGGTCAATGCGGGGCAGCGCTGCCATCAAAATCAGCATCAGGGCGGGCAGGGCTGCCATAATCAGCACAGTGGATTTTGGCCCCCAGCCGTTGGCCTGGCCGTCCGCGCCCCAGTGGGTGGGCACAACATCCGGCAGGGAGCCATAAAAGCAGAGGTGCGCCGCAAAGTTGATGGCGCAAAAAATCAGCAGCCCCCAAAACAGTTTATTTCGTTTCATCATCAGGTCCACCTTTCACAAAGCCAAAATCGAAAAACCACTTAACAGCTTCCTGGAACACGGTCAGGTTCAGGCAGTACACAATATTCTGGCCGCGGCGCTCATCCGTTACCAGCCCGGCATTTTTTAAAATGTTCAGGTGGTGGCTTACGGATGGCTTTGCCATATCAAAGTGCGCAGCAATATCACCGGCACTCATCTCGCCTTCGCTCAACAGCTCCAGAATGCGCCGCCGGGTGGGGTCCCCCAAAGCCTTAAACGCATCGCCTACCATAGGTCAGCGTTCCTCCTTATCGAATAACGTCTGCTGTTCCGGTTCTTGCAATGCACAATACTGCTTTTTGGCGTAAGCCGCGCAGCCCAGGCAGAGCACCAGCAGCAGTGCTTCCACCAGCCAGGTACTGTGCAGCACGCCGCACTGGAATAAAGCAGCGGGAACATCGAACAGCGCATGCAGCGCCACCGCCAATCCCAGATACCCGGCCTTGCGCTGCCGGACAGCCCGGAATACAACCACCGAGAGGGAAATGTGCAGCGTCATGGCAATCGCGCGTTCAGCCAGCCCCAGCAGCAGGTTGGCGGCCCCAAAGCTGGCAACGGCGGCGATCTGTGCCTGTACCTGGTCCAGCTGCGCGCCGGTCAGCCCATTGGTTATGGTTTCAATGCTGCCGCTGTTGACAAGCTGCGCAATCGCAATATTATTGATGGCGGTGAGCCCCAGAACCAGGATTGCCTCGATCCCGCCGTGGCCGATGCCATAGGTTACGGCGTCCCGCCGGTTGGTATAGCGCTTGAGCAGAAAGCGAAACGCAAGATAGCGCCCGACTTCCTCAAACACGCCCGCCAGCAGACAGCCGATAAGGGTGTAAGCCCACGCATGGGTCAGCACATACTGCGAAACGCCGGTGCCGCCGCCAAAGAAAATGGCCTTGGGCACACCTTCCAGTACCTGGGCGAAAACAACGAAGGTCACCGCGCCGACAACAACAGGAAACAGCTTTGCACCCCGGCAGAATTTGAACTTCCATACCAAAAGAACCAGAACCGGCAGCCCGATACCAGCTGCGGCGGCCAAGGCGCTCCACAAAATGGTCTGCAAAGAAATCATCGTGCTCATACCATATACCCTTTCAGAAAACCACAAAAATTATATATTTAGATAAACGTCTAAATATTATGGCCCTAATATACCACCCGCACACGGCTTTGTCAAGCGGGCGCGGGTGGTACGGTTAAAACTTAATGGTCAGGGGGTAGCCAAACAGCTTGAGCAGCTTAGGCAACGTTGTCGATCTGGTTCTGCATCACAATGTCATGCAGAATGTTGGTTTTCACGTAGTTTTCGCCGTAAGCGTTCACATAGCTGGTCATATCGGTGGAGCCAAAGTAGCGGGAGAACTCAGCGTTCAGAATGTCGGTATCGCATACAATGTTGTTCTTCTCCGCCAAAGCCTGCATGATCAGGATCTGCTTGATCATGTTCTGCTTGGAGCTTTCGCTGTTTTCCAGGTATTCATCCACACTGCTGTAACCGGCCTGGCTCAGCATGGTCTCCAGCGAAACGCCGCGCATCTGGGCGTACAGGTACGGCTGGTACAGCACGGTATTGGTGAAATACTGCTGCACATCTTCGGGCAGGGTATCGGTATTGACTTCGGCAGCATCGTACAGCTGGCCGTACAGCTCATTGGCTTCCTGATTGAACAGCAGGCTGTTGCTGACAAAAGTTTTCAGCTCAGCCACATTGTTCATGCCCATGGACTCGGCCAGGTTGCTGCTGACCCAATCATCAGTCAGGTCGGGGGTCACATCCTCGTTGATGTAGTTCAGCGTGGTGGCGAACACTGCGTCCTTGCCGGCCAGGTTGGTGGCCTGGTAGTCATCCGGGAAGGTGACATTCACATCAAAGGTTTCGCCGGGCATGTGGCCAACGATCTGATCCTCGAAGCCGTCAATAAAGGTGCCGCTGCCCAGGGTTAGATCATAATCGCTGCCGGTGCCGCCGTCAAAGGCAACGCCGTCAATGGAACCGGCAAAGTCAATGTTCACAGTGTCACCGTTTTCGGCGGCGCGGTTGGTGATCTCGTTGGTGGTCTTATAGTTGGAAAGGATGTTGCTGGAAATGTAATTGTCAATATCACTGTCGCTCACGGTGGTGGCATCGTCCGAAAGGGTAAAGTTCTCAGTATCCGGCAGCGTGACGTAATCCAGCGCGGTGATGCCTTTCAGGTAGCCGTTCTCGTCATAGGCATCACTGAAAGAAAAATCAGCCAGATAAGAATAATCATCGGCGGCGCTTTCTGCGGTAGCGTCGTCAGGAACAGTGCTTTCACTGGCAGCTTCGCTGGAAGCTGCGCTCTCGGCGGTTGCTTCGCTGGAGGATGCGCTGGAACTGCAGGCAGTCAGGCCAAAAACCATGCCGCATGCCAGCAGGCTGGCAGCAGCGCGGGTCAGGTTGGTGTTTTTCATGGGTTGTCTCCTGTCTTTTTTGAAAAAATACATCGCGTACCGCAGCAGGGAAAAATACCCCCGTCAAAAGCGGATACTTTTCTATTATACAGCTTTTTTGCAAAAAGTACAGTCCTGCATTCACAAAAGAGAAGCGGGTGTGTTATAATACCCATGGCAGAGCACCCAATGCTCTGCCATGGGCGGCAGACCTGTTGCCCGGATATCCTTATATAAGGAAAGGAACAGAACCCTATGGAAAAAGAAAAAATCGCGCGCATCAATGCGCTGGCTCATAAAGCAAAAACTTCTGGCCTGACGGAAGCCGAACTGGCGGAGCGTGACGCCCTGCGGCAGGAATACCTGGCCGATATCCGCGCATCCATGATTGACCAGCTGGAGCACACCACGGTGATTGAGCCGGACGGCACCCGCCGCAAGCTGCAGGTGCGCCACTGATCCCCTGTTCAAAGTGGCGGCCCGGCTGGCGCGGGGCTGTGTGGTTTGCACAAAATTGTGCCGGGGTATTGGAATTTGCAAGCGGGTTTGCTATAATATAGCTGGCGGCGAATCCCGGCTACAAGAAATCAGTCAGCCACCCGGCAGGCTGAACGGAAAAGGCTGTACATTTTGCCAAAGCGAGGTTATTTTTCATGCTTACTGCAATTACCGGTATCAACTGGGGCGACGAGGGCAAGGGCCGTATGGTGGACCTGCTCTGCCGCGATTATGACATCGTTGCCCGTTACCAGGGCGGCGACAACGCCGGCCACACCGTCAAAAACGAGTGCGGCAAGTTCGTACTGAACCTGGTGCCCTCCGGCATCCTGCACCCCAGCATTGTCTGTGTTATGGGCGGCGGTATGGTCATTGACCCGGAACATCTCGAAAAAGAGATCGCCGACCTGCGCGAACAGGGTGTTAAGATTACCCCGGACAACCTGAAAATTTCTGACCGTGCTACCATCACCATGCCGTTCCATGTGGAGCAGGATGGCCTGGAGGAGGCCCGCCTTGCCAAAACGGGCGCACAGTTTGGTTCCACCAAGCGCGGCATTGCTTACACCTATGGTGATAAGTACATGAAGAAAACCCTGCGCATGGGCGATTTGGTCCACATGGATGCCGGTGTGCGCAAGCGCCTGGAAACCCTGGTGGAATCCAAGAACCTGACCATGGTCAACATTTATAACCAGAAGCCTGTCAGCGTGGACGATATGTGGAACTGGTGCAAGCACTTCCAGGAAGTGTTCGGCGCTTACATCTGCGATGTCGGCCAGTACCTGGCAGATGCTGACGATGCCGGCAAGAAGATCATGTTTGAGGCCCAGCTGGGAGCCCTGCGTGATATCGACTACGGCATTTATCCCTACACCACTTCCTCCAACACCATCGGCGCTTATGCACCCATCGGCGCTGGCATCCCCGGCCGCAAGCTGAACAAGTCCATCGGTATCATGAAGGCTTATTCTTCCTGCGTGGGTGACGGCCCCTTTACCACCGAGCTGGCTATGACCGAGGAAGAAAAGCACCTGCTGCGTGAAGCCGGCCATGAATACGGCGCTGCCACCGGCCGCCCGCGCCGCGTTGGCCCGTTTGATGTGGTTGCTTCCCGTTACGGCGTTCAGTGCCAGGGCTGTGACGAGCTGGCCCTGACCCTGTTTGACGTTCTGGATTATATGGAAGAAGTTCCCGTTGTTGCCCAGTACAAGCTGGCTGACGGCACTGTGACCGACCGCTTCCCGACCGGCAAGACTTTGGACGATGCACAGCCGGTTGTCGTCAAGCTGCCGGGCTGGCACTGCGATATCACCTCCGTGCGCAAGTACGAGGACCTGCCGGAAGCTGCCCGCGGCTATGTGGAATATCTGGAAAAGGCCGTTGGCTGCAAGATCAAGTATATCTCCGTTGGCCCGGAGCGCGATGCCTGCATCATTCGTGACTGATCTGCATAAGATGGTCAGCAGGAACGCTGCTTGAACCTGAAATGATAAATGGCGGACCCCCATCGGTCCGCCATTTTTGTAAAGGCAATACCGCATAATTCTAAGTGCCGATACGGCGAGCGAGGTGCGGCAGATGCCAAGCCAAAAGCGCAGATAATACTGGATGTCTTATCGAGCATTTTGGCAACGCAGATGCCGTGCCGCAGCTGCCGGAGCGGTGCTTAAGCCGCAAGGCGGGAATTGTGCGGTGTTGCCTAAATTATCTGTCTGTGGGTTTTGTCGGATACAACGCCCCAGCAGGAAACTTCAACTCCGAATATCCATATCTGTAGGGGAAGGGAAGAGCAATTCTTGACAAAACTTCTGATCAGACTTTTTATCCGTGATCCGGCCAATATCCAGGACCGCACCGTGCGCACTGCTTACGGCAACCTGGCCTGCATGGTGGGGATTGTGTGCAATGTGCTGCTGTTTGCGGGCAAGTTTACGGTGGGTACCCTGTTTGGCAGTATGGCCATTGCGGCGGACGCATTGAACAACCTGTCCGATGCGAGCTCCAACGTGGTCAGCCTGGTGGGCTTCCGCCTGGGGTCAAAACCTGCCGATGATGAGCACCCTTACGGCCATGCACGGTACGAATACCTGGCGGGGCTGGCGGTTTCGGTCATGATACTGGTCATCGGCATTGAGCTGCTGAAAGAAAGCTTCCTCAAGGTGCTGCACCCCACGCCGGTCACCCTTAGCGCGCTGACCATAGCGGTGCTGGTGGTGTCCATCCTGGTCAAACTGTGGATGAGCAGCTTCAACCGCAGCGTTGGCAGCCGCATCAAGTCCGAAACGCTCATGGCCACTGCGGCGGATGCCCGCAACGATGTGGTTACCACTGCCGCGGTTCTGGCCGCTACCATTCTGGCTCACCTGACTGGCATTGACCGCATTGATGGCCTGATGGGTGTTGGCGTGGCGCTGTTTATCCTGTGGAGCGGCGTCGGCCTGGTGCGGGATACCATCAGCCCGCTGCTGGGCGCGGCCCCTGACCCGGAACTGATCGATTACATTGAGAAAAAAGCCCTGAGTTACCCCGGTGTGCTGGGCATCCATGATTTGATGGTGCATGATTACGGGCCCGGCAGCAAGCTGGTCAGCTTCCATATTGAGCTTTCCGCCGACAGTGATGTGATGAAAAGCCATGACCTGATCGACTCTATCGAGCGGGATTTCCAGGTGCATGACCATCTGCTGGTCACGATCCACTTTGACCCCGTGGTGACGGATGACCCGCATATCAACGAACTGCGGAAATTCTTGAAAGAACAGCTGGCCGAGATTGCGCCGGAAGCGGATATCCACGACCTGCGCATTGTACCCGGCCCCACCCATACCAATGTGATTTTTGATTGTGCCGTTCCCGCAGACTGGCTGGCCGCCAAGGACCACCGCGCCAACAAAATCCCAGCTGCTTTGCGCAAAGCGGTATCGGACCGCTGGCCGGACCATTTCTGCGTGATCCAGCTGGAACCGATTTATGCAAAACTGAAATAAAAACAAAGGCAACACCGCACAATTCCCGCCTTGCGGCTTAAGCACCGCTCCGGCAGCTGCGGCACGGCATCTGCGTTGCCAAAATGCTCGATAAGACATCCAGTATTATCTGCGCTTTTGGCTTGGCATCTGCCGCACCTCGCTCGCCGTATCGGCACTTAGAATTATGCGGTATTGCCCAAAATCAATACAGGAATACGAACAAAGGAGCAACTACCATGGATTACAATGCCGCCGCACTTGAAATGCACGCAAAATACCCCGGCAAGCTGATCGTCAACAGCCTGTTTGAAGTCAAGGACCGTGACGCCTTGTCCACTGCCTACACCCCCGGCGTTGCGGAGCCCTGCCGCCAGATCAAGGCGAACCCGGACGATGTGTATAAATACACCTTCAAGGGCCGCACCGTGGCAGTTGTCACAAACGGTACTGCTGTGCTGGGTCTGGGTAACATCGGCCCCGAAGCTGGTCTGCCGGTCATGGAAGGCAAGTGCGTTCTGTTTAAGGAGTTCGGCGGTGTCGATGCGTTCCCCATCTGCCTGAATGCTTCCACCCGCGAGGAAGTTATTGCCGCTGTCAAGGCCATCGCTCCGACTTTTGGCGGCATCAACCTGGAGGATATCCGCAGCCCGGAGTGCTTTGATATTGAAGCGGAGTTGGAGCGCGATCTGGATATCCCTGTATTCCATGACGACCAGCACGGCACCGCGATTATCGTGCTGGCCGGCGTGCTCAACGCCCTCAAGGTTGTTGGCAAGCGGCTGGAAGATGTCAAGATCGTGCAGAACGGCCCCGGCGCTGCCGGTACGGCCATCATCAAGATGCTGCAGGTTGCCGGTGCCAAAAACATTGTTGCTGTGGATGAACACGGTATCCTGTACCCCGGCCGCCCGGCGGGCCTTGCCGACCATAAGGAATGGCTGGCAACCGTGACCAACCCCGAACGCCTGACTGGCACCCTGGCCGATGCCGTGCGCGGTGCAGATGTCTTTATCGGCACCTCCGTTGCCGGTGCGCTGACCACCGAGATGGCCGCCACCATGGCACCGGATGCCATTGTGTTCGCCATGGCCAACCCCAATCCGGAGATCATGCCCGATGCCGCCAAGGCAGCCGGTGTGCGGGTCATCGGCACCGGCCGCAGCGATTTCCCCAACCAGGTCAACAATGTTCTGGCGTTCCCCGGCATCTTCAAGGGCGCACTTTCCGTCCGCGCACGGGACATCAACCCCCAGATGAAGATGGCTGCCGCGAAGGCCATCGCCGGCCTGATCCCGGAGGACGAGCTGAACGAGGAAAACATTCTGCCCAAGGCCTTTGACCCGCGTGTGGCACCGGCTGTGGCTGACGCTGTGGCGCAAGCTGCACGGGAAAGCGGCGTGGCGCGGGTATGAGCATCCGGGAAGTAAACGCCGTCGCCATTACCGATGCGGTGGAAGAACTGTGCATCCGCGCCAACACCCAGCTGCCGCCGGATGTGAAGCAGGCGCTGGATAACGCCCATGCCGCCGAACCCTGGCCGCTGGCCCGCCAGACGCTGGAACTGCTGCAGCAGAACCTTTGTGTTGCTGCAGAAAAAGACCTGCCGATCTGCCAGGATACCGGCATGGCCTGTGTGTTCATCGAGCTGGGCCAGGATGTGCACATCAACGGCAATCTGGACGAAGCTGTAAACGAGGGCGTGCGCCGCGGGTATGAGAAAGCCTACCTGCGCAAGTCCATCACCGCGGACCCCTTGCAGCGCGTGAACACGGGGGATAACACCCCGGCGTTTTTAACGGTACATCTTGTGCCGGGGGATGTCTGCAAAATTGCCGTAGCCCCCAAGGGCGCAGGCAGCGAGAATATGAGCCGCCTGACCATGCTCAAACCTGCCGATGGCGTGCAGGGCGTAAAAGACTTTGTGATGGAAACCGTCAAGCAGGCGGGGGCCAACCCCTGCCCACCCATTGTGCTGGGCATTGGCATTGGCGGCAGCTTTGATAAATGCGCAGCTCTGGCCAAAAAGGCACTGCTGCGCCCGCTGGACCAGCCCAACGCGGACCCCTATTATGCCGCGCTGGAAAAAGAGCTGTTGGATACCATCAATGCAACCGGCTTTGGCCCGCAGGGCTTTGGCGGTGCAACCACCTGCCTGGGCGTCTGCATTGAACAGCTGCCCACCCATGTGGCCTGCCTGCCGGTGGCAGTCAACGTAAGCTGCCACGTTACCCGCCGCGCCAGCGCTGAGGTGTAAGGACTTTTTACGGGCATTGTTGTCCCTTCTTTGAAAAGTTCAATCTTATCGGCCATTACAGCGTTGCCATTGTCATTGATTATGGTACCTGACAAAGTTGTGAATGTTTCTTTTGAATCTACCGGAGTCAGTGAGATTACAATCGTTTTCTTGATGAAATCATTCTCCGTGGCTGATTCTGCTACTTCCTCAAGGGTAATATGGGTAACATTTGATTTGAATTTATCTGTTGTTGTGGTGGTTGTAATGGCATATTCACCAGGGGTAAATTTGCCTTCTGCTGGATTACTGGTGATTCCCTCAGTTTCTTTGTTTATAGATTCACCTGTAAGTGCATTCTTATAAACATACGTCAACATGTAATTTCTTGGGTATGTAGGTGCTATTGGCTTTTGGGCTATGATTGTAATATTTTGATTACCACAAGCAGGAATACTGTAAATACCGGATATAACAGGAGTCAAATTTCCTACAGTAACCTGAATTTTATATTCACCCTTTTCTTTGTCATTTACAGTAAATACAAAGTTAGCACTATTTGTAATCGTTTTTTCGTTTACCACTGTACCATCTTTCAGTAATTCAATTTTGTCAGCCAACAGGGAATTACCATCTTTGTCAACAACAACACCAGCTAATGTTGTATAAGTATCTTCTTTATCAGGATCTGCCGGAGTAATAAGAAGTTCTACGATTTTGTTTATGTAGTCGTCTTTTGTTTCTGATTCTACATAAGGTAGAGAAAGCAATGTGACACTTGATTTAAATGCTTTTTCAATAGCTTGAGTTCTGATGGTGTAATTGCCGGATGCTAATCCGTTATAATTCGTTACGGCAGTTCCATCAGCCGATTTTATAGTCATTCCCATTTGGTCACTTATATCCGATGCTATTTCTTCTCCAGTAACAGCATTTTTATAAATAAACGTCAAATTGTATGGTCTCGGATACATAGAAACATTTTTCTTCATTATTACATCCACAGGATAAACTGCATTTCCGTTTTCTATTTTGTTCAACACAACAGTCCGTACAATGGCTTTTCCACCGTTGTATGTTTCATCATTTGCTTTGAAGGACAGGCTAACGGTTTTAGTTTCTTCATTGAACTCGGCGATCTTTATGCTATAAGAACCATCAAAAGACAGAGTTTGAGACGTTCCATCAGTATAGGTTACATTTCCTTGAATATTCTCTCCAGTTTCAGCATCTGTTACAACTCCTGATATTACATAAACAGGGGTTAGGGGATTACTGTTTCCTCCGGGAGAATTTGCATCCAAGCCGTCATCCTTATAACATCCGGTCATGAAGGCCCCGGATATAGCCAAAGTGAGTAATGCTATTTTTGCACTAAGCTCACTTAACAAACTTTTCTTTTTCATCTCAATAAAATTAAAATTAATAAACTAATAATTCTGATTTAATAAAATATGGGTTAAAACTATTATTCTGCATTATATTCTCTCCCGGGTTCGCTCTATATCCTCTATAATAATACTGTTCATTGCCGGCATTGTAGGCAATTCCCATATTTTTAGATGGAGTAACTCGTGGAATATATCCTTTTCTCTTATATTTATAAGGAGGTAATGCTACTTGAAATCGGGATCCCCCGTTAGCTTTGGCACCTTCCGCCTTCATGGCATAGAAACCGATAGAAGCATAACGAAAATGACGAATCAAATCAAACCTCACTCCTTTTTCTCCCAACAAATATTGTTCTACTTTCAGACTTGCCTGCACATTATAATGCGGATAATAAAAATTCGCCCCTAAAGCCCAGGTCATTCTTGTTTTTGTGCCATAGGTCCATTCAAATCCATCCCATCGTTGTGTAGCAGTCAGTCCAATCCGGCCTTCTACTGAAAACCTTTCATCCTTAAATGTATGTAGTAGTCGAAGGTCTCCTCCATAGCGTTCAGCATTAAACATTCCCAAAGTTCCGGTAACCCATATATTATAGGGCAAACGAACTGTTTGTTGCAATGTCAAAAAGCCCGGATGTACTTTACCAGCTCTTCGTCCATATCCATCATTATAAACTGGAATAACCACTTGTGCCGTAAGTCTCATCCCTTTCCAAAACGAAACTTCAACTGCCGGTGACAAATTAAACAGCACCTGATAAATCTGCGTTATTATCAGATTCTTTAATGAAACTTCCGGATACACAACTACATCCACCTTAAACAAAGAACTATTTTTTCTCTTTTCTTTCCGAACCAGTTT
>ERZ773138.1799-NODE-1799-length-18503-cov-4.419232_pt1 | contig 18503 bp, 16 predicted proteins | sample MGYA00511114_ERZ773138 | MGnify/ENA primary metagenome ERZ773138 (study PRJEB29015, sample SAMEA2737805) | human gut metagenome | biome: human gut; feature: human-associated habitat; material: faeces | place: China | collected 2012 ...
AATTCGAATATACCGCTGCGAACGGGATGATTCTGCTTAAATCGCAGGCCAAGGCTAAGATTGCATCAATGACAGGAATGAGCCAGCCTTTGACATACTATAACTTCGCTACTTATGACAAATACGATTCCAAAGGCCGTCTTCTGCAAAAGGCGGATCGTTCCGGGTTGCAAACGTGTTATGTCTGGGGGTATGAAGGTTTATATCCCATTGCGGAGGTCGTAGGAACGGATTATTCCGCCATACAGGAGATTACCAACCGGATCGAACCTTTGTCCACCAATTTTACTTCGGCGCAGGAAGCGAGCCTTCTGCAGCTCGATGGCGTGTTCGTAACGACGTTTGTATATGATCCGTATGTGGGGGTTACGAAGGTTACGGATCCGTCGGGTAGGCAGAAAAGTTTTAGTTATGATAGTTACGGAAGACTTTCCGGAGAGTTTAAGGACGGAGGGGCCCGTGTTCGCAGATATTCTTATTCTATTATCAATGAATAAATTCCGAATAGCCATGAAAAAATTACTGTTTATAATAATAGCGATTTTCAGTTTGCACTGTCCCGGATATTCGATGTATAGTCAAGCTGGGATTTTTACCGACGGAGCGGATTGGCCGGGGGAAGCCTGTGAAGAAGGCGGTTCGGAACAGCAAGGTCCGTCCAATATGTCCATCGTCCCGGAAAGAACCGAAACGGAACCCTCGTCTTTGTCTGAAACGGAGGCAAAAGCGGTAACAAAAAGCAACTATACGGCTACAACGGTCTATTGCTCGGGCGGATCGGTCGGATACCATGAGAAGCAGTTTTTGGACGGTTTAGGAAATCCTTCGGAAAAGGTGTATGTACGTTATACACCGAATAAGAAAGACCTCTATTCCTTGCAGGAGTACGATGCTAAAAACCGTATCGATAAGAGCTGGCTTTCGTTGCCATCCTCCGGCGACCTGGGTGAATATATACCCGTGGACGAACTTCGAGACTTAACATGCGAATATTACGATGATACGGCGCCTTATTCGAAAACGACTTACTTTAACGATCCTCTCAAACGCCCCCGGGCACAAGCTTTGCCCGGAGAAGCCCTGCAATCGCTGGGGAAGGCGACAGAATTCGAATACAGACTCAACTGGCAGGACGAAGTGCTCCGAATGACCGTCCGGCAGAGCGGGGAAAACTTCGTATTGGACGCCTCGGACTTTTATCCCGCCGGGACATTGACCGTGACGAAAACCACCGATGCCGATGGAAGGGTCACGTACGTTTATACCGATAAGTCGGAACGGGTCGTTCTCACGACAGCGGCCAATGCAAGGACTTACTATGGGTATGATGCTCAAGGCCGTTTGGTCATTGCCGTAACACCCGAAGGCAGTCGCTTGTTATCCCCGCAATACCGATCGGAATTACGTCAGACAGCAGCGTCGGCAACGACCGATACGGACAGTCTTTTCCGGTTTGTTCGTCTTTCTCTGACAACCGACAATGAGATCGCGGCGACCGATACCGCCGCGATCGAGGGATTTGTCCCCGCAGCACTCGGAATCAACGATCTCGATCCCGAAAATATATCGTTCGATTCTCCCTTTGTCAAGGCCTATTGCTTCACGTACCGTTATGATGGTTACGGAGATCTTGTCGCCCGTCGCTTCCCCGGCGGTGTGCTCGAAGAGATGGAGTACAATGAAAAGAGGTTGCTGACAACACGGTTCCGGGGTAAGAAAGATGCTTCGGGAACCATCGAATATGCAGATCGTTACCGATACGACGTACTGAATCGCTTGGTTGCCGTATCCAGGGCATATTATGCTGTATCGGGTAGTTCTCGGACTGAACTGCCTTCAACCCCTGTGACGATGGTCAGCTATTATTACGATAGTTATTCGAATGTTCCGTCGGAACTCGCCTACCGGAATGACCTGAATAGCGGTTTGGTCGGTGTTTCGATCGACTATACCAGACTGCGGGGACTTAAAACTTACGAAAAGGTACAGGTACTCGATCACGAAGATCATGCGGCAGGATATGTCGAACGGGCGTTTTACTACAATATGGAGGGGCGTTTGCAACAGATTGTCGAGAAGAATCCTCTCGGAGGCATCGGCTATTTCACTTATGCCTACGATTTTCAAGGTAACGAGGTTTTTCGCCGTGAGAGGATTAAACCCCAAAGCGGTTCAACAGAGGATGTGCTTACCGTCCTTACCACTTACGACCATGCCGGGCGTGTTGTGAAGGAAGAAACTACGTTCAACGATTCGAAACCGGTCGTGGTAAATTTCGAATACGACGAATTGGGGCGGCTCGTGGGAAAAGATGCGAACAGCATAACTTCGAGCTATGCATATAATCTGCAAGGCTGGTTGACCCGATCGTCCGGTCACTATTACAGTTCCCAGCTCAAATACTATGATAGTTCCAACCCTTCCTATACGGGTAATATCTCTGAATGGAAATGGGGAAATCGGTCGTATCGCTTCGAGTATGACAATCTCGGGCGCATTTCCGATGCACATTATTATGAAGGGAATACTCTGTGTGACGATTACTCCGAGAAAGACATCTCCTACGACCTGAACGGCAATATCCGCTCGCTTACCCGCTACGATGCGGGAGTTCCGGAAACACTCGATTATACATATACGAACGGGATCTTAAAGGCTGTCGGCAATAAAAGTATCGTGTACGATGGTTGCGGAAATATTACATTTAATGGTCGAAATAATTTGGAGATCGACTATAATTTTCTTAACTTGCCAATGCGAATCCATTCGACCGACGACCAGTCGGCAATGAATTACCGGTATCTTGCCGACGGTAGTAAGTTCTCGGCAACGGACGATACGGGCGAAGGTCTGGTTTACATTGGCTCTTTGGTATATAGATTTCGGAACGGAGCGTATGAATTGGATCACGCCGCATTCAGCCAGGGCTTCTTCCGGAAAAATCATCTGTCCGAAAGTAAGAAATACGTTCCGGTCTATTATGTTTGCGATCATTTGGGCAGCCCCCGTTCGTTAATCGACCATACGGGCGAACTGATGGTTCTGCGCAACTACTACCCCTTCGGCAAGACGTGGCGCCGACCGACGGAACCGGTTTACTACGATTACTATCATTTCAACGGCAAGGAACAGCAGACGGTCGGCGATGCGGGTTTGTTGGATTACGGCGCTCGATTCTACCGGATATAGCGCGTTGGCTGACGCAGGATCCGCTGGCGGATGTAATGCCGAACATTAATTCGTACGTTTATTGTGCCAATAATCCGGTGAAATTTATCGATCCGACCGGAATGTTATTTCGGAAAACGGACCCCGGTAATGGGAAGAATCCGATAGATGATCCTAATGATGATTCGGAAGAGTATGAGATTCCTAATGACGATGCGGCATATATTTCAAGTGTTATAAGTTGGCATCATGCAAACGAGGTTTTTGCATCGTTGGAGGAATTGGATGAGGCGATGCGTTCTGCTGCAGGAGGTAGTACTGGCAAAGCAAGTGATCGTCCGGTTTCTTTGGACTGCTATGTTTCAGATATCGGTACCTACAATCTATTAGTCGATAATTCGCTGGGGATTTCAAGGGACAATCATTCTCGACGTGCAGATAAATTTTTCTTTTATTTAGAAATATCAGGAAATATTGCTTCTATGGTAGGTTTAGCAGCAGAAGGGATTGGAGCTCTAATGGTAATGACGGGTATCGGCGCTCCGATAGGAGCTATAGTGATGGGTGCTGGCAATATAATATCAGTATTAGGTGGAGTATCATCATTGTCTGTAGCAATATATCGAAAAGATACAGCGGGTATAGTGTCAAATGGAGTTAGTCTATTTGTTTCTGGAGGACTATATAAGATTGGCCGTGCAGCTAAACTTACAGTAATGCATGAAGCACAATTGGGCGCATGTTTTTATCCGTATTCTGTTATGTCGTATGCAATTGAAAACAACAATAATAATTAACAGTTAATAAATTGATCGAAGAATGGTTTTTTTCTTTTTTCTTATTGGAAGTCTTAGTTTACTTTGGTTCATTACGGGTCTGAAGATGAACAAAACAGATCCGAATAATGAAATAGAAAAAATTTATCCTAATTTTTTGCATTTAATTACAACTATCGCATTTTATGGTGCTGCTATATGGTGGTGGGTGATTAATTAAGTATGAAAAGAAATTTGTTTTTTTATTTTTAATGATATGAATTGCTGATATATAAGTTTTATCTTTAATCAAAGAGGATACTATTTTAATAGTATCCTCTTTGATTATGATTAAAATTGTGTTTCAAAGATAAATGATTACGGCACTAATAATTTTCGGAGCCATAGGATTCCTTGTTTTTTATAACAATATAAAGTATGAAGAATGATGAAGAATTCTTATGGCGAACCTTATACATGTCATGTCTATTTTTAGGAGGGGTACTATGGCTTATGGGTACTTACAGCACAAAAATAACGACCATTGTAAAACTATATCTTCTTTTTAATTCTGCTGAAAAGAACTTAAACAGCAGCTCCAGTTTCGAAATATTGTCTTAATGATGTTTTTCTCTTGCTGTTTCCCGTCAGAACGGTTTTCACTTTGTCAGTAGCGTCCTCTTTCGGTTGCCGTCGGAAAAGATAGGTGCCCGTCCGCGCCTGCGGCGCTCGCTCTCTACGCAGCGGAAAAATCATCCTCGCGCGGGCTTCGGTATTTTTCCGTCGCTTCGTTCGCACGGTGCACCAGTATTCTTTCCGAGGCAACCGATCCGTTCGGGATCGCCCCTCGAAGAATTATCGATTATCGTATCCGATGCAAATAGACTTTGCATCGATCAACACGTGAGACACACGGTAAAAACTGTCCAATCATTATGACGAAGACGAAGAAGTCCGCTTCTCGGAAATCCTCCCTCCCTGCCCCGGAGACGCCCTCTGCAGCTCCCGCAGCACCGCTCTCGGAACAAAGTTCGACAACCTCCGCTGCCGCGTCCGACGCCGTCGCGTCCGCTTCGGAGGTCACTCCTGCCGCTACGCCGATCGTCCTTCTGGAGCTGAATCGGATCGTTTGCAGCACCTATAACCCTCGCCGCAATCTGAATGAGTCGTCGCTGGATGAACTCGCCCTGAGTATGCAGCAGACGGGCCAGCTGCAACCGATCTGCGTACGCGGCAGCGGCGAGCACTACGAAATCGTTTACGGGGAGCGCCGCTACCGGGCCGCGCAGCGTGCGGGCTTCACACACATCAAGGCCCTTGTCTATGAACATCTCACGGACGAGGATGCGGAGGATATGGCCATCACGGAGAACCTCCAGCGTGAGGACGTAGCGCCTCTCGAAGAGGCTGCGGCGTTCCTTCGAGCGCTCAAAACGGGCCGTCATACGGTCACGACGCTCGTCGACAAGTTCGGCAAGAGCGAGCGTTACATCCGTTCACACCTGAAGCTCAACGACCTTATCGAGCCGCTCGCGAACCTGCTCGAACGCGAGGAGATCATCGAAAGCATGGCCATCGAGCTGGCCAAATACCCTTCGGAGGTTCAGCAGTGCGTCTTCGAGGAACATTTCGCAAACGACGGTCACAACTCGTGGAAGAACACGTCGCCCCGTCAGGTGGGCCAATACCTTCACGACCGTTACATGACCAAGCTGAACACCTATAAATTCGACAAGACGGAGTGCTCGACCTGTGCCGAGAATACGGCCAACAACATTCTCTTTTCGGATCTTGCCGAAGGGTGTGCGGGCTGCGAAAACCGGGCCTGCATGATCCGCAAGAACGACGAATTTTTGGTTGAGAAAGCGATCTGCATGCAGCGGAAGGACCCTCGCACGCTGCTTGCCGTGGAGGTGGGGTGCTATTCGGATGCCGTTCTCGAACGCCTCACATCCCAAGGTTATACGGTCGAGGTCATCGACACCTACAGCATGTGGGAGCCGGACGTTCCCGAGCTTCCTGACGTCGAGGTCCCCCAAGAGTCGGATTACGAGGACCGGGATGAGTATTTAGAGGCTCTGGCGGAGTACGAATCCGAGGTTTCGGAGTACCGTGAGAATATGAAGAAGCTGGATGCGGAGATCGACGCGGGCCGAGTGCGTAAATATGCCCTTATCGGTATGCTGGACGTCGATCTGTTCTACGAGGAGGTTCCGGAGCAGATCGAGGAGACGTCCGACGACGAGGGCGTCACGGTCTATACGTCGATCGCTCCGCGTCCCATTGTCGAGGAGCTTGAGAGCCGCATCGTTATGGCACATCGCTCATGCTATACGCAGATGACGACGGAGCTGAAACGAATACTTCGGGAAACGGAGATTTCTCCCTCCGCTCTGGAGGCTTCCGAGAGCCGGCTGTACGGCTATTCGCTGCTGCGCCTGCTTCCGTCGAGATACGCCGAGAAACTGGGTTTGGAGCGCGAAGCCTTGCAGGATGTGCAACAGATCGGCGATTTTCTCGATCATCTGGACGGGGATCGCATGAATATGCTGATGCGCTCGGTGATCTTCGACTGCATGGACCATATCGAAGAGTTCCGGCAGACGGATGAAACGTTCGAGCTGCAACTGCTGCGTCAGTTCGCCCTGCAACAGGACAAGGAGACGAGCGAGCGTGTGATCGCGGAGCATCTGGATCGCCTGGAGAAGACGCAATCCAGACTCGAAGAGCAGCTTCACGCTTTGGAGCAGCGCAAGGCGCAGGAGTTGGCCGCCGAGGTGGAAGCCTTCGATCCGGTGGTTCCCGAGGATCCTGACATTCCGCAGGAGAACCCTGCGGAGGATGTTCCGGAGCCTGAAGGAGAGCCGTTCGACCCGGATCTGTGGCCGGAAGCGTCAGCATCGCTTGCGGCATAACAGTTATAAATAATGTCGATACCGGGAGGAGCGGTTATCCGCTCCTTACGGCTTTTTATTTCTTAACCAAACCCGACACCATTATGACAAAACCGAGCGAACATTTCCGGGATACGATCCGGGAATATCTGGAGCAGCGTGCAAGCGCGGATGCGCTTTTCGCGGCCTCCTGTGCCAAAGAGCATAAAAACCTCGACGACTGCATCACCTTTATTCTGAACTATGTCCGGCAGAGCGGCTGCAACGGCTTCACGGACGCGGAGATCTATTCGCTGGCCGTGCATTACTACGATGAGGACGACATCGACGTAGGCAGGCCGCTCGATTGCCGCGTCGTCGTGAACCATACGATCGTTCTGACCGAGGAGGAGCAGCGCGAGGCGCACGAGCAGGCGCTTCGCAAAGCCACCGACGAAGCCTATGCGAAGATAACGCACAAGAGCAAATCCCAACCTGCGTCGAATGCCGCAAACGCTGCGAATCAACAAAGTCTTTTCTGAGCCATGAAGCCGAGAACGAAACTGCAACGGCGCATCGTGGCGGCAAGCGGCCGCCTGCCGGAGATCACACCCGCGCAGCTGCATTGGGGCTATGCCCATCTTCTGCCACATGAAGCATTCCGCACCAAGAGGGGAAAAATCACCTGCACCGAATGTCGGCATACGTGGCAGGGAGATCAGCAAATCGACCGTGCCGTCTGCCCGCATTGCGGCGTGCGACTTACGGTCGTAACCACCCGTCGGCGCACGTCCTGGAATAAGGCTTATCTCTCTGTAGTCACGACAAGGGAGGGCTTGCAGGTCATACGCTACTTCCTTCTCGAACGGCGGGTGCGGGACGGACAACCCGCACGCTACGAATGCTGCGAGGTCATGCAGCGCTGGATTACGCCCGACGGAAAAATCGCTACCGTAGCACGCATGCGCAATATGTCCTATTATTCCTACGATGTGTGGCGTTACGCTACGCCGCTGGAGCTGCGGTCGGAATGTTGGTTTTACAACCGCATATCCGTCGAACGGAGTTACCCTCGCTGCCGCCTTATCCCCGAATTGCGAAGGATGGGACTTCGCTACGACCTTTATGCGGAGAATCCTGTCGGTATCTTCCGATATACCTTCAGTCAGCGCCATGCGGAAACGCTGCTTAAAATCGGGCGCCACGACTTGTTCCGCTACTTCTGCCGAGCGGGCGGGCGTCGGATCGAAGATTACTGGCCTTCGCTCCGCATCTGCCTGCGCAACGGCTACCGCATCGACGATGCGGCTTCGTGGTGCGACTATATCGACATGCTGGGCCGGTTGGGCAAGGACATACATAACGCGCACTACGTCTGTCCGTCGGATTTCCGGCAGGCGCACGACCGCTGCCATGCGCTTCTGGCCCGCATCGAGGCCGAGGAGCAGGTCGCACGCCGGCGTGCGGAATACCTCGAATACGAGGAACAGTACCGGAAGGCCAAGGGCAGGTACCTCGGCATCGCTTTTTCGGACGGAGAGATCGAAGTTCGGGTGCTGCAAAGCGTTCAGGAATTTATCGAGGAGGGCAAGGCTATGCACCACTGCGTCGAGCGGTATCACGACAAGCGCGATTCGCTCCTCCTCTCGGCCCGCATCGCGGACCGGAGGGTGGAAACGGTGGAGGTTTCGCTGTCGCGGTTGCAGGTCGTGCAGTCACGCGGGGCGTGCAATAGGAATACGGAGTATCATGACCGCATCGTCCGCCTCGTGAACGACAACATGTCTCTTGTCCGAGCCGCCCGCCATAAAAGAGATAAAGCTCCCCGTGCTGCAACTCTCGGCCGCGCTGCGTCCAACAGGCGGAGGGTTCCGGCATAGGATCTTTGATAAGAAACCGGTTGCTCTTGGATCGGATTCTCAAGAAAAACGGCGAAACGGAGTTGCCTGTGCTGCTGAAAATCGCTATTTTTGCATCTGTAACAATATGCAGCACTTATGACAAAAGCAGAGATCGTCAAGCAAATTGCCGGACAAACGGGTCTGGAGAGTAAAATGGTCGCAGGTGTCGTCGAGGCATTGTTGGAGCGGATTCGTGCAGCCCAGATAGGCGGAGAGAACGTTCATTTCCGGGGTTTCGGCAGCTTCGTGCGCCGTGAGCGAGCCGCGAAGAAGGCCCGCGACATCTCGCGCAACACGACCGTCCTCGTGCCGGCGCATACCGTCCCGGCGTTCAAGCCTTCGAAGGCGTTCGCCGAAAGGCTTAAATAAGGAGGTCGCTCCTTCCGATGAGAAAACGGCATTGCTGAAACACATTCAGCAATGCCGTTTTATTCTTTCGTCGCCAGTTACCTGCCGGTTATGTCTTTCCGGGGTAAAGAAGCCGCCTCTGCGCGGAAAGGTTCGTAGACATAGCGATTGAACCACGCCGGTACTTTTGGTTCGCGGATCATGAGGGTCCCGGTCTCGTATTCGGCGAGCAGCGTCCACTGTTCGGCGCTGTTGTCGAAGAAGTAGGCCCTGTCGCAGAGCATCAGCACCTCGAAGATATTCTCCAAAGAACGTATATATCGTTTTTCGATCTTTTCCTGCGGGACATCGTGTCCGCCGAGCTGTACGCGCTGCGCGACGCGGGCGATATTGATCGCCACATCCTTCGTCGAGACGAAATAGAGGTAGATCCGATAACCCAGTCGTTTTGCCGTACGAATATAGTCGGCTTTTCTGGGGTCTGACATCACGGTTTCGATCGTGAACTGCTGCACGACGTTGAGCATGTTGTCGCGCAGGAAGTCGGCGACGAAGGCCGCGAAGTAGGAGTCTACGGCCTTGTCGGGCACCGTGAGCATGTTGTCGCCGGTTTTCCGTATTCCGTCGATCAGCTCCTCGGCGTGCGCCGATTTCGGAAAGAACCCCGAGCGGCGGAACTGCTCCCTGAATGTCTCGACGTCGAGTACGACCAGATAGTCGTCGAACGATAGGTGTCCTTTCTGCGACAGTTTTGCGTAAATCTCGTCTGCATTGACGAAATAGGGGCATCCGACCAACTTGTCGACGACACCGACTATAGTCGATTTACCCGAACCGTTCGGTCCGGCGAAGATCCTCAGACGTTTTGTGACCGGCATGGAGGATCAAAGGCTTATGGACCGCAGTCCGATTTCCACATCGGCGTGTTCGACCGTTCCGATCTCGATGCAGGCCCCGTCCCTCCGTATGCGGCAAATCTTGTCGCCTTTGGCAACCGTGAAAGACACCCCTTTTCGTTTTGCCTTCGCAATACCGGGATTAGGCCGTCGCAGAAGTTGCTCGACGACGGCGATGCTGTCGGGATCGGGCCCTGTGCCGGTCTGCCGGGCTTGCAGTTCGAGGAATGCCCGAAACTCCTGTATCGTATTCTTCTTTGCCATATTGCAAATATACTCTTTTATTTCTTCGGATGCAATTCCGATGCCGCTGTCGACTCCTTCGGCGATGACATTTCACAACTCGCGCGACGGCTCTCGTTCTCTTCGAGCAGCCGCAGCCCGGCGCGTATGACCTCGTTGGCATTGTTATAACGCCCCTGGGCGATCTTGGCTTTGATGAAACTCTCGAAATAGTCTCCGAGCGCTACGGATGTCGTTCTCATAGTTGCTTCTCTTGTACAGCTACAAAGTTACCGATATTTAGTAATACAACAACTCTCCGGCCGAAATTATTGTGCCCGACGGAGCGATCCGCTGCGGCTCAAAGGGTCCGAGCCAGCCTGATCTGCTTGTTGCGAATCTCGATACGCTGATGGCGTGCTCCGTTTCGTTCGACGATTTCGAGTACGAGGATCTTGTCGTCGGGCATGGTGAACTTGGGCAGCGCGAAGACGGTTCTCTGGCGCTGATGGGCACGTACGATACGCAGGTCGTTGCATACGCGCAGCAGTTCGAGTGGCGTTATCTGCTGTGCCGTTCGCTTTGCGACCTTGCGGTCCTCGATCCGAAAATGCAGGTCCTCGACTTCGAAGGAGATGTTGGAGTTGTTGTAAAGAGACAGGTGGATGTATATCACGTCGTTGCGGACGTAGATACCCTGCACCTCCGTTTCGATGCCGTAATGCTTCTGCCGCAGCCGCATCTCGGTTCGGTTGAGCCTGTAGATGTCGTTGAGCGTCTTCTTGACTACGGCGGGACGTTCGCGTCCGGTGGCTTCGAGCAGCACGCGACCTTCTGCGGGCGGCGTCTGCGCGGCCGGGGGTGCGGACGCCGCAGCGCCTATCTCATGCGTTGCGACCTGCGGGTTCTCGGCATAGCGTGCATCGAAGGAGTAGTAGCCTCCGTCCTCGGTGATGACCGTGAGGTTCGTTTCTTTCGGAAAGTCTCGGACGGCGGCTTTCACGCGCACGACGTTCTCGGCTCCTGCGGCCTTTCCGGCGATGATGTCCATCGACCCGATGTCGATGTAGGTCACGGGCGACGGAAAGAGGATGTGTACGGTCTTGTTGAACCCCACTTCGATACGGCGGGGTGCGACATCGGCGTGCTGCGCATCTGCGGCGAGGGCCGCAAGCAGCGCTGCGATCGTAAGGAAAAGACTGGATAATCGGTTCATGACGGTTTTATTCTTTCGATAGTAAATAGATCCTGTGGTCGGCTTTAAGTGTGATCTTGACCTCTTTGAGCTTCTCGGCCGCATACCGCGTCGTAGCGCGCAGAGCCGTGCGGGAGATGTCTGCGAGCACCTGCTGTCCGGCGTTGCGGCTGATGTCGATGCTCGTGCCGGTCTGCTGCCCGATGTCGGCGAGGGCCTCCTTCACGGCTCGGCGCTCGCGCGAGTCGGGGATGTTGAGCCCCGGCTGCCCGTCCAGATCGTAAGCTGCGGCTTCGAGGGGAAAGATCCGCCCCTGGTATCGGATGCTGCGCACGACGATCCGCAGACGCACGCCGTCGAGCAATGCTTCGCCGTAGAGGGAGGTGCCGCGCGGCAGCCGTACGCCGTCGACTGCGGCCTCTTCGAGCAGCCGCAGGCGGACCATCTCTCCCGAGCGCACGGTCTGCGTCTGCGCTATGCACGCGCTGACGGCCGTGTTATGCTCCGGGCGCTTTTCGCCTTCGGCAGTCAGGAACCCCGTGTTGCGCTCCTGTGCGGAATCTGCCGCTGCGCCGAGCGTCGAAGCCGTCAGTGCCCGGTCCGGCACGGGGCGCAGCACGCAGAGCCGTCCCCGTTCGGCCGGTACGGTGTCGATGTGCGGTGTTCCGCCGCCGAGGTACTTCTGAGCCAGTTGATATTGTCGCTCGGCCAGCTCCAGCGGATCTGCGGAAGCTGCCGGCGGCGACGCATCGAGCCGTGCGGAGAGTTCCTCGACCTGACGCCGCAGATGCTCGACCTCCCGCTCGGAGGTGCGGGGGGCATAGGTTTGTGCGAGCTGCCGCTGCAGGGCGCGGTTGGCCTCATCTGCCTCCTGCATGGGGTTCTGCCGGGACGGAGGTTGTTCCGTGCGGTCGTCCAGCAGCGAGAAGGACTCCTCGCCGAGCGTGAGCAGCCGCTGGGCCTGCAACGCCTCGGTCCGGACCTTCGCCACGACCTTTTGCTTGGAGCTTTCGATCTGTTGCTCGCGGCCCTCCGGCACGGAGAAGTTGATCCCCGCAGCCCCTTCCTGCTGCGGTGTCTCCTTCGTGCCGAATATCCGCCACATGAACAGCGTGAAGGGTACGAGCAGCGCGGCAGCCACGAGCAGGACGTTGACCTTCGGCCACCTGCGGGAGCGGATTTCATCTTTTGGTTCTTTCATCTTCATCGGAATTTGATATTCAGGATAAGACGCCCCGCAGCAGCATCCACATATCGGCGGCGGCGAAAAGCAGCAGCGCCGCAAGAGCGATGCGCTGCCGCTGGCGGGGCGCCAGACGGTCGTGTCGGCGGCGCAGCCACCACCTCGCATAACGTGTTCGTACGCACAGTCTGTCAACGGTCATAAGTTGCGAGGTCCTTGTTTTCGATGACGTTCAGATTCTCCAGCAGAAACCCCTGGGGGTTGTTGTCCGAGCGCACGGCGTTGATGAGGCGGCAGGTCGTTACGAGCGACCGCTCGGTGATGGTGCTCTCGCGCATGATGCGCTGCCGGGCGTAAGTCGTCACCTGGTAGGGATAGCTGTCGAAGTTGCAGCGTATGCTGTCAATGCGTACGGTCTGCGAGATGCCGCCGGCGATCAGGCGGTTGAAGAATCCCTTTTCGCTCAGGGCCTTGTAATACGACAGGGCCGATCGGTCGGCCATCAGCAGCGCACGGTTCAGGTTGGACTCGATGGCCGCCTTGTCGGGCGAGAGGGTGAAGAAGAGCTCGTGGAAGCGCCGCACGTGCTCGCGTGCCTCCACGGGGCGGTTCTGGGAGAGGTCCTGCGAGAGTGCGACCATGAGCGATCGTCCGCCGTCGAGGACGTAGATCTTCTGCCGCTGCCGCTCGGCGAAGGCATAGGAGAAGCCTACGGAGGCTACGGCCACGGCAGCGCACAATCCGGCGAAAAGGGCGCAGCAGATGCGTATGAGCCGGAAGTTGCTTTCGATATTTTTAAGACTTTTGAATTCCATACAGCGAATGTAAAGCGGTTATTGACGTGTTCCCCGGAGTTTTCCGGCAACCCACCTGACGCCGTGCCACGCGGCCTTGCCGCCGGCGTATCCTTTTCCTGCGGCCATGCCCATTAAGCCGGCCGCCAGTGTCGTGGTGCGGGCTACGGTATGGTTGAAGCTCGATATGCCTCCGGTCTGCACGATCCACGTAGAGATCGAGGGGATGCACATGTAGCCGCAGATGCCGATGACCATGAAGATCAGCGTGACGGCCGTGCCGCTCGTCGTCTCCTGCTGGAGCGAGAGTATTTGCAGACGAGCGATGATGGCCGAGAAGAGATCCGAGATCGGCAGCCACAGGTAGATCGAGACGTACTTGGAGAGCCAGTTGGTAAGCGAGCTCTGGAATCCGTCGAAGACTGCGATGGCGAATGCCAGAGGTCCGAGGATGGAGAGCACGACCAGATAGAAGGTCCTCAGTGCGTCGATGACGACCGCTGCGGCGGCGAAGGCCAGCTCCAGTATGTAGGCTAAGCCTTTCATCAGCCAGCCCTTGAACGACCACGAGGAACGCTCTTCGTCCATCTTGTCTAGGGTGCTGCGCGTCTGCTCGTCCAGCCCCAGGGCGTCGAGCTCGCGCTCCATTTCGGGATCCTCCGCGTAGTAGGAATCCGCAGGCAGCCGCTCGCGCTCCTCGCGTTCGAGCGCTTCGCGCTGCTCCATGTAGCGTTCTATATTGAAGGTCTGGCCGACCATAAGCGAGTGCGTGGCCTGCACCACGGGCGAAAGGATTCCGTTGAGCGATCCCAGTACGAGTGTGGGGAAGAACATGATGCAGATCCCCAGTGCGAAGGGCCGCAGCAGCGGAAAGAGATCTATGGCCTCGCCGCGTGCCAGCGATTGCCACACACGGTAGGAGATGTAGAGCAGCGCTCCGAGACCTGCGATGCCCGAGGCTACGGAGGTCATACCCTCGCAGAGCGTCATCATATCGGTATAGAGCTGACGGAGGATGCCGTGCATGTTGTCCATCGATAGCAGCATGTGAACCATCACCAGTAGCGTTGTTCGTCCGTGCCGTAGAGCGCCACCACGCGCTCCATATCGCGGTGTGTGCGTGCGCGCAGCAGCGAGACGCTGATGCAGCGGCGCGTGAAGTAACCTGCGAGGCGCCGGTGGCGCATGAGCGTGCCATAGACGCGCTCCACCACGTCGATACGATCCTTGTCCGTGAGACTCATATCCGTGGGGTTGATGATCTCGCCGAGGTCCTTCAGCTCTCCGGCCGCTTCCTCGATGATGCGCTTGTACCCTATGGCGATGGCCGCCAGCTCCTCGACCGAGAAGTTCGTGTCGGTGACGATGCGGCGGTAGCCGTCGACGTAGATGTCCGAGATCTCGCCCACGAGCAGCATACAGCGCTGAACCTTGCGGGCGTCGCGCACGAGTTTGTTGACCTTGCGCAGCGCGTCGTAGTACTTTTTGTTTTGCTCGTATATTTTCACCGTCTGCTGGAAGTTCTGCAACATGCTTTGCGCCGTCGAGGAGGTGTGTACCATTTCATTGGTGGAGTTGACGATACCCTGTGCGAGGTTCGAGGGGTCGGAAACGACCCACTGGGCGCGGGCTGCCCCTGCGCCGAGGAGCAGCCACACCAGAAGGAGTGCCAGACGTCTTTCCATAGCTATTCGACGGGTGTTTCGAACTCTTCGGCGGCGGGATGCGTAGCGTCGTCGGGCAGGAACAGGCCGTAGCATCCCAGCGTGAGCCGGTCGGTCGCAGAGTCGTACTCCACGCGGTTGGCGCCGCAGTCCTCCTCCTCACCGAAGAGCAGACGGTGGCGTCGCAGCGTGACGACCGCATCCTGCACCAGCCGTCGGTAGCAGAGCGTGTGGTCATAGACGAGCATCCGGTAGGTTGCCGTACCGATGCGGCGCAGGGAGGCCGTGAGCGTTCCTTGTGCTGCGAGCCAGGCCCCGCAGATGCGGTCGCTGTCGAGCTGTTCTTCGAGCGAGGCGATGTGTTGCACCACCTGCTGACGGCGGCGTATGTCGTCGCGCAGAGCCGTGACGACGGGATTCATTTTTTCCATCATGAGTCGTGTTTTTTAAGGTTCGTAATTCTTCGATAGCTGCCGCCCGGCAGGAGCAGCAGCCGATTCGTCGTCGGGGCGTAGAGCTCCACGCGGCGCCCCGCATCGAGGTAGTAGATGCCGCGCCGGTAGCGCAGGCGGAAAGTCCGGCCATGGCGGAAGCCCTCGCCGGGGCGTCGCAGCGTGAGGATGTAGCACTCCGGCCCGCGACGTATGTCGGCCGTGGCGCCGGGGTGCAGCACCGAGGCCCAGCGGCCTGCGAGGGGTGCGATGCGTCGTTCCTCCATATCCACAGTCAGGAGCAGCAGGCACGGCAGGACAACGAGGGCGAGGGCCGTGCCGACAATCCCGAAGGCATATCGCCGCATGGCCCTACGCCTCCCGCTCCCTGCGGCGGCGTTCGGCCAGCTGCCGGATCGCCGCCTCGATGTCGCCGTCCAGCTTCTCGGCCAGAGCGTATACCTCCATCTTCTCCGTCTGCTCCGTCGTAAACGCGTAGGCTAAGTACCCAGCGCCTTGTCATATTTCTATGATAGGTTTCCGGGCACTCGCCCCCGAACCGGACTTACAAGTCTCCCTGTATCCGGCTCTCCACTAATTAATTCAGTCTGATCCGTCGGTCGGGGTCTATCTTTGCATGACATTTCGAGCAGACCGCCAGCGTTTTGCGCCGCCGTGCGATCATGTTCTTCTCCCAATCGGACTTACCTTTCAGGTCTTTGAGTTTGCGGACATGGTGCATTTCGAGTTTGTCCGTAGCACCGCATAATTCGCAGACTTGGAGTTTCAGCCTTTCCATTAGGCTGTTACGACCGCCCGTTATTGTAACTGTCCGCGGGATAGTGTCGCATGAGGTAGCCCCTGCGATTTTTTTGCGTTTGAAACCGTCGTGATAGAATGATTGGTAGAGCGTTTTACCCTTACTGTTCTCATATGCCACTTTGAACGTCCCGTCCTTTTTGTACTGGAATAGGATTTTCTTTACAGACGACTTGTACTTTCTTGCGAAAGTCTTGTACATGCTGTATGACATGATGTGATAGAAAGAGTTGATGGCCGGACTGTTATTGGCTATCGAGTAGTAGTTGTAAAATCCCCGGATCTCGGCGTTGAACTGGCTGACTATTTCCAAGTCATCCAAATCGATCATGTACGTTCTGACGATGGATTTCCATATCTCTTTACCGTTTTCAACCGCTATTCTCGCAGCTTTATAGTCAAAGAGTTTCTTTCGCATCGTTTCGTAATTCAGATACAGTACCGGAACGTGTCCGAGCGAACGGATTGTTTTGCCGTTAATATCCTTGCGTAAATCGTTGCTCCTACGGATAAAAATGTCGAATCCGAGGAACTTGGCGGGTTTCTGTGCGTTGGTTATCAGAGTCTTCTCATCTGACAGTTCCAGTTTAAGAGCCTCTTTCAAATAGTTCTTAATGTCCTCTTTTACTGTTTTGCAGTCTTCCAGACTACCAATAACCCCAATCAGAAAATCGTCAGCATACCGCACATATTTCAATCGTTTGATACTGCTGTCCATTTCATTACGCGCGGGGAACTTGTTCCTTTCTTCCCGAAGCCGCTTGATTTCAGCGGCCATCTGTTCTCTTACCTTTTCATCTTTCTCATTTTTCAGTTTCTTAGCCAGCCGGTATCTCCGCTGCTCGTAGAGCTTGTACTGAGCGTTGCCTTTCCGTATTTCCCCCTTGTTGAACCGATTGATGTATTCCCGGATGTACTTGTCGAACTTGTCGAGGTAGATATTCGCCAATATAGGACTGACGATACCGCCCTGCGGTGTCCCGCTGTACGTTCTGTGAAACACCCAATCTTCGATGTATCCGGCGTTAAGGAATTTGCGGATAAGCCGTAGAAATCTCTCGTCGGCGATGCGTTCCCGCAGGATGCCTATCAACACATCATGATCGATGTTGTCGTAGAACCCTTTGATGTCGCCCTCGATGAACCATTTCACGGCTGTGAATGACTTCTGTATGCTGATAAGTGCGGTATGGCAACTACGCCCGGGCCGAAACCCGTGTGAGGTATGCTCAAAACTGCCCTCGTAGATAGCTTCCAGTATCATTCTCACCACTTCCTGCACCAACTTGTCGTTGAATGAGGGGATGCCAAGCGGACGTTTCTTGCCGTTTTTCTTCGGTATGTACGCCCTTTTGGACGGAGCTGGTTGATAAGTCTCGTTTTTCAGACTTTCAATCAGTTGCTCAATGCGTTCAATGCTCATTCCACTGACGGTTTTACCGTCAGTTCCTGCTGTCATGTTGCCCGGTTTTGCGTAAATGCGCTCGTAGGCCACATAAAACATTTCCGCATTAAACAGCACTCTATACAGCCGCTCAAACTTGTAGTTTGAATTACCGCTGTGTTTAGACAGACTGTTTAACACATTCTTTGGATTTCTCATGTCTCACACATTTTCCGTTAAATTGTTAAACTTAATTAGCTGTTCCCCTTCGCCATGTACAGGGCGTTACCCTGCTCGGACTACTATGGGAACTCCGTTGCCATGCCGGATATTCATAGGTCTACACCTAATAGCCTTGCGGCGTTCCGGTTTAGGCAATCCCCGTTTAGGAACTTGACAACTGTTTGGCGCGATAGATTGTCGGATACGACTTTCGTCCTTTACTGCTTATGGCAGTTGCCCTGCGGTCAGTTCATGCTACGCCTGCTATCTCTCATCAGTGTAGTACCGCAGTGTGACGTATATAACTATCTTCCGTCACCGCCCAAGGATACGACTGCTCGGACTATCGTTCAACCAATGCAGGCTTTATCCTTATATCTATCGTTTTAACTTGCCATTCAGTCGCAGCCTGATAGTTGGCTGACTTATGGCTTTACCGACATGCTGCACTCCCTGTCCGGTTTCCCTTTCAGATAAGTCGGTTGTTAATGGGCCTATAAACTCACGCCCAGTCGCTTGCCACAGCGACATTTGTCAAATCCCCTTACGGGCGCACCAGATACTCTTCAGCACTAACTTCGGTGGCATAGACTGCCGACTGCGTGCCGCCCAGTCCTATCCACACTTCCTTGTAGAGCCTTGACGGGT
>ERZ773138.1802-NODE-1802-length-18479-cov-7.101552_pt1 | contig 18479 bp, 19 predicted proteins | sample MGYA00511114_ERZ773138 | MGnify/ENA primary metagenome ERZ773138 (study PRJEB29015, sample SAMEA2737805) | human gut metagenome | biome: human gut; feature: human-associated habitat; material: faeces | place: China | collected 2012 ...
GTTATCCCTTGCAGGAGGAAACGCCGCATTTTTCCACGGTGAGCTATAACTTCCGGCATCGGTTCACCGAAGAGACCGTGGATCGGGTATTTGCGTGGATTTTGGATGAGGTAGCCAAGGCAGGCTATCTGTCTCCCAAGGCCGTCTTCATTGACGGTACTCACATCAAGGCCAACGCCAACACGAAGAAGCAGATGAAGGAACAGATCCCAGCAGCTGCCAGGCACTATGCAAAAGAATTGATGGAAGAGGTCAACGCGGATAGAGAGGCGCATGACAAGAAGCCCTTTGATGATGACAACGATCCTCCGGCCTCTCCTAGGAAGCACAAAGATAACACCTCTAAGAAGAAGCTGGCCCGCAGGAAGAAGCAAGGCTTTCGTACCGTAACGAAAAGCGTTACGGACCCAGACTGCGGCTTATTCGTAAAGGGAGAGCACAAGCGGCAGTTCGCCTATGAGGCGCATACCGCCTGCGACAAGAACGGTTTCGTGCTGGAAACAGTCGTGACACCCGGCAATGTCCATGACAGCGTGGCCTTTGATGAAGTTTACGACAAAGTAACGGAAAATTTTCCACAGGTAGAGGCCGTTGTAGCCGATGCTGCATACAAAACGCCTCATATCTGCAGGAAAGTGTTCGGCGATGGCAGAGTCCTTTCCACAGCCTACAAGCGCCCGCAAACCGTGAAGAATGGACACGAGTGGTGGAAGTATGTCTATGATGAATTCTACGACTGCGTGATATGTCCCGAATACCAGCCCTTGAAATACAGCACCACGAACCGGGATGGATATAGGGAATACAAGAGCGATCCGAATATCTGCGCGGCCTGTCCGACCAGAGAACGGTGTACGCATTCCAGGGGCTGTATCAAAACGGTGCAGCGGCATATCTGGAAGGACTATGAGGAATTGGCGGACGATGCCAGATATACGCCTGCGTACGCACAGCTCTATAAGCGCCGAAAAGAAACCATTGAACGGGTCTTCGCGGACGCCAAGGAAAAACACGCGATGCGTTATACGCAATACAGAGGCTTGGCTCAGGTGACGAACTGGGTGAAGCTTAAGTTTGTTGCCATGAACTTGAAAAAGTTGGCCACATGGAAATGGAGGGACCTGTTGTCCTTGTTTCGCTTTGCTGTTTTTTCGCTCATATATGTTCGAGACCCAGTCTGCTCCTGAGTGCAGACCGGGTTCCTCGACAGACTGAGGCCGGACACGGAAGTGTCCGGCCTCTTTTCTTGTGCAGAACGACGAAAAAACGCAGGTTTATTTTTGCAGGAGCAATGCAACAAAAATTGCAAAAATCCTTGTAAAGAGACGCGAAAAATGCTATAATAATTAAACTTATCGGGTAAATCCACCCGAGAATGAATTTTTTCGCAGGAGAGATTGCGTTGGGTACCCTGTCCGACCTATGGAATTCACTTGATTTTTCGGCAATACTGTCGGCGCTGATGCGCCTGATTGCCGTATTTTTATGCCTGACGGTCCACGAGACCTGCCACGGCCTTGCGGCCTATGCGCTCGGCGACCCGACCGCGAAGCGGGAGCATCGGCTGAGCCTGAACCCGCTGCACCACATCGACTGGGTGGGCCTTGCGTGTATGCTGGTGCTCGGCTTCGGCTGGGCGAAGCCCGTGCCGGTGGATATGCGCTATTTCAAGAAGCCGAAGCAGGGCATGGCGCTGACGGCGCTTGCCGGGCCGGTATCGAATTTTGTGCTGGCGCTGCTTGCCCTGCTGTGCGCGCGGCTCGTCTATCATCAATACGGCGCGCTGTGGGATTTCATCTTTGACCTGCTGCTGACGACGGCGTATCTGAGCGTCGGTCTCGGGCTTTTCAACCTCATTCCCATCTCGCCGCTCGACGGCTCAAAGGTGCTCTTTGTCTTCCTGCCGGACAGCGCGTATGAGAAGCTGATGCGCTACGAAAAATACGGTATGATCGCGCTGCTGATCCTCGTGTGGCTCGGCGTGGGCGATAATGTGCTCAACACGGCGATCTATAACGTATACGCTGCTATGATCAATTTCGTTTTCCGCGGCATCGTTTAAGCGCGGAGAGTGAACGGAGAAACGAATGGACAACCCTATTTTTAAGCTCGAGGGCGTGGTGCATGAGCGCTCGGCGGAGACGCTTCAGGATTTTGAAGGCCCGCTCGACCTCATCCTTTTCCTGCTCTCAAAAAATAAGATCGAAATACAGGACATTCCCATCGCGCTCATTTTAGAGCAGTACCTTGCCTACCTCGAGCAGCGCAAGCAGCTTGACCTTGAGGTGGCGAGCGAGTTCATCACGATGGCGGCGCACCTGATGTATATCAAGACGCGGATGCTGCTGTCCATCGAGGACGAGGAAGCGCAGAACGAGATGGAGCAGCTCATTCAATCCCTGAAGGAGCGCCAGCAGAAGGACACCTATCTGCGCATCCGCACGCTGACCGAGACGCTGGGGCCCATGAGTGAGTTCGGACGCAACACGATGACGAAGAATCCCGAACCGATGGAGCGCGGGAAGATCTACGAATACGACCACGAGAAGGCAGACCTGGTGCTGGCCATGCAGTCGATCTTCGATCGCGCGGAGAAGCTGGCGCCGCCGCCGCGCGCGGCCTTTGAGCAGATCGTGCAGCGCGAGCCGTATTCCGTCTCCGACAAGGCGGGCGAGATCGTACGGCGGCTCAAGAGCTTCGGCATCACGCGCTTTTTGCTGCTGTTCCGCGGCGCGAAGAGCCGCAGCGAGATCGTGGCGACCTTTATGGCGGTGCTGGAGCTGTGCCGCGCGAGCGTGATCCGTCTCGCGGGCGGCGAGACCGACTGCACGGTGGACTGCGAGCAGGACGCACCGGAAACTTTTACATTGTGAGGAACGTATGGCACTGGAAACGATGGACTTACATGAGGTCCGCTCGGCGATGGAGGGCATTCTCTTTGCCGCCGGCGAGCCGGTGAATATCGACCGCATCTGTCTGGCGCTCGAGTTGGACAAGCCGACGGCGGAGCAGGTTTTGCAGGAGCTTGGCGACTACTACGCTTTCGAGCGCCGCGGCATCCGTCTGGTGCGGATGGAGAACTGCTATCAGCTCTGCTCCGCGCCGGATTACGCGGACATCATCCGCAAAGCGTTTGAGATCCGAAAGCCCGCGAAGCTCTCTCAGCCCGCGCTGGAGGTGCTGACCATCATCGCCTATTATCAACCGACCACGCGCGCCTATGTCGATCAGGTGCGCGGCGTGGACAGCTCGTACACGATGGGACTTTTGCAGGAGCGTAAGCTCATCGAGGAGTGTGGACGGCTCCAGGTGCCGGGACGGCCCAGGCTCTACCGCACGACGAAGGAATTCCTGCGCGTGTTCCATTTGAGCTCGCTCGAGGAGCTGCCCGAGATGCCGGGACTTGAGGCGGACGGCCAGCTGCGGCTGGATACGGACGGTGCGATCCTTGACCCGATGCAGCTCACGGCTGCGGCGGAAAGCGAGCCGGACGCGGAGGAATAAGCGGACCGGACAGCGAACGGGGAAGGAGGCTTGACCATGACGGCGCTGGAGATCATCGGCATGATTCTGCTGCTCTTTCTTCTCCTTTCGCTGCTGCGCGTGGGCGTGATCGTCGATTTCGGCGGTGAGCTGCGCGTGCGGCTGCGCGTCGGTCCGGTCAAGCTGACGGTCCTGCCGAGGAAGGAAAAGAAAGCACAGAAGAAGGCAGCGGAAGCAGCCGGGAAAACGCCGGAGGAGAAGACAAAGCCGAAGGCGGCGGGCGGACACCGCCTGCCGAAGCTCAGCTTTCCCGAGCTGCGCGAGCTTGCGGGGACGGTGCTCGGCGCGCTGAAGCGGACGCTTCGCCGCACCTGCCGCCGCACGCGCATCGACCCGCTGGAGGTCGGCGTGATTTTTGCGGGCGACGATCCGGCGGACACGGCGCAGACCTACGGCTATGCCAACGCCGCGCTGTGGACTCTGATGCCGAAGCTCGAGGAGCTGTTCTATATCCCGAAGCCGTCCGTCTATCTGGGGATGGACTTCACCAAGGCGGAGAACTCGGCGGAGGGGACGGTCGGCGTATCGCTGCGCGTGTGCGACCTCTTTGCCATTCTCTTTACGTTGGCGGTGCCGGTGGGAAAATGGTTCCTGCGTTGGCGCAGGGCGCACGGGGGCGAGGCAAAAGCGGAGCCGCCGGCGGAGCGCGCGGCTGTGCCGAAAACGAATGAACCGGAAAAACGGACTGCATAGAAAGGAAGATCAAGATGGAGAACAAGGAAAAGAATTCGGTAAGCGAGCTGATGGAGACTACGATGACGAAGATCCGCGAAATGGTGGATTCCAATTCCGTCATCGGTGAGCCGATCACCACGCCGGACGGCGTGACGCTCATCCCCGTGTCCCGCGTGAGCCTTGGCTTCGGCAGCGGCGGCGGGACCTATGGCCAGACCAGCGAGCGCTTCGGTGGCGGCGGCGGAGCGGGCGTGAAGATCGACCCCGTGGCGTTCCTCGTCATCAAGGACGGGCAGACGCGCATGGTGCCGGTCGCCGTGCCGGCGACCGCGACGATGGACCGCGTACTGGAGATGGCGCCGCAGCTCATCGATCGCGTCGAGGGCTTCGTCAACAAGAAAAAGGAAGAGAAAGAATTTGTGTAAAAGCGGGCATACTGAAGTCATTCTGTAAAAAAGGGTGATGGAAGTTGACTCGTGTCGTGCAACGAAGGGCGGCGCTTGTGCTGATGGTATGCAGCCTGCTCGGCTGCGTGGACTGCGCGGCGGCGCAGAGCGCGCCGCAGACCGGCGCGGAGGCGTTCATTCTGATGGACGCCGGCAGCGGCCGGGTGCTGACCGGAAAAAACACCGAACAGGAGCTTGCGATTGCGAGCACGACGAAGATCATGACGGCGCTCGTGGCACTTGAGACAGGAAACCTTTCGGACAAGGTGACTGTAAAGCAGAACCACTTGAAGGAAGGCTCGTCCATGTACCTGCGCGCCGGCGAGGTGTTGACGCTCGAGGAGCTGCTCTACGGGTTGCTGCTGCCGTCGGGAAACGACGCGGCGGAGTGCATCGCCGACCATTGCAGCGGCGGGGGAGAGCGCTTCGTCGCGAGAATGAATGAGAAGGCCGCGGCGCTCGGCATGACGCACACCTCGTTCGCGAACCCGAGCGGACTGGACGCGCAGGGACACTATTCCTGCGCACTCGACATGGCGCGGCTCGCGGCGTATGCCATGCGCGAGCCGACCTTTGCGCGCATCGCCGCGACCAGAACGGCGGCGGTGGGCGAGCGGATGCTGGGCAACCACAACAAGCTGCTCGCGTCGCTTGAGGGCTGCACCGGTCTCAAGACCGGCTATACGGACAATGCGGGCCGCACGCTTGTGACCTGCTGCGAAAGAGACGGGATGCGTCTCATCGCCGTGACGCTCAACGACCGCAGCGACTGGGCGGATCACGCGGCGCTGTATGAGTATGGCTTCGCCGCCTTCGCGCGCAAGCGCGCGGTGGCGCGCGGCGAGGAATACACCCTCGCGCCGGTGCGCGGCGGAACGCAGACGAGCGTGTCGCTCGCGGCGGGGGAGAGCTTCTTCTATCCGGTGACGGCGGGGGAGGAGCTGCTCGTATCGGCCAGGCTGCCGGAGGAGCTGACCGCTCCGCTCACGGCGGGGCAGGCGGTCGGCGAGCTGATCGTTTCCATGGACGGAAGGGAGCTCGCGCGGGCGCCGCTCGTATGCGCGGAGCCGGTCGCGGCGGCCGAAAAAAAGCAGAGCCTGTTCGAGCGGCTGTTTGACCGGACAGGCTGAGGAAAAGAGGTGCTTTGCGCTGGCAGAGCGTTTGCAGAAGCTGATCGCCGCGGCGGGGCTGTGCTCCCGCCGGACGGCGGAGGAATGGATCGCCGCGGGGCGCGTGCGCGTCAACGGAGAGACGGCGACGGTCGGACAGAGCGCCGACCCGGAAACGGATACGATCTGCGTGGACGGCGTGCCGGTCACGCCGCCGGAGCGGAGGGTCTACCTGATGCTCAATAAGCCGCGCGGCTATGTCACCACGCTCAGCGACGAGCGGGGACGGCCCACGGCGGCGGAGCTGGTGGCGGACTGCGGGACGCGCGTCTATCCGGTCGGGCGGCTGGACCTCGACAGCGAGGGACTGCTGCTCTTTACCAACGACGGGGCATGGATGCAGCGCATCCTGCACCCGAGCCACGAGATCGAAAAGACCTATGAGGTCACGGTGGCGGGAGCGGTCGAGAACGCGGCGGCAGAGCTCGCCGCGGTGCGCTCCGTCGACGGAGAGCCGATCGCGCCCGCGCGGGTGCGTCTGCTGCGAAAGGGGAAGGAAACAGCGGAGCTGTCCGTCACCATCCACGAGGGGAAAAACCGCCAGATCCGGCGGATGTGTGCAGCGGTCGGGCTGCACGTCAAGCGCCTGCGCCGCGTGCGGGAGCACACCCTATCGCTCGGCGCGCTGCCGGAGGGCGGCTGGCGCGAGCTGACTGCGGACGAGGTCCGCGCATTTGAGCAAGAGAAGTGAGGAAAACACCCATGCCGAAGAACATTTTACATACCATCGAGAAGAACATGAGCAGCTTTTCCAAGGGGCAGAAGCTCATTGCCCGTTTTATTCTGGAGGATTACGACAAGGCGGCGTTCATGACGGCCAGCAAGCTCGGCAAGACCGTGCAGGTGAGCGAGTCGACCGTGGTGCGTTTTGCGACGCAGCTCGGCTACGATGGCTACCCGAGTATGCAGCGAGCTTTGCAGGAGATGATCCGCGGCAAGCTCACGAGCATCCAGCGCATCAAGGCGTCGGAGGGGGAGCTGAGCGGCAGCGACCTGGTGACGAACGTGCTCCAGCGCGATATGGAAAAGATCCGTATGGCGATGGACCAGACCGACGGCTCGGAGTTCAGCCATGTGGTGGACATCATCGCGCAGGCGAAGCATATCTACATCGTGGGCTTCCGTTCCTCGTCGTTCCTGGCGGGCTATCTCAATTTCTATTTCCGCCTGATCTACGACAATGTGACGCAGGTGCAGGGCGGCGCTGCCGGCACCTTCGACCAGCTCTTCCGCGTGGGTCCCGGCGATGTGGTTATCGCCATCTGCTTCCCGCGCTACTCCGAGCTGGCGCTCAAGACGGTGCAGTATGCCAAGGATCGGGGCGCGACCATCATCGGCGTGACCGACAGCGAGATGTCGCCGGTGTATCAGATGTCCTCCGGCTCGCTGCTGGTGCGCAACGAGATGATCTCGTTCGTGGACTCGCTCGCTGCGCCGATGAGTATGCTCAACGCATTGATCCTTGCCGCCGCGCACAAGCAGGGAACGGACATCTCCGCGACCTTCAACGAGCTGGAGCACGTCTGGGATCGCTTCGGCATTTTCGGGAAGGTCGAGGATGAATAAGCAGCTTACGGTGATCGGCGGCGGAGCCGCCGGAATGATGGCGGCGATCTGCGCGGCGCGCAGAGGAACAGCCGTCACGCTGCTCGAGCCGAACGAGCGGCTGGGCAAGAAGCTCAACATCACCGGCAAGGGCCGGTGCAATGTGACAAACGACGCGGGCTGTGAGGAGCTGCTGGCAAACGTGCCGCAAAACGGGCGGTTTCTGTATTCCGCATTCTCCCGCTTCGACGGGCGCGGCACGATGGCGTTCTTTGAGGAGCTCGGCGTGCCGCTCAAGGTCGAGCGCGGGCGGCGCGTGTTCCCGGTGTCGGACCGCGCGTTCGACGTGTCCGCCGCGCTGGAGCGGGAGCTCAGACGGCTGCGCGTCACGCTTGTGCGTGACCGCGCGGTGTGCGTGCTGACGGACGAGACCGGCGCGGTGCGCGGCGTCAAGGGCGAGAAGGGTACATATCCCGCGCAGGCGGTCGTGCTGGCGACCGGCGGCGTGAGCTATCGGGGTACCGGCTCGACCGGCGAGGGGCATCGCATAGCGGCGATGCTCGGTCACACAGTCACGCCGCTCACGGGATCGCTCGTGCCGCTTCGCGCGGACGGCTGCGCGGAGCTGCAGGGCTTGAGCCTGCGGAACGTGGGGCTGACGGTCTACGAGAACGGAAAGAAGATCTACACCGATTTCGGGGAGCTGCTCTTCACGCATTTCGGCGTGTCCGGCCCGCTGGTGCTCTCGTCCTCGGCGCATATGCGGCACTTTGATAAAAAGAGCTATCGGTTGGAGCTTGACCTCAAGCCGGCGCTCGACGAGCAGCAGCTCGACAAGCGCCTGCTGTCGGATTTTCAGAAGCACGCGAACAGCGATTTTTGCAACGCGCTCGGCGAGCTTCTGCCGCAGAAGCTCATTCCCGCGGCGGTGGAACGCTCCGGCATCCCGCCGCACGAGAAGGTACACGATCTCACGCGCGAGCAGCGCGCCGCGCTGCGGACGCTTTTGAAGCATTGGAGCATCGACGTTCTATCGCCCATGCCGGTGGAGAATGCCATCATCACCTCCGGCGGCGTCAAGGTCGGGGAGATCGACCCGAAAACGATGGCGTCGAAGAAGGTGCCGGGGCTGTATTTTGCCGGTGAGATCATCGACGTGGACGCCTATACGGGCGGCTTCAATCTGCAGATCGCGTGGGCGACCGGCAAGGCTGCTGGTGAAGCGGCGGAGGAGTATTTGACGGAACAATAAAGGAAATATACTTTACACATGGAATGAGGAAAATGCAGACGATGATACCCGAAAAGCACTTTGCCGTCGCGGTGGACGGCCCCTCCGGCGCGGGGAAAAGCACGCTGGCCAAGGCGATCGCGGCGAAGCTCGGCATTTTGTATGTGGATACCGGCGCGATCTACCGCACGATCGGCTATGCGGTGAAGCGGCGCGGCATTGAGCCGCGCGACGAAGCCGCTGTCCGCGCGATCCTGCCGGAGCTGGAGATCGGTATGCGCTACGAGGCGGACGGAGAGCAGCACATGCTGCTCAATGGGCAGGATGTGACGCGCGAGATCCGGCTGCCGGAGATCTCCATGTACGCGAGCGCCGTGTCGGCGCTGCCGTCGGTGCGCGCGTTCCTGCTGGAAATGCAGCGCGATCTGGCGCGGAAGCACAGCGTCATTATGGACGGGCGTGACATCGGCACGGTGGTGCTGCCGGATGCCGAGGTGAAGATCTTTCTGACGGCGTCCGCCGAGGTGCGCGCGCAGCGGCGCTGCCTCGAGCTGGAACAGCGCGGCACGCCGAAGCCCTACGACGAGGTGCTGCATGAGCTCAATGAGCGGGACTACAACGACTCCCACCGTGCCGCTGCGCCGCTCCGGGCGGCGGAGGACGCAATGGTCGTCGATACCTCCGCGCTCGATTTCGACGCGAGCAGGGAAACGCTGCTCGCCCTGATCCGGGAGAAGCTGCAATGAACCATGTTTTTTTTGGCATCATCTGGGTGCTCGCGCAGATACTGCGGCTGCTGTACCGCATCGAGGTGAAGGGACTGGAGAACCTGCCGCGGAACGGCGTGCTGCTCTGCCCGAACCATGCGAGCGACCTCGACCCCGTGCTCATCGGCATCTGCCTGCCGATCAACTACCGCCTGCATTTCATGGCGAAGGAGGAACTGTTCCAGAACCGCTTGTTCGGCCGCATCCTCCGCGCGCTGGGGGCGTTTCCGGTCAACCGCGAGGGAGCGGACATCCAAGCGGTCAAGACCGCGATGAAGGTCATCCACGAGGGCGAGAATCTGCTCATTTTCCCGGAGGGAACGACCATTCACGATGGCGTGGGCTACCACGACGGTCTGCCGGCGCACGCCCATTCCGGCATCGCGATGATCGGCGTGCGCTCGGGCGCGACGCTCGTTCCGGTATTCGCGGACGGGAAGAAGAGAATGTTCCGCAAGACGACGATCATTTTCGGCGAGCCGTATGTGCCGCAGATCACGGGACGGCGCGGGACCTCCGAGGAGCTGCAGAAGGTTGCGGACGATGTGCTGCGCGAGGCGTATGCGCTCGGCGGTCAGGCGGTGGGAGGCGCGCCGCTGTGAGGGTCATTCTTGCTAAGACCGCAGGCTTCTGCTACGGCGTGGAGCGCGCGGTCGCGCTCGCGCACGAAACGGCCAAGGCGCATGGCGGCGCGATGCTCGGGAGCGTTATCCACAACGCCAATGTCGTCGCGGAGCTGGAGCGCGAGGGAATGCGTCTGATCGCGTCGCCCGAGGAGGCGGCAGCGGGGGAGACGGTGCTCATCCGCTCCCACGGCGAGAGCCGGGAGGTGCTGGAGGAGCTGCAGGCACGCGGCGCGGAGATCGTCAGCGCGACGTGCCCGAACGTGCGGCACATCCAAATACTTGTCACCGAGGCCGAGACCGCGGGGAGGCAGGTCGTCATCATCGGCGAGCACGACCACCCCGAGGTGCAGGGCATCGCAAGCTGGTGCAGGGACGCAAGGATCTTCGGAAACGCCGAAGAAGTTGAGAAATGGGCGGAGGAAACGGCGGAAATTGCCGATTTGCCCATAACGATGGTCGCGCAGACCACCTGTATTCGTGCGCTTTGGGAAAGTTGCGTGAAATTTCTAAAAAAAGAGTGTACAAATCTGAAAATTGATGATACAATATGCAATGCTACGCAAAAGCGTCAATCGGAGGCGGCGGAGATCGCTTCTTCGGCGGACGTGATGGTGGTGGTCGGAGACCGGAAAAGCGCTAACACCAGACATTTGACGGAAATCTGCAAAGAGAACTGCACGCGCGTCTATCAGATTGAGGACGCCGACGAGCTCTCGCCGGACATGTTTCATGGCTGTACTGTTGCGGGCCTGACGGCTGGTGCCTCCACTCCTGCGGGCATCATTAAGGAGGTATATGCAACCATGACGGAAGAAATCAAGACCATTGAAGGTAACGAGACCTTCGAAGAAATGCTCGACAAATCTTTTAAGACTTTAAATACAGGAGATAAGGTGACCGGTATCGTCACGGCCATCGGTACGACCGAGATCCAGGTCGACCTGGGCTGCAAGCAGGCGGGCTACATTCCCGTCAGCGAGCTTTCCAGCGATCCCGACGCCAAGGTCGAGGACATCGTCCATGTCGGCGACGAGATCGAGACCTACATCGTCCGCGTCAACGACGTGGAGGGCTATGCCACCCTTTCCAAGAAGCGCCTCGACGCGGTCAAGGTCTGGGAGGACATCGAGAATGCCGTTGAGAACAAGACTGTTCTCGAGGGCATCGTCACCGAAGAAAACAAGGGCGGCATCGTCGTTTCCGTCAAGGGCGTGCGTGTGTTCGTTCCCGCTTCCCAGAGCGGTCTGCCCAAGGACAGCGACCTGAGCCAGCTCATCAAGCAGCGCGTTCAGCTCCGCGTCACCGAGGTCAACCGTGCCCGCCGCCGCGTCGTCGGCTCCATCAAGGCTGTGCAGAACGAGGCCCGTGCGGCCGCGCAGGCTGAGATCTGGGCCAACATCGAGGTCGGCAAGCACTATGACGGCGTGGTCAAGTCCATGACCAGCTACGGCGTGTTCGTCGATATCGGCGGCGTGGACGGTATGGTCCACATCTCCGAGCTGAGCTGGAGCCGCATCAAGAATCCCGCCGAGGTCGTCTCTGTCGGCGATCATCTCGACGTGTACGTTCTCTCCTTCGATCCCGAGAAGCACAAGATCTCTCTCGGCGTGAAGGACCGCACCCAGAATCCCTGGGATGTGTTCATGAACACCTACAAGGTCGGCGACGTGGCCAACGTCCGCATCGTCAAGCTGATGACCTTCGGCGCGTTTGCTGAGGTCGTTCCCGGCGTGGACGGTCTGATCCACATTTCCCAGATCGCGGACCGCCGCATTGACAAGCCCTCCGACGTTCTGGCCGAAGGCGACAAGGTCGACGCGAAGATCATCGCCATCGACGAGGATAAGAAGAAGATCTCTCTGAGCATCCGTGCGCTGCTCACACCCGCTGCGGAGGAAGAGGCTCCCGTCGAGGAGTAAATCCATACTGAATGAAAAAGGACAGGCTCTGCCTGTCCTTTTTTCTGTCTTCTTTCGGAAATTAGGCTTTTCAAGCGAGGAGATGTGTGGTAGAATATTCCTGTTGACAAAGTTTTAACAAAACCCCTTTACCATATTCATTCAGGAGGAGACCAACGATGAACGTTCAGGAACTCTATCAGAAGAAGCTGACCACCGCCGCCGAGGCGGTCAAGGCCGTCAAGAGCGGCGACTGGGTCGATTACGGCTGGTGCACGAACCATCCCTACACGCTCGACAAGGCGCTTGCCGCCCGTCAGAGCGAGCTGCGCGATGTCAAGGTCCGCGGCGGCGTGACGATGTGGATGCCCGAGATCTGCAAGGCGGAGGATGCCGGCGAGCACTTCACCTGGCATTCCTGGCATTGCAGCGGCATCGACCGCAAGATCATCGCCAAGGGAATGGGCTATTTCTCTCCCATGCGCTACAGCGAGCTGCCGCGCTTCTATCGCGACGGCAACGCCAAGGTGGACGTGGCGATGATCCAGGTCACGCCGATGGACAAGCACGGCAACTTCAGCTATGCGCTGGCCTGCTCGCATCTGGCGGATATGCTCGATAACGCCAAGACGGTCATTGTCGAGGTCAACGAGAATCTGCCGTGGGTCTACGGCCTGAACGGCTGCGAGATCAACATTGCCGACGTCGATATGGTCGTTGAGGGCGAGAACCCGCCCGTGGCGCAGCTCGGCGCGGGCGGCGCGCCGACCGAGGTCGACACCGCGGTGGCGAACCTCGTCGTGCCGCAGATCCCGAACGGTGCCTGCCTGCAGCTCGGCATCGGCGGTATGCCGAACACCATCGGCTCGATGATCGCGCAGTCCGACCTCAAGGACCTCTCCGTTCACACCGAGATGTATGTGGACGGCTTTGTGGATATGGCGATGGCCGGCAAGATCACCGGCAAGCACAAGCAGCTCGACAAGGGCCGTCAGGTCTTCGCGTTTGCCGCCGGTACGCAGAAGCTCTATGATTACATGGACCGCAACCCGGACGTCATGGGCGCGCCGGTCGATTACACGAACGATGTTCACGTCATCTCGCAGATCGACAACTTCATTTCCATCAACAATGCCATCGACTGCGACCTCTTCGGTCAGGTCAACGCCGAATCCGCCGGCATCAAGCACATCTCCGGCACAGGCGGCCAGCTTGACTTCGCCATGGGTGCATATCTTTCCAAGGGCGGCAAGAGCTTCATCTGCATGTCCTCGACCGTCACCGGCAAGGACGGCACGGTCAAGAGCCGCATCGTTCCCACGCTGACGCCCGGCTCCATCTGCACCGACCCGCGCTCCTGCACGCACTACATCGTCACCGAGTATGGCATGGTCAACCTCAAGGGCCTTTCGACCTGGCAGCGTGCCGAGGCGCTCATCGGCATCGCGCATCCCGACTTCCGCGAGCAGCTCATCGCCGACGCGGAGAAGATGCACATCTGGCGCAGAAGCAACAAGTAAGCCTGCTATTTGATACAAAAGGGCGGCCCGAAGGGGCCACCCTTTTTCCTGCCGTAGGTGCGGGATCGGGCGCGATTTTTGAGCAGGAGGCAGAAAAAACTTGAAAAATATTCGGACTTGAGCTATACTATATACAGAGGGGAAATGACCCTTTTGCGGTTTTCTATGTTGTGTGACTGAAAATTTTTGACAGGAGGCGGGCGCCATGTTCTGCGTAGGGGATAAGATCGTGCATCCGATGCACGGAGCCGGTGTGATCGAAAGCATCGTGGACGAGAAGATCGGCAGGGACCTTGTCCGGTTTTATGTGTTCCGGATGCCTGTCTCCGGCCTGACGCTCAAGATCCCGACGGCGAACAGCGAGATGATTGGAGTCCGCGCAGTCTCGTCAGCAGAGACGATCGAGCGCGTGCTCGCGGAGCTCCCGAAGCTGAGCGTGGACATGACGACGAACTGGAACCACCGCTACCGCGAGAATATGGAGCGCATCAAGAGCGGCGACCTGCTGGAGGTCGCAGGCGTGATCAAGGCGCTGATGCACCGCGACGGCGAGCGCGGGCTCTCCACCGGCGAGCGCAAGATGCTGCACAACGCCAGACAGATCCTGCTTTCGGAGGTCGTGCTGGCCGAGGATGTGGAGTACGCCGACGCGGAGGCGCGTGTCAATGCGGCCATGATGGCGGAGGAGAGCGCATGAAAAAGCTGCTTGGGAGGCTGCTGGGCAAAGGCGTTTCCGCCGTTCGTCCGACCAGCACGGCGATCCTTGCCGCGGCGGGCAGCTCGCAGCGGATGGGCGGCGAAAATAAGCTCCTGCTGCCGCTGGATGGGATGCCGGTGCTGGCGCACACGCTGCGCGCGGTCGACGCGGCGCGGAGCGTGGACGAGATCGTGATCGCGGCGCGGGAGGAGGACCTGCTGACCTACGCGGAGCTCTGCAAGACCTATGGCATTCGCAAGCCGGTCAAGGTGGTCGTAGGCGGCGCGACAAGACAGGAATCCGTGCTGCGCGCGGCACTGGAGGCAAGAGCCGACGCAAAGCTGCTTGCTGTCCAGGACGGAGCGCGTCCGCTCGTGACGCCGGAGCTGTTCGACGCGGTGGTACTGCGCGCGGCGGTGTGCGCCGCCGCGGCTCCCGCTGTGCCGGTGCATGACACCATCAAGCTCGCACGGGATCGCCGCGTGACGGAAACGCCGGATCGCTCCATGCTCTTTGCGGTGCAGACGCCGCAGGTTTTTGACGCCGGACTTCTGAAAGCAGCGCTGCAATCCGCGCTGACGGAGCACGCGGCGCTGACGGACGATTGCTCCGCGGTAGAGCGCCTTGGCAAGGCAGTCTACTTGACAGATGGTGACGAGGAAAACATTAAGATCACCACACCGCTCGACCTGATCGTCGCAGAGACGATCCTGCGCCGACGTGAGGAACGGGAGGCGGAGGAATGACGGGCCTGCGCATCGGACACGGCTACGACGTCCACCGCCTGACGGAGGGACGGAGGCTCATTCTCGGCGGCGTAGAGGTGCCGTATGAAAAGGGCCTGCTCGGCCACAGCGACGCCGACGTGCTGACGCATGCCGTCATGGACGCTCTGCTCGGCGCGGCGGCGCTGGGCGATATCGGCAAGCTCTTTCCCGATACGGACGCGGCTTACGCCGGGATCTCGAGCATCCTGCTGCTCGAGCGGGTGGCGGAGCGGCTGCGTGAGGCGGGATATGCCGTCGTCAACCTTGATGCGACGGTTTTGGCGCAGGCTCCGAAGCTCGCGCCCTACCGTGAGCGGATGCGGGAAAATCTCGCCCGCGCGCTTTCGCTCGACACTTCCCGCGTCAGCGTCAAGGCGACGACCGAGGAGGGACTCGGCTTTACCGGAGAGGGACTTGGCATTGCGGCGCACGCGGTCGCGTTGCTCGAGAAAATAGGATAAGAAAAAGGACGGCTGAAGCCGTCCTTTTTTGCTATGCAAACGCATGGCAAAAATAGATATGTGCCCTTTCCTCGCCCCTGCGGGGCAAGCGGAAAGGATGCACAAAAGCTTCACGCACCGGCCTTTGTGCATTTTTGTGGTGCGGTGCTTGTGCGTGAAGCTTCATGCGCTCACGCCGCAGGCGTTCATTGCGGCGAAGAGCCGCGCGCGGTTTTCTTCGCTCATTTCGCACAACGGCAGACGGAGAAGATCGCTGCACAGTCCCATGCGCGCCATCGCGGTCTTGATCGGAATGGGATTGACCTCGCAGAAGAGCGCCCGGATGAGCGGAGCAAGGCGAAGCTGTTCGCATCCTGCCTCCAAAATGCGGTCGGCAAGGCACAGCTCCACCAGCCTGTGCATTTCGCGCGGAACGATGTTTGCCGCGACGGAGATCACCCCTGCGCCGCCAAGCGCGCAGACGGCGGCGGTGTCCTCGTCGTTGCCGGACCAGACGGAGAAGCCGTCGCCGCAGAGGTTAAGGGTCTCCTGGATCAGGGCGAAGCTGCCGGAGGCCTCCTTGACGCCGACGATGTTCGGGTGCTGCGCGAGCACGGCGTAGGTCTCGGCGGTGCAGCTCACGCCGGTGCGGGAGGGGACGTTGTAGACGATGAGCGGGCGGTCGACGGCGTCGGCGACGGCGGTGAAGTGACGCACGAGCCCGCGCTGCGTCGCCTTGTTGTAGTAGGGCGTGACCAGCAGCAGTGCGTCGGCACCGTCGGCCTCAGCCTGCTGGGACAGCCAGATGGCATACTTCGTGTCGTTGGAGCCGGTACCCGCAATCACCGGGACGCGGCCTGCCGCCTTTTTGACGGTATAGCGGATGCACTCGGTGTGCTCCTCGTCGGTCAGCGTCGGGGACTCACCCGTCGTGCCGCAGATGACAATGGCATCCGTGCTGTGGGCAATCTGGTCGTCGATGATGCGGCCAAGCTCGTCATAGTTGACGCTGCCGTCGGTGTTCATCGGGGTGATGATTGCCACGGCGGCACCGGTAAATACGGGTCTCTTCATACGAATTCTCCTTACACCAAGGCTGCCATGCGCAGCCGATCAGTCAAAATAGCCCTTGGCAGCCAGCAGCTCGGCCAGCAACACCGCGCCGCCGGCAGCGCCGCGCAGCGTGTTGTGGGACAGGCAGACGAACTTGTAGTCGTACTGGTTATCCTCACGCAGACGGCCAATGCTGACAGCCATGCCGTTTTCCAGCATACGGTCCAGCTTGGGCTGAGGACGGTCATTTTCCTCAAAGTAATGCAGGAACTGCTTCGGGGCGCTGGGCAGCTCCAGATCCTGTGCGGGACCGTGGAATTCCTTCCAGGCCTGCAGAATTTCTTCCTTAGAAGGCTTATTCTCAAAGCGCACGAACACCGCGCCCATGTGGCCGTCAGAGACAGGCACGCGCAGGCACTGGGCCGTAAAGCGGGGAGACTCGGCCGAGACGATCTTGTCGCCCTCGATGTGGCCCCACAGCTTCAGCGGCTCCTGCTCGCTCTTTTCCTCCTCGCCGCCGATGTAGGGAATGACGTTGTCAACCATCTCAGGCCAGGTTGTAAAGGTTTTTCCCGCTCCAGAGATGGCTTGATAGGTACAGACCAGTACCTGTGTTATGCCGAAGCGGCGCAGGGGATGTAGCGCGGGGGCGTAGGATTGAATGGAACAGTTGGACTTCACCGCAATGAAACCGCGCCGGGTTCCCAGCCGGGATTTTTGGGCCTGGATTACCTGGAGATGCTCTGGATTGACCTCTGGAATGACCATGGGGACATCGGGGGTCCAACGGTGGGCACTGTTGTTGGAAATAACCGGGCATTCCAACTTGGCATAGGATTCTTCCAGGGCACGAATTTCTTCCTTTTTCATGTCAACGGCACAGAAAATGAAGTCGACGGAGGACGCAATGGTTTCTCGGTCTGCCAGTGCATCCAGGACCACCAGGGACTTGGCTTCCTCAGGGATCGGGGTGGTCATGGCCCAGCGGGGACCGACAGCTTCCTCATAGGTCTTGCCGGCGCTGCGGCCGGATGCAGCCAGAACGGTCAGCTTGAACCAGGGGTGATTTTCCAGCAGCGTCACAAAACGCTGACCGACCATACCGGTGGCACCAAGGATGCCGACCTTCAATTTTTCGGACATGATGACCTCTATGACCTCTGGGTTTCGATGGATTACTTACGTCGGACGGCCGTCATGCGGGTGGCCGTAAAACAATGCAATTGTACGAAACACGCGGAACAACGGCAGTGGTCTTCCCAGATGGTGGCTGCCCAATGAAGCGAAGGCGATGTTCTACACTGGTAGCCATGTCTATCGCATCAGTAGAGGCCCAAAAACAGCTCGACCGTATCGTGGCTCTCGGCTACCCGGATGTGGCGGATATTTCCGCCGCCGCATTCCGCTCGCTGGCCCGACCTCTGATCGGGGCGCTCGAGCATTCCGATTTGGGATCGAACATCCTGCTGGTGCCCACGCGTGAACTGGTTTCGCCTGAGTCGCTGATTGCACGAACCTCCATCAATCGCATGGCAGGCTTCACCACCATGCCGCCGCGCGACATCGCCAGCTTCCTGCCTCAAGACGGCTTCATGCCGCCGGAAGGCCCGTTCTATCTGGTCGTCAATCCGCACACCGGCACGTGCTATGTCAATCGCGAGCCGGATGTGGCCCGCAAACTTATTGACTCCGATGAGCGCCTGCCGCTCACCCTCGAGGAAGGCTTGGCCATCGCCACCCAGCACCCGGAGTGGCTGCTGGAAAAGAACGGCTTCAATCTGCTCGGCTCACGCTCCGCAGACGGACGCGTGCCGAGCATCTGGATGAGCCAGAACGCACCGCGACTGGGAGCCGTCTGGCCCAATTCCCGCCATACTTGGCTGGGCAACGCGTATTGCACGGCCCGTCGCGGGGTGAGCCTGTTTAAGGAGGTTTAGCGCGCGGCCTTGATCAGCGAACGGATGATGGCTATAAAGCCAAGGCTCATCGCGCCGGCCACCACGGCGAACACCTGCGGGCGGCGCAGCTCGTTGCGTGCGCTGACCGCTCCGGTAACGCAATGATCCTCGAACCAGACGCGCCGCTCGTTGCTGGCGTAGCGG